>Ga0180433_10001883_pt1 | contig 34063 bp, 36 predicted proteins | sample SS_ome_8_FD_132980 | JGI IMG/M metagenome (GOLD analysis project Ga0180433, IMG submission 132980) | Hypersaline lake sediment archaeal communities from the Salton Sea, California, USA - SS_1_D_1 metaG | ecosystem: Environmental > Aquatic > Non-marine Saline and Alkaline > Hypersaline >...
ACATCCATCCGCATGATCTCTTTTTGGCTCATCTGATACACTTCCTTTTGCTTCATTAACCCATTGTACCAAAAGGGACATTTCTATCTTGCAAAAGGTGACATTATCATGTTGCGCTTACAAACGGAAATCGCCGGTTGACAGGGTTGGGGAGAACTGGTACATTAAAATGCGCATCTACCATGAAGAATCCCAAAGTCATCATTGCTCTGAGCGGCGGAATTGATTCGGCTGTGGCCGCTTTCCTCTTGCAGGAGGAGGGTTTTCAGGTAGAAGGCGCCATCATGAACATTCATGATCCTTCCCTGGACCTTGATCTTGCCGGGGCCGACGCCTGTTTCAGCCGGGAAAAAACCAAGGACCTCGGGGATGCCCGCCGGGTGGCCGGCCGTCTGGATGTTCCCCTTCATGTGGTGGACCTGCAAAAAACCTTCAGAAAAAATATTCTGGATTTCTTCATCTCCCAATACCGGGCGGGCCGGACCCCCAACCCCTGTGTCCGATGCAACCATCTCATCAAATTCTCCGCACTGCCCCGGGAATTAAAAAAGATGGGCCTCCCTTTTGATTTTTTTGCCACCGGGCACTACGTGCGCCTTGATTCGGATCCGGTTTCCGGCCAACCGGTGCTGAAAATGGCCGTTGATCCCCTCAAGGATCAGTCTTACTTTCTTTCCCTTCTTTCCCGGGACCTTCTTGCTACCCTCCGATTCCCTCTGGGAGCGCTGTACAAGCGGGAAGTTTGGAAAATCGCCCGCCGGGTTTTCCCCTTTCTCACCGAAAAACAAGAAAGTCAGGATTTTATTTCCGGGGGATATCAAAGGCTCTTCACCGGCATTGCCCGCACCGGCCCGATCTTGAGCATCGGGGGCAAAAAAATCGGAACCCATCCCGGGATTGAGAATTTCACGGTGGGGCAACGCCGGGGAATCGGTATCGCCGCCGACCGCCCGTTGTATGTGATCGAAAAAAAACCGGACCGTAACGCTCTTATCGTCGGCCACAAAGAAGATCTTCTTACACCCTCTCTGCTGGCCGGAGACCTGAACTGGCTGCTCTCTTTCCCCGGTAAAAAACCGTTCCGCTGCCAGGTCCGCATCCGGTACAATTCCCCCGCTGTCGATGCCCGGGTGATCCCGGTTCCGGGTAACATCGCCCGGGTGGAATTCGATCATCCCCAGGAATCGGTAACCCCCGGTCAGGCATGTGTTTTTTACCGGGATGACACGGTGCTGGGAGGAGGCACCATCCAATGAAAAAAGAGATCATGGCAAGACTGGAAGAATTGAGGAATATCATCCGGGCCCAAAAATCCCTGGCTGTGGCCTTTTCCGGCGGCATCGACAGCAGCCTGATCGCCAAAGTGGCCTTTGAACAACTGGGGGAACGGGCCCTTGCCATTACCGTGGATTCCCCTATCCTTCCCCGCCGGGAACTGCGGCTGGCCCAACAGAGGGCCCGGGAGATCGGGATCTCCCATATTGTGGTGCAGCATTCGGAATTGGAGAATCCCGAATTCGTCAAAAATCCTGAGAATCGCTGTTATTACTGTAAAAAAGAATCGGAAAAAATCGTACTGAAGGCCGCCCGAAGCAGGGGATTTCACAGCATTGCCTTCGGGGTCAACGCCACGGATCACACCGAACACCGGCCGGGTCTGAAGGCAATGCGGGAAAGCGAATCCCTTCTGCCCCTGGAAGAGGCCGGCATCGGCAAGGATATCATCCCCCTGCTGGCCCGGAAAGCGGGCCTCTCCGATCCGGGGCAGCCCTCCACCACCTGCCTGGCCTCACGTATCCCCTACGGTGACCCGATCGATGCCCAAAAATTACGCCGGGTAGAGAAATCGGAAGATTTTCTTTACCACCTGGGCATCCGTATCTGCCGGGTCCGGTTGCATGGGGATATCGCCCGGATTGAAGTCGAATCGGGAGACCTGGAAACCATACTCACCCACCGGCTGGACATCATTCAACACTTTCGAAAGCTGGGATTTTCCTACATCACGGCGGATCTGGAGGGCTACCGCTCCGGCAGCATGGATGAATCCCTGAAAAAAGGATTACTTTCCTGATCCTCCCAGGGAAAACCCGATCAGCTTGTAGATCAGCTTGGCCGCCAGGAAATCGGGGGCCCGGTTCTGCCGGGGACAGAGTTCGACCACATCGAACCCGACGAGCTGGCGGGATTTCGCGACCCGCTCCAAAAGATCAATCAGGGGAATCCATTGCATCCCCCCCGGCTCCGGGGTGCCGGTGGCCGGCATGATCCCGGGATCCAGCACATCGAGATCCAGGGTGACGTACACCCGTTCAGAGAGGCCGGCCAACATCCGGTCCGCCCAATCGCGGTCCTCCTGGATCTCCCGGGCAGTGATCAGGTCTCCCCTTCGTTCCAGCCCGGCTTCCGCCCGGTCCATGCTCCGGATTCCCACGGAAACCACCGGCAGGCCTCGTTCCAGGATTCTGGCCACCACGCAGGCATGGCTGAGGGGATTGCCTTCGTATCGGTCCCGGGTATCGGCGTGGGCATCCAGGTGGAGGACGGAAAGATCCGGATAAAACTCGTGATGGGCGAAGACAGCCCCCAGGGCGACCGTATGCTCTCCTCCCAGCACCACAGTGAATCTACCGTCCGCCAGGTAACCCGACACCCGGTCTTTCACCTTTTTCACCATCACCGGGGCCCGTTTCGCCCGGACCGGGGCGGCGGTGTGGATTCCCATCCGGTACCATTCCTGTCCGGACTCCAGATCGTAGAGTTCCATGTGAACGGAAGCCTCGATGATGGCCGCCGGTCCCCGGCGAGAGCCTTTCTGCCAGGAGCTGCTACGATCGTAGGGTACCGGAAGAATTACCACCCGGGCCCGGGAATAGCGATGATATGGATCCGGCAGATCACCGTAACGGGAAGGACGGTTCCAGACCATTTCATTCCATGATGAAAACCGCGGCGGATATCACGGTGGTCCAGCTTCCCTCTTTCTGACCTTCCGCCGACTGGCAGATATTTCGGGTCTTGATGATGTGACCGCTGGCCCGGTAGACATTCTTTCGCTCATCCCACGCCAGGTTGGGATCGAAGGCGATCCCCAGGGTGGTGGCCAGCATGGTGGCCGCCAGGTCTTCGGCGTAATCCCCGGCGTGCCGGGCGGTTTCTCCATAGGAATGGTGCTCGGAGAGGTATCCGTAATGTTCCTCATCGGCGGGTTTGGCCACCCCGATGGCCGAGGCGATCAGGCGGTTGGGTTCGTTGGTGGAATTGCGGGCCATTACGCTGTAGGTAATCATGCCGGTTTTCAACATATTCAGCCCCCGTTCCCGGGTGATAATTTTACATCGGGGCGGAAGGATGCTGGAAACACTGACCAGGTTGCAACGCTCGATGCCGGCGCTGCGCAAGGCCAGTTCAAATGAGGACAGCTTATCCTTGTGAACCCCCATGCCTTTGGTCAGAAAAATTTTCTGCGGTACCATGTTAACCATTATTCTTCTCCTCAAGGAATTGGCCGAGCCTCATTTCATCCCGGGTTTTCCAGGCTCCGGAATGGTAGGCATATCCGGCAATCAGGGGAAAAGCCAGGGTCGCTTCACTGAAGACCATCATTTCCTGATCGGCTTCCACCTTTCCCCAGGAATGGGCTTCTTTGAGGGTGGAACCGGATAACCCCCCGTCCCGCTCATCCGCCACGGTAATCTGAACAGCGTATTTATGCATGCTGACCGTTTTTCCGAGGATTTCCGCAGCCACCGGCGTATCCTGGGCAAAATTTTTGGGTACTCCTCCTCCGATCATCAACAAACCGGTCTCGGGGGAGTGGATCTTGATGCGGGTCAGTTCCAGAAAATCCTGAACCGAATCGATTCTCACCCTGTCCCCCGATCCCCGCTGGTCCTGGTGAAACACCAGACCGAAACCGGCGCTGGAATCGGAGAAGGCCGGGACAAAAACCGGAACCCCCTTCCGGTGGCAGGCTCCCAGCACCGACCGGATCTCCGGTTTGTGGTCCAGGAGGTACCGGCCCATGGTGTTCAGAAACTGCCGGGAAGAATAGGCCCCCGGCGGTAGCTGATCGGCAATCTTTTTGACGGTCAGGTCGCAAACCCTCAAGTCATCTTCATCGATGTAGGTATCGTATATGCGATCGATCTGCATTTTCATCAACCGGTCATCGTCGGCCCGGCAACTTCCGTGGTAATGGTGAAATCCCAGGCCTTCAAAAAAATCCTGATCGACCATGATGGCCCCGGTGGAAACAATGACATCCACCATGTTGTGGTTCACCAGATCGATCACCACCTGTTTCAGACCGGCGCTGAATATAGACCCGGCCAGGCAGAGGAATATCGCGCAGTCTTTTTCAGCCAGCATCTGATTGTAAATATCAGCCGCCCGGGCCACATTCCGGGCCTGAAAGGCCATCTCCCTAAACTGGTCCACCAGGGGACGGATATCCATGGCCTTGATATCAAGGTGCCGGATTTTCTTCCCCAGATAATCCTGTTTTTTCATATCGTCCCACCTTGCGCGGAGTTTTTTTGATTTATTATAGGTCAAAAACAGGCATCTGACAACCAAATCCGGAACAAATTAATTTTTTCCCCGGGTGTATTTCCCCGCCCGTCGGGAACTATCGTTCTATATGCCGGCGCCGAAACCACCATCCCCCCGCAAGGAAAATCACAACCGTTATTACGATCAGCGCGATGATTTCGGGGTGAACGCCCCCCAAACCGCTTCCTTCATTGAGAATACGGGAAAGGGCTTTAATGGCATGGGTGGTGGGGAGTACCTCGTTGATCATCAGGGTCTTTTTGCCGATGATGATCAATTTTACCGGCGGCAGGGGAATAAGACTGCCGGAAAAAAACAGCAACAGAAAATAGGGCAGGGTCCCAACGGTCATCAAGTCGAAAACAGATTGGATAAAAGCCGCCACCAGGAGGCTGATAGCCACGATGCCCAAAGTGACCAGAACCACGATTACCAGTGCCGGGCCGAGTCCACCCACCGGATCATATCCCAGACAGAGAGCGGTCAGATAGGTGAGCAGAAAAGCCGCCAGGCCCAAAAAAACCTGGGTAATCCCTACCCCGGCGATCCACTGCCGGTAATCCAGGGTGGCCAGTCTCAGCCGAATCAGGGTTTTTTTTTCCTTTTCCCTGATGATGGATCCGCCGGCGGTAAACAGCAGGTTGATAATGGACAGGGTCAGGAGGGCCGGCAGGTAACGGTCAAAACCGCTGAGGCTGGGCCCGGATCCCGTGGATACCGCTTCGTATCGGATTGGTCTGTGTTGCCCGGTTTTCATATCGACAAACCCGGAGATAAGATAATCGCAGCAGGCGGCTCCCAGAACATAACGGTAATCAGAGAGATCCCCGAAACTTCTCACCACCGGCGGACCGGGGGCTGGGCGGTCGGGGTAATCCATCAAAGCCCGGGAGAAATCCGGCGGTATATCAACCACGACTTGCACCCCGCCCCCATTCAGCGCCTTCAGGGCGGCCGACAGATCCTTCCCGGTGGTCAGGCGAACCCGGTATCCTTCGAAAGAATTCATCTCTTTTTTCAGCATTTCGATCAGATCATCCCCGAAGGCGGTTCCCCTCTCCGTTACCCCGGAAGAAACGCGGTCCCGGTTGACCACCAGGATATTGGACTGGAGGCCGGAATCAGAAAAATAAAAATACATGATCACCACGAAAAGGGGCGCAAACAACAGGCTGAAGGAAAGGATCTTCCAGTCCCGGATATTCTCCCGCAGGGACTTGAGAACCACGAGTAGTGTTTTCAATCCCGCAACCCCCGGCCGGTATGGCGGATAAATACATCCTCCAGGGTCTTTTTCCGTATCGTAATATCGCGCACCCGTCCTCCGCAACTCCGAATCAATTCCAGTACCCGGGGAAGAATGATCACCAGCTCCCGGTGCAGAATGCGAATCTCCCCCTGGTAGACCCTGGCGGGGATATTCCGGGCCCGCATATGCCTTTCCAAACGGGTCAGGCTACTTCCGGTTTCATCCATTCGAATATGCAACATATCTCCCCGCCCGATGCCTTCCTTCAACTCATCGGCGCTGCCCGTGACAATCAACTTCCCCTGATCGATGATTCCGATCCGGTCTGCCAATTGGTCCACCTCGTTGATCTCGTGGGTCGTCATAATGATGGTTTTTACCCCGGACAGGGATTGCAGGTATTCCCGCACCATGACCCTGCTCTGGGGGTCCAGGCCCGCCTGGGGTTCGTCCAGAATCAGGATCTTTGGGTCATGAACCAGGGCCAGGGCGATATTCAACCGCCTTTTCAATCCTCCGGAGAGAATCCCGGCCCGCCGGTTGCCGTGACGGGTCAATCCCAATTTTCTAAGCAAAACCCGACTCCTTTCCCTGGCCTGTGAACCGGAGAGATGATACATCCGGCCCAGAAAAACCAACTGTTCCCTGCAGGTCAGATGATCCCACACCACCAGTTCCTGGGGGCAGAAACCCACCCTGCTTTTCCAAAGGCGTTTACGGGTAAAATCCGGATTTCCCCGATATTCCACCACCCCCGATTCAGGCCTCAAAAGCCCGAGAATCAGCCGGAGGGTGGTGGTCTTGCCCGCCCCGTTGGGCCCCAGAAAGCCGAAAATCTCCCCTTCTCGAACCGTCATGGACAACCCGTCCACCGCCCGAATCTTTCCGAAGGATTTGTGTAGATCCCGGCATCGGAGTAGCCCTTCACACTCCGCCATTTCACCGCCCCCCCGCAGATGGAGACTGTTTCATTTTTTCCCAGAGCAGCGGAAGGATATTGGACACCACCAGGGGAAGGAGGATGTAAAAAAAGATCAGCCGGACCTGGTTACGAATCCGGAAATCCAGCAGGATCAGGCTCAGAAACAACAACCCGAAGGCCACATATATGAAACCGGCAATCCGATGGGCCCGGCACCAGCGTTCTTCGGAACGAAACAGGCCCGGGATCCACAATCCCATCAGGGAGCCGAAGGGTAACCTGGGGGTCAGGTTGCCCAGGAGGATCAGGAAAATACTGTACACCGCCACGTACAGGTGATGCCAGTCCCAGGCCCGGTTCCCGGTCAAAAGGAGTAATAAATGGATCAGCAAGATGTAGGCAAAGATCAGGACCACATAATGGTAATACTGGGAATCGAACCAGCGAGGATCCTTTCTTCGCCGTTTGAGCAGGTCGATGACGACCATTGCCGTCAGCAGGATCCCGAAAAAAAAGAGAAAAATACCGGCGGATTCCTGAATTTCCCGTACCAGGGACACCACCATCAACAGGCCCTGGGCCCCGACCATCGCGAATAACCAGTAGTATTTCCTGGGTATCATGGGATTCTCCTATTTTTCCTTCCATTCCATGAAAAAGTGGATGATATCCTGGATCACGGTGGTATTGAGGTGATAGACCACATACTGTCCCCTCTTTCGGGAGTAGATGATATTGGCATGTTTCAGGACCTTGAGGTGCTCGCTTATCGAGGGTTTGGAAATCTGGAAGTGGGAGGCGATCTGACCGGCGTTCAGGTCCCCCTTGCGCAGCAGGGTGATGATTTTCCGGCGTTTGGAATCGGCCAGGGCTTTGAAAACCCGGTCGGCAATCATTCGGCCTCCTCTATTTTGTTATTTAGCTAAACCTCTAATCTTCATTATCATTCCCAACCCACTTTTGTCAAGGAAAAAATAATAATCATCCGGCAAACAGATTTTAGACATTCGGCCGTTTATCGGCTATAATATCCTCCTGATGGCCCGTAAAAATTACAGCAATATCGCGATCATCCGCCTCTCTTCCCTGGGGGATATCATCCATACCCTCCCCGCCCTTTTTCAGCTGACCCAACATTTTCCCCGTGCCCGGGTCAACTGGATCGTTGAGCCGGCCGGAGCCGAGTTGCTGAAGAATTTCTCCGGGATCCACCGCATCGTGACCTTTGATGTCAAATCCCCTGATTTCTGGCAAAAGCCCCGTTATCTTAAATCCTTCCTGCGGGAGAACCGGAACCGTTACGACCTGATCATCGATTTCCAGGGGTTGATCAAATCGGCCCTGCTCGCCCGCCTGCTCAGGGGCGGCCGGGGCACCACCCTGGGATTCGCCCGGCCCAACCTGCGGGAAACCCAGGCTGCGTGGTGTTATCAGCACCAGATTCCCCCACTCCCCTCCACCCTGCACGTGATCCGAAAGAATCTCGCCCTGCTCGGTTTTCTGAACATCCGTTCCTCTGAAATCCGTTATCCCCTGATTCCCCCCGACCGCACCCCCAGACTCAGAGAGTTCTTCCAATCCCATCGGCTGGAATCCAAAGGGTTTCTTCTTTACAACCTCGGAGCCGGGTTTGAAACCAAAAAGCTGCCCCTGGTCACCACCCTGGACCTGCTCGAACGCCTGAAAAAGAGGTTCCCCATCATTCTTCTCTGGGGCAACCCCCGGGAAGAAAAGACCGCGGACCTCCTCCGGTCCCGTACCGGGGTCATCAAAAGTCCTTTCTGGAACTTTTCCGAACTGATCTGGCTGATCCGGCAGGCCCGGATCCTGGTGACTGCCGACACCCTGGCCCTGCACCTGGCCGACATGACCCAGACTCCCTCGGTGTCCTACTTCGGCCCCACCGATCCGGCCGTCAACGGATCCCTTTTGCCCCAGAGCACCTCCGTGGTGCCGCCGGTTTCCTGTCGCTTTTGTTACCGGCGCAAATGTGATAAAATGGAATGCATGATTCGACTGCGGGCCGCAAAACTGGCCCGTACTATCGCCAATGAATACCAAAAAGCTGGTCAGCCTTCTCATTAAATACCGATCCAGTATCGCTTCCCTGCTCCTGTTTGTCGTTCTTTATATCTCCCGTCCCACCGCCCTTTCTCTTTCCATCGGATTTTTCCTCATCGTTTCCGGAATGCTTTTTCGGGCCTGGTCGGCCGGTCACATCAATAAAAACAACGAACTGGCCACCGGCGGCCCCTATGCCCTGACCCGCAATCCTCTTTACTTCGGTAATTTTTTGATCGGCCTGGGCGTGGCCACCGCCGGCCGGACCCTGGCCTGCTACCTGATCTTCTTCATCTATTATATGGTCTTCTTTCCGTTCCTCATGTACTTGGAACACCAGCAATTAAAAGAGAAGTTCAAGGAAAAATACCTGGAATGGTATCAGAAATCCAATACTTTTTTCCCCAAGATTAAAAGGATCCACCATTCTGATTTCAATATCTCCCTGTACATCAGGAACAAGGAATACCGGGTGGCCTTCTTTTCACTGCTGGTGGTGATGGTGCTGATATTCAAGACCATCTCCCGTTACAAGAGCATCTGACCCCCGGATCAGAGCCTCCCTGATGGGGGGCAGGGGTTAATCAAAGTCCCGTTCGTACCATCGGTGATAATCGCCGCTGACGGCTTTTCCGGTGGCGCGATCCACATCCACCACGGTCATCTCAATGATCTGTTCGCCGTTGACCACTTCGAACCGCCTTCCCATGCCGTCGATGAACTTGGCCAGAATGGGTTCTTTTTTCATTCCGATCACCGAATCAAGGGTTCCGGTCATGCCCACATCGGTCTGGTAGGCGGAACCGCCCGGCAGGATCCGAAAATCGCTGGTCTGTATGTGGGTATGGGTTCCCAGGATAGCGCTGACCCGGCCGTCCAGAAAATACCCCATGGCCTGCTTTTCGGCCGTTGCCTCCCCGTGGAAATCCACCATGACGATCCGGTTTTTCTCCCGCTCCCCACGGGATTGCAGAAACAGGTCCACGCAGTTGAAAGGGTTCTCGGAAACCGGTTCCATGAAAACTCTCCCCTGCAGGTTGATGAGTAGAAAATCCACACCCTCGATATGAAACTCATGGTATCCTTTTCCGGGAGCTTTCGGGGGGAAATTGAGGGGCCGGATGACCCGGGGATCGTTCTTGAGCACCTCTTTGGCGGCCTCCCTCTTGTCCCAGATATGGTTGCCCGTGGTAATCAGGTCAATTCCGGAATCGAAAAGCTGACCGGCACTCTTGGGGACAATCCCCAGCCCGCCGGCACTGTTTTCCCCGTTGGCGATCACCAGGTGGGGCTCGAACCGTTCCCGTATCCTCGGAAGAGACTTTGACACCATGCGACGGCCATGACGGCCGATCACGTCCCCGATGAATACCAGGCGGAAAAGAGAAGGACTATCTGGCATACTCTACTGCCCGAACTTCCCGGATCACCGTGACCTTGATCTGGCCCGGATACTCCATTTCTTTCTGTATACGCTTGGAGATATCCTTGGAAAGAAGAAAAGTTTTGTTGTCATCGGTCTCATTGGCGTCGATGATAATCCGTACTTCCCGGCCGGCCCGCAGGGCATAGGCTTTGGAAACACAGGAAAAGGACCGGCAGACCTCCTCAAGCTGTTCCAGCCGTTTGATATAGGTTTCCAGGATCTCCCGCCGGGCGCCGGGCCGGGCAGCGGAAATGCTGTCCGCCGCCTGAATTAAAACCCCTTCGATGGAGGTGAATTCCACATCCATGTGGTGAGAGGCAATGGCTTCCTGTACTTTTTTGGATTCGCCAAACTTTCGCGCCAGCTGTACCGACAGTTCGGTGTGGGTTCCCTCGGTTTCCTTGTCGATTGATTTGCCGATATCGTGCAACAGCCCGGCCCGCAGGGCCACCTTTCCGTCCAGCCCCAGCTCTTTGGCGATCATTTCGGCGATCAGGGCCACTTCCTTGGAATGAAGCAGCACATTCTGACCGTAAGAAGTCCGGTAATTCAGTTTGCCAATGTAATAGTACAATTTGGGATTGAGATCGCTGATCCCGATTTCCAGGGCGGTATCTTCGCCGATCTTTCTGAGATGCTGTTCAAATTCATCCTGGATTGACTTGGCCACTTCTTCGATCCGGGCCGGGTGAATCCGGCCGTCGGCGATGAGCTTCTCCAGGGTCAACTTGGCCATTTCCCTGCGGATGGGATCAAAGGAGGAAACGATAATGGCCTCGGGGGTATCGTCGACGATGAAATCCACTTCGGTGGCATTTTCCAGGGCCCGGATATTGCGCCCTTCCCGTCCGATAATCCGTCCCTTCATGTCATCGTTGGGCAAATCGATGACGGTCACTGAGGATGAGATCACGTGCTCGGTGGCGATCCGCTGAACGGAGGTGGAGATGATCTCTTTGGCCTTTTCTTCGGCTTTCTCCCGCAGCTCCTCTTCGATCTGTTTCAAGGTGGATACCGCCTCCAGTTTGGCTTCTTCCTCATAATCCTTTTTCATCTTGTTTTTGGCTTCGTTGACCGTCATCCCTGAAATCCGCTCCAGTTCTTTACGCTGCTCCTGGTAGGCTTCGTCCAGCTTCTGCTTCAACACCTCCAGTTCTTCCTGTTCCAACCGTATCTTCCGTTCCTTTTTCTCCAGCTCCCGTTCTTTGTTGTCGATGTTGATGTACCGCTTGTCCAGGTTCTCTTCCTTGATCATTAACCGGCGTTCCTTCTTGTTCAGCCGGCTGGTGGTCTGACTCTGTTTCTGGTTGTATTCGTTTTTCCACTGGAGGAAATCCTGCTTCAGCTTGACCAGGAGTTCCTCCCGGGTTTTTTCCAGCTCCGCCGATTTCTGCTTTTCTATTTCAGTCCGGAGATCCTCGATTTTCCGGATTTCATGCTGGAAATGCCGGCGTTTTGCCAGCAGAACCAGTCCTCCCCCGCCCAGGCTTCCAACCACGAATAAAATGATATATATTAAAATATCCATACTTTCCTCCAGCAATGGTTCTCATCAGGAAATCATCCGGTTAATTCTATTGAGGAAATCCTCCATCCTCTCTTTGTCTCTGCGCAGACGAAACACCTCTTCCGCCAGGTGGATGGCCACCAGTAAACTCAGCTTGTAGGAATCGGTGTCGGGCAGCTGTTGCTTGGTACTGCGGTATCGGTTTTCAACAAACCGAACGATTTCCTTGAATTCTTCCACGTCCACATCCGGGGTTAACTGGAATTTCAGTTTCTTCCCCAGCATGTAGACTTCCACTTTATTTTTCATCGTCGACCTGGATACTGTCAATCATCTGGATCAGGTTGCTGACCTTCTCCCGGATATCCTCCTCGACCTTCCGGTTTCGAACACCCTGGCCCTGGAGTTCCTTCACCTTGAGCTGCAGCCGCTGGTTTTCCCGGCGCAGGATTCCGATCTGTTCCACCAACCCCTTGATCTTCTTTTCCAGGATCTCGAATTCTTCGATCTTCATCTTGCCTCCGCCGGTTGTTTACCGTACCCGTTGCGGCCTGTATCCGGTCCGGCAACTTCGGACCTGCACAACGCCCGCCAGCCCATGGGGCCCTTCCATCAGTTCAAGGATATCCGCAAGGTACTACCCGGATACTTTCTTGATGATCTCTTTAAAGACATCGGGATGTTGGACCGACAGATCCGCCAGCATTTTCCGGTTGAGGATGACATCATTCTTTTTCAGCATGCTGATAAACCGGGAGTACGTCACTCCGTGCTCCCGGCACCCGGCATTGATCCGGATGTTCCATAACCGGCGAAAATCCCTTTTTTTGTTTCGCCGGTCCCGATAGGCGTAAAGAAGGGCCTTTTCCAGGGCGACCTTGGCGGTTTTGTAATTCTTGCGTCGGGTCCCCCGAAAGCCCTTGGTTAACTTTAAAATTCCCTCTCTACGGTCTACTTTTTTATTTCCCCGTTTTACTCTGGACATGGTTTACTCCTGAATGTTTATATGATTTCCCTGAGTTTTTTGGCCTTTTTGCCTTCAATGACTTCCACCCTGCCCAGGTTACGCTTTCTCTTGGTGCTTTTCTTGGTCAGCAGGTGGGAGGCATATCCTTTCTTCCTCAGCACTTTCCCGGTTTTGGTCACCTTGAACCGTTTCTTGGCGCCTTTATGAGTCTTTATCTTGTTCACGGGATCCTCCTTTTTTGGCTTTTATCATGAATTGGGCGCTGAATCGCTCTTTTTTGGGTTCGGTCTCGATATCCGCCATTTCCTTCAGAATGTTGAAGATCTTTTCGGTCATTTCTCCCAGCATTTCCGGTTTCCTCTTCTGACGACCCCGCAGCCAGATGGTAATCTTCACCTTGTCCCCGTGTTCGAGAAACTTCTGGATCTGTCTCAGCTTGGTTTGAATGTCATGTTCCTCGATAACCGGGGTGAATTTGATCTCCTTGAGGTGAATTTTTTTCTGCTTTTTTTTGTTCTTCTGTTCTTCCTTTTGCAGCTGGTAGAGAAATTTTCCGTAATCAAGAAGCTTGCATACCGGCGGTGATGCCTTGGGGGACACCTCGACCAGATCAAATCCCTTTTCCCGGGCTACCTGGAGCGCTTCAGTGGGACTGACGATTCCCAGGTAATTCTTTTCATCGTCGATCAGACGCACTTCTTTGACTTTGATCTCTTCGTTGATCCGATGGGGTCTCTTCTTTTTCCAGGTTCTTCTTCTCTTCCTGTTCGAAACCGGCGGCTTATAGCTCATATTTCAGGTCCTTGTTTTTGATCAAACTTTTTACTCCTGTAATGAACTGGTCGATATCCACGGACCCCCGGTCGCCCTGCTGGTGAATCCGGTAGGATATCGACTGCTTCTTTTCTTCTTCGTCACCTATTATAATGATATACGGAATTTTTTCAATTTCCGCATCCCGGATTTTCTTCCCCAGTCCCTCGCTCCTGACATCCAGCCGGGTACGGATCAGATGCTCCCGCAATCGCCGGTTGACTTTTTCGGCATAGGTCATATTCCGATCGGCGATCGGCAAAACGATGGTCTGGACCGGGGCCAGCCAGAGGGGAAAGAACCCGGCGTAATTCTCGATCAGGATGCCGATGAATCTTTCGATGGATCCGAGCAGGGCCCGGTGAATCATGATCGGCTGGCGGCAATCCCCGCTGGGATCGATATACTTCAAACCGAACCGCCGGGGGAGATTGAAGTCAATCTGGATGGTGGTCAATTGCCATGAACGTTTGATGCTGTCCCTGATCTTGATGTCGATTTTGGGACCGTAAAAGACCCCTTCCCCCTCGTCCATGCGATATTCCAGTTCCCGGTTCTCGAGGGCATTGACCAGGGAGCGGGTGGCCAGTTCCCAGTCATCAATTTCACCTACGTATTTTTCCGGCCGGGTGGAAACAAAAATCTCAAAACTGCTGAATCCGAATACTTCCAGCAGGCTGACGCTGAAATCCAGCAGGGCCTGGATCTCTTCCTCCAGCTGCTGCGGGGTACAGAAAATGTGGGCATCATCCTGGGTGAACCCCCTCACCCGCAACAGTCCGTGCAGAACGCCGGAGCGTTCGTAGCGGTATACGGTACCCAGTTCCGCCCATCTCAGGGGAAGATCCCGGTAACTGCGGTTGCCGGTCTTGTAGGCCATGATGTGGAAGGGACAATTCATCGGTTTCAACTGGTATTCGAGATTGTCAAGATCAATGGGATTGTACATGAAATCGCTGTAGAATTCGGCATGTCCACTCTGTTTCCAGAGGTCATGCTTGGCGATATGGGGAGAATAGATAAAATCGTACCCGTTGCGGATATGCCGTTCTTTCCAGAATTTCTCTATCTCGTGACGGATGATGCTGCCCTTGGGGTGCCAGATCACCAGCCCCGACCCGATGTCCTCCTGAATGGAAAAGAGATCCAGCTGGGTACCCAGTTTGCGGTGATCCCGCTTTTGCGCTTCCTTCAGGATGCGCATGTGTTCCGTAAGGCCCTCAGCGGTGGGAAATACGATCCCGTAAATCCTCTGCATGGAATGGCTGGCTTCGTCCCCCTTCCAGTAAGATGCCGCCACCGACATGATGTCAAAGTTTTTCAAATAACCGGTGGAAGGCACATGGGGACCTTTGCAGAGATCCACAAAACCGGCCTGCCGATAAACCGACAGGGTATCCGACTCCACCTTTTCCCGGATCAACTCCACTTTCAGATCCTGGCGCTGTTCCTGAAAATACCGGATGGCCTCATCCCTGGACCAGATCTGTCTCTCGATCCTGATGTTCTGCTTGACGATGTGTTTCATCCTCTTCTTGATCTGACCAAGGTCTTCCGGTGTAAAGGGACGGGGGGTGAGGAAATCGTAGTAAAATCCCTTTTCCACCGCCGGACCGATCCCATACTGGACATCGTCGAACAGTTCGGTGACCGCCTGGGCCAGAAGATGGGCGCCGGAGTGGTTGAGGGCATGAAAAACCTCCGGTGCATGGATACTGAGGGATTCCACCCGGGCCCCGGGCGGCTCCGGGGCAGAGAGATCGACCAGCTGGTCGTTTACCTTTTTCAGCACGGTTTGGTTGTTTTTCCCCATTCTGACTTCGATCCTTTCTTGGGATTGGTAGGTGCGAGCGGACTCGAACCGCTGACCTCTACCGTGTCAAGGTAGCACTCTAACCAAAACTGAGCTACGCACCTATCCTGAAAGAGGCTATTTAACCAGTTCTTTGAGTTTCTTGCCGGGCACAAACTTCACGACGTTCTTGCCGGGAATGGTTATGGTGTCACCGGTTCGGGGATTTCTACCCTTCTTGGCCTTTCTTCGGACCAGCTTGAAGCTGCCAAATCCCACCAGGGTTATCTTATTATTGGACTTTATTTCTTCTGTGATCGTATCAATAATACCATCAATTACCTTTAAAGCGTCAGACTTGGTAATACCGGAATCTTTTACCATTCTAATTGCCAATTCGCTTTTATTCATAATACAGTTCCTCCTTTCTGTATTTTTACACTAAAAAAGTTCTAAAGTCAACATATATTATGGTTTACCGCCCATCGGGTCACTTCAGTTTCTGCCGGACGTTCATCATCACCATTTTGGAAACCTTCTTGAGTGTTTCCACCACTCCGGTTCCCTTCAAGGCAATGGACTCGATCACCGGCTCTTCCTTTTTCCGAAGGGCGCGGACCATTTCATCCGCCGGCGTGATATTGGGCAGATCCCTTTTGTTCAGCTGAAGGATGTAGGGAAGGTTCTGAAAGGATATATTGTAGTCCTTCAGGTTACCGAGCATGTCGGCCAGGCTCTCCAGGTTGGCTTCAAACCGCTCATTCTGGGAATCCGCCACAAAGATCACACCGTCCACCCCCTTGAGGATCAGCTTCCGGGAACTGCTGTAATAGATCTGGCCGGGAACGGTGTAGAGGTGGATCTTGATCTTGTACCCCTTGATGGTTCCCAGGTCGAAGGGGACGAAATCAAAGAAAAGGGTTCGCTCGGTCTCGGTGGCCAGGCTGACCAGTTTGCCCTTGTTGGTTTTGTTGATACGGGAATAGATATATTTGATATTGGTGGTTTTCCCACTCAAACCAGGACCGTAATAGACGATTTTAAAATTGATTTCCTTGGTAGAGTAATTTAAGAAGGACAATTTCAGTCTCCAAATATTTCGTCGATCTCTTCATCTGAGACGCTGTCAAAGGGAGATCCCTGATCGTACATTTCCTTTTCAATCTTGCGATTGATCTGTTCAAATATCTTGGCCAGTTCCTCCCGGGCGTTTTTGACTCTTAACCGGACCAGTCCAATATTGGAGCTTTTTCCAAATACCACGATCAGCATGATTTTTTTATTGATATCCGAAATATAGAGATTTTTATCATCTGATTCGGTAAGGATATTGGAGAACCTCTGGATGTTCAGCATCTGGGCGATACTCTCCACGGCTGCCACGCTGCCGGCGATCAGGGAGGAGATGGAATTGAGTTCCGACTCGTCCTGCCGGCCGGTGGCGGCGATACAATGACCTTCGATATCGGTGATGAACGAGATTTCCGCTTTGGTGTTCCGGGTCAAGCGGTCAAGAACCGTTTTGATGATTTCGTAATCTTCCTTGTAAATAACCAGATCTTCTTGCATTTAACATCCTTTTTTTACCGATGAATTTTGATCTATATTAATCATAATATGATTTTTTTTGCAACCCCGGTATTCTCCCGATGAGCCCGATACCGGTCCGCTTCACGCCCCGTTTCCGCAGGTACCGCAACCCTCCCCCCTGAACAGGCATTCCTTCCCGGGACAATCATATAGGATTCTATCTTATTCCCCCCCCAAATACAAGTATATACCGCAAATTTTGCAGTGACAGCGGGATTTTTGCCATTGCCGGGACCTAGTTGAATTCGGTTCGGTCCTCCAGGGCTTTGGATATGGTCAGGCTGTCGACATAATCGATATCCGATCCGATGGGCAGCCCCAGTGCGATCCGGGTGATCCGGATGGGATGTTTCTTGAAAATTTCGTGGATGTAATGGGCCGTGGCATTGCCTTCAGTGGTGGGGCTGGTGGCAATAATGAGCTCTTTTACCGCTCCGGTCCCCAACCGGGGTATGAGGTTGTCGAGTCGCAATTCATCCGGGCCGATGCCTTTGAGGGGAGACAGGTTGCCGTGCAGGACATGGTACAGGCCGTTGTAGTGGGCGGTTTTCTCCAGAGAAATGACATTGTATGGTTCTTCCACAATACAGATGGTGGAACGATCCCGCCGGGGATCGGCGCAGATATAACATGGGTCTTCCAGGGTGATGTTGTTGCAGCTGGAGCAGAAAATGGTGTTCTCCCGAAAATCTCTGATCGCTGAAATCAGGTCGTTGACGAAACGGGGATCCTGTTTGAGAAGAAAGAAAGCGATTCTCTGGGCCGACTTGCTGCCGATACCGGGTATCCTGCTGAGTTTTTCGATCACCGTCCGGGCGGGCTGGCTCCTGTCTGCGGACATTCCGGCTCTCAGAGAACCTCTAAAAGGGCAGTCCCCCGCCCATACCCGGCGGCAGCATACCGCCCATTTCGCCTTTTAATTCCTCATCTACCTTGCGGATGGCATCGTTCACCGCTGCAATGATCAGATCGTTCAGCATTTCCTTTTCCCGGGGATCGATCACCTCGTCTTCGATGGATATCTTTAACAGATTTTTATGTCCGTTCATCACCACTTTGACCATTCCCCCGCCCGCATTTCCCGTGACCTCCAGGTTGTCCATCTTCTCCTTCATGCTGTTGCTCATATTCTGTGCCATCTTCATGATCTGGTTCATATCAGGTATTTTCGGCATTTCCACCTCCTTTTACATCCTTGATATCGATCAGTTCCAGATTGATCTCCTGGGCAAATTTCTTTATCTTGTCCAGGTCCTTGGCTTCCCGGCCGGAGCCGGTGGCCCTTCCGCCCACCACCTTCAGCCCGGTGATTCTGCCGTCCGAGAATCCCCTGACCTTTTCCTCCAGCCCGGTTCGATGCCCGGTCAGCCACTTCTCCAGGGCGGGATGGTTGCCCGTCAGGCGAATGACCAGGCAGTCCCCTTCCACGCTGATCGCCATGCCTTTCCGGACGCCGGTCTCTAAAATTCCCTGGGCTTCCAGGTATTCACGGAAACGGGTCTCTGTCCCTTCCGACGACGATGACACCGGACGTTCTTCATCACTGGAAGCCGGCGGTGCCACCGGCCGATTCCGCCCGGAACCAGACGAAGGGATTGGCCTGCGTCCGAGGTCCTTCAACACCTCTTCAATGGATCGCAGGGCCGGGAAAAATGACAGTTTCAGGCATAAATACTCCAGCAGAATCCGGGGATTCTGGGTGTTTCGAAAGTCCCCCTCCAGGTCTTTGGCCGCATTAAAATACCGGAGCAATTCGGTTTCCGTGACCTCCCGGATCATGGCACCGATCCGTTGCATGTTCGATGGGTTCAAGCGGTGCAGTTTGTTTTTTTCCCCCAGCATCTTGATGACCATCAACTCCCGTAAAAACTGCAGGAACTCCCCGTAAAAAAACCTGAGATCGATCCCCCGTTCCACGATTTCGGCGATCAGTCTGATGATGCCTTTTCGATCCCGCCTGAAAAGGCTCTCGGTCAGGGCGATGAAGACATCCTCCTCAATGATCCCCAGCAGATCGGTCAGGGAACCGTCGTCGATATCGCCGCTGGAAAGGGCAATGGCCTGGTCCAGTATCTTCTTGGCATCCCGCAGGCTCCCCTCCGCCGCATGGGCGATTAAAAACAGACCGTAATCGGAAATTTTGATCTTTTCCTTGCCGGCAATTTCCTGTAAAACCTTGATGATGACATCGCCGGGGATCTGCCTGAATTCGTAGTGCTGGCTGCGGGACACAATGGTAGAGGGAATCTTGCGGAAATCGGTGGTGGCCAGGATGAAGTAGGTGTGCTCCGGCGGTTCCTCGATGGTTTTCAAAAGAGCGTTCCAGGCCGAGTTGGACAACATGTGCACCTCGTCGATCACCACGATCCGAAACCGGTTTTTAAAGGGTTTGTAACGGATCTTTTCCCGCAGGCTTCGGACTTCTTCCACCCCGTTGTTGGAAGCGCCGTCAATTTCCAGATAATCGGGGGACCGATCCTCGGTGATCTCCCGGCAGATGTCGCACCGGTTGCAGGGTTCCACTGCCGGCCCTTTCTCACAATTCAACGCTTTGGCCAGGATCCGGGCGGTGGAAGTCTTCCCCACTCCTTTCATACCTGAAAAAATCAGGGAAGGGTAGAGTCGGTTCATCTTGATGGCGTTCTGCAGGGTTCGGGTAATATGGGGCTGTCCGATCAGCTTCCCGAAGGTCTGGGGCCGGTACTTTCTTGCCAGTGCCAGGTACATGGTTATCTGAATAAGGCCCAGGAGGTCCTGTTCACCTGTCCGGCACTGCTTATTGCTGCTACCTTCCGGTCCTGACAAGGTTCACAGGCGGACATTGACAGGTTCCTGGACCCTTATTTTCCATCCAACGTCCAGCTTCAACGGAGAGGGTGGGATTTGAACCCACGGTACCACGAAAGTACACACGCTTTCCAAGCGTGCTCCTTAAGCCACTCGGACACCTCTCCGAGGAATAGGTAGTAAATTGTAAACGGAAAAGGGGAAAAATGCAAGCCCCCATTTTCCGCTTTCCCTTATTCCCCCCCGGGGGTCGGCGGGATATCCGGGAAGTAATTTTTTCCGTTGTATTTTTCAGCGGGTTCTTTTATGATAAAGGAACCGGAATGTCTGATCAAACGGATCGCAACAAACGGCAAATTCCGGATTAAGGAGGAAATCATGAAATTCAAATCATTATCCATTCTTTTTCTGGGTGGGCTGATCCTGGCAGTGGCCCCGGTCTCCCCTCAGCTGGAAGCCGCTGCGGCGGGCCGGTTTGAAGTGCTCAACGTGAAGGTCGACGTTCAACCCAAGGTCTTCAAGGGAGCCTGTCCACACCGCTTCGAATTCACCGGTCTGATCCAGGCCAACCAGAGAGGACGGGTAACCTACCAGTGGATCCGCAGCGACGGGGCCAAGGGACCGGTGCAAAGTCTTGTTTTCAAAGGACCGGGAGTGAAAAAGGTATCGACCTACTGGCAACTCGGGGGAGAGGGAAAATCTTACCAGAAATACTGGCAGGTCCTTCAGGTGTTGTCTCCCAATTCCATCGCCTCCCAGCGGGCCTATTTCAGTCTTTACTGTCAGCAGCCGGCCACCGCGGTTCAACAGACCCGCGTGGTGCCGCGGCAATCCGACCAGCCGGACCGTTTTCATCTTCATTTCTCCGATGCCTATCTGGTATTCGTCCCCGGCACCAAAACCCTTCAGGTAGTCGCCCAGGGCAACGTGCTGTGTTACGGTGAGAGAATCCACCTGGTGGCCGTCAAACCCTATCTTTTCGACATCCGCCATGAATTCTGGAAAGGCTTCTACTGGCGCGTCAATACCAGCCGCCGGGAAGTATACCGGGTCCGGGGCAGTAACTTCGGCCGCATTGGTGACAGCGCCTCCAATACCATTCGGGGCATCCGGGTTCAGGTAGTCGGCAATCCCAACCAGCCGGATCGATTTCTCCTCAACTTCAACCAGAGTTTTCTGGAATATGTCCCCAAGAACAAGGAAATTCATTTTACCGTGGCCGGCAACATCCTTCACCGGGGCCGCCAATGGCAGAAATGTCATCTCAAACCCTACCTCTATCACCTGAAACACCGGAACTGGAAAGGATTCTTCTGGCAGATCAACACCAGTCGCCGCGAGCTGATCCGGGTCACCAAGGGGAAATTCTGTCAGATGGGAGGAAGTCATGCCCTGCTAAAGGTGAAGGTGGAGGTGAAAAACTGAGTCCATTTTAATTCTGTCCTTGTGTTGACCGGGTGGATCGGTTATAATGGCCTCTTTTCATAATGGAATATTGTCGACTTCACGGACACCCAATCTTTCATTATTGAGAATGCCAATCAAAAGGAGTTATGTATGAAATTAAAAACCCTGTTATCCATTATGACCGGTCTTTTGATCCTGGTCACCGGTTTGGGACTGCTGGCAGATTCCGCGGAATTTGTCGTGGAAAACCTCAACATCTACCCCCCTTCCCCCAAACTTCTGCAGCCGGGGGACAAGGTAAAGGTATCTTTCCGGTATGAGAATAATTACGACACCAAAGTGAAGGTGCACATCCTCCCCTTCAGCGATGGTGAATTGACCGAGGAATACAAAGCCTCCAAACCCAAGACCTGTGCCCCGGGCAAAGGACGGATCAAAGGGTTTTTCACCACCGATGCCGAAAGAGCCCAGATTGACACCCTGAAAATTCGAATCACCACCGTTGACGACGAACCTGAGATTCTTCTGGAAAAAGACATTACCGTTAAATACACCTTCCGCGAGAACCTTCCCTTTTAAAATTCTTCCGGTAACCGGATCTCCCCTCTGCCGCCCCGCCGTTTCAGACCGGATCGGTTATGGTGACCGTGTATAGGAGTCGCAGATGAACGTCCCCGGGGACTTTCCAAAAAAGGGGTCCGCAGTATCGGTGATCGATGCCCATGCCGGGGGAGAACCCCTGCGGGTGATCGTAGACGGCTTTCCCCCCGTACCGGGAAATACGATCCTGGAAAAAAGAGCCGCGATCCGGGAAAATTTCGACTACCTGCGGCGCAGCCTGATGTGGGAACCCCGGGGACATGCGGATATGTACGGCGCCCTGCCGGTACCCCCCGAGCAACCGGATTCTGATCTGGGGGTCATTTTCCTGCACAATGCCGGCTACAGCACCATGTGCGGTCACGGAATCATCGCCCTGACCAAAGTTGTGCTGGATACCGGAATCATCCGAAAGAAGGGGGATTCCCCCCTTTTGAAAATTGACACCCCCGCCGGCACGGTGCGGGCCCGGGCTTTCCGGTCGGGGGGCGAAGTGGTCCGGGTGTCTTTTGAAAACGTTCCCAGTTTCGTTTCCCAGTCCGATGTGCAGCTGGATCTTCCAAAAACCGGAAAAATTTCCTGCGATCTGGCCTTCGGCGGGGCCTACTATGCCTTCTGCCCGGCCCACTCCTTCCCCGTCGATCTGACTCCTGACCAGGCCGGAACCCTGATCGCCCTGGGAAGTGCAATCAAAAAAAAGCTGGCCGATCAGGTGCCGGTTCGGCATCCCCTCTACCCGGAACTTTCTTTCCTTTACGGCACCATTTTTACCGGTCCGGCGGCGGATCGCAGTCATCACAGCCGCCATGTATGCATATTCGCCGAAGGAGAGCTGGATCGGTCCGCCACCGGCACCGGGGTCAGCGCCCGGGCGGCCCTCCTCTATTTTCAGGGAGACCTGGACCTGAACCGGGAAATCCTGATCGAGAGCATCATCGGCAGCCACTTCGGAGTAAAAGTCCTTCGCGAGGCCTCCTACCCCAACCTCCGGACGGTAATCCCCCGGGTAACCGGTGACGCCTTCATCACCGGCGAGAACAAACTGTATTTCAACCCACGGGATCCACTGGATTCCGGCTTTTTCATCCGCTGATCCCCCATACCCCGGTCCCGGCGGTTTTTCTGACTGATTTGTATTATAATAATGACAGACAGTCTTTGAAAGCATCTTGCTGCTTTCTGACGGAACCATGAAAGACATTCTGGATCATCGCTACCCGATGCGTTTTTTCAACCGACCCAAGGAAACGATCCGGCGAACCTGGGGGATATTCGAACGGCTGAAAGCGGCGACCCTCCATAAAACCCGAAAGTCCTTTACAATCCTGAAGAGCTGGAAACGGGCCGCTCAACGGGCCCAGTCCGATGGAAAGCTTCTGCAGGCCGCCTTTCTTTACCAGAAAGCCGGGGTTCCGGGGAAGGCCGAGCAGCTGTTCACGGGGGTTGCCCGGTCCCTCTACCAGAAAAGGAAATACCTGAGATCCGCGGTCCTGTACCAGAAGCTGGGGAAGCTGAGCCGGGCGGCCAAAGCCCTGGAGGCCTATCTGATGATTCACGAGGGGGATGATTCAGCCCCGGTCGCCCGCAAGGATTTCCTGGATTGTCTCTATCAAGCCGTGGAAATCCATCTGAAACTGGACAACCTGAAAAAGGCCTGCCAACTGCTGCTCCAATACCGGCAGGTTCACCTGGCCGCCAGTCTCCTGGCCCGGGCCGGTCACCTGGATCAGGCGGCCCGGATCATGGAGAAACAGGGCGCCGTGGTTCAGGCGGCCCGGATCTATCAAAAAGCCGGACAGGACCGAAAAGCCGGTCGTCTCCGGGCGGAAGCGGCTGTCGAAACCGGGGATATCCCGGCCGCCGCCGGCTGGTACGCCCGGGCCGGAGACTGGGTGATGGCGGCCCAGCAGTATGAAAATCTCCAGGAATGGGAAAAAGCGGCCGACTGTTACCGCCGGGGAGGTCATCCGGGACATGGGGCCCGTTGCTACCTGCAGATTCCGGATCCCGAACAGGCCCTGGTCCTGCTCACCGAAGCCCGGGAATGGAAAAAGGCCGGCCAGATCCTGATGGACCGCCGGGAATACCATCGCGCCGGCACTCTGTTTGCCAAAGGTCGTCTGCACTTTCGGGCCGGCGACGCCTTTCTGAAAGCGCGTCAATTCCAGCAGGCTGTCCATCACCTGCAGAAAGTTCCGGCGGATTCCCCTGCGTACTACCCCGCCATCCTCAAGCTCTGCCGCATTTTTCTGGCCCGGAAAAAACCGGAGCTGGTGATTTCAAAACTGGAAAAACTGGACCTGGACGGCTGCCCGGATGCCTGCTGGCTGGACCTGCATTACTCCCTGGGACGGGCCTACGAAGAGCGGTTGCACCTCCAGAAAGCCCGATCTGTCTATCAGAAAGTGGCGGCCCGGGATTCCACCCACCGGGACATCCGGGAGCGGCTGAATGAAGTGTCTCGATTGTCCAAAAAGTACCACCTGATCCGGTTCCGGCAGTCTGATCCCACCCTGCGTTACCGGAAGGTCAACCAGCTGGGGGAGGGAGGAATGGGCATGGTCTATCAGGCCCGGGACCTTCATCTGAACCGAACCGTCGCCCTGAAGATTCTGAAAAAGGGCTTCGCCGATCCGCAAAACAGCGCGGCGATTTTCCACCGGGAGGCCCAGGCAGTGGCCGCCCTCTCCCATCCCAACATCGTAAAAGTATTCGACTTCGGGCAGATCAGTGATGATTATTTCATGGCCATGGAATACCTGAAGGGCAAGGATCTTTTCACCCTGCTCTGCGAGAGGGGCCACCTGGCCTTCACCCCGAAAGAAGTATTGATCATCGCCTTTCACGTTGCCAGCGGGCTCTCCTACGCCCACCGGGAAGGAATTGTTCACCAGGATATCAAACCCCACAATATCATTCTCACCGCAGACCGCAAACTGAAAATCATGGATTTCGGAATTGCCACCATTCTGGGACAGGAAAGCATTTCCCAACAGCAGTATTCCATCGGCAGCCCCCATTACATGTCGCCGGAACAGATCCTGGGCAGGGGAATCGACCACCGGACGGATATTTACTCCCTGGGAATCACACTCTTCCAGCTGTTGACCGGCCGGCCTCCCTTTGAGGGTAAAGATCTTCTCCAGCAGCAGATGACCCGGCAGCTTCCGTCTCTGGATCCTCTTCGCCCCCGCCTCCCCGATCCCCTGGTGGCCCTGATCAACCGGTGTACCCGCAAGAATCCGCTTCACCGTTATCGCGACCTTCACTCCCTGATGGAAGACCTCAAGAAGATCGATCCCGGCCTGCCCCGCCCCCTGGGACTGGCGGACCTGGAGTGTTACCGCCAAACCGCTTCTCCCCCAGGTCCGCCCCCCAGGGGCAAAACCCGGGATGACCGGTTCCAGACCCGGATTCCGCGTCTCCGGCAACCGGGATCCTCCGCCCCCGGGGGGGAGAATACCGAATCACTGGATTCTAACGGTCGGTAACGTAGATAAATCCGGAGATGGCGACCACGGAAAATTTGCTGGGGGTTTTTTTTCGGATGTTCTGCAGCATCAGATTGAGTCCCAGGCTGTCACTGGCGATATGACCGGAACATACGACATTGACATGGTGCTTTTCGCACAATTTGCGGTACTCCTCCGGGAGATGCATGACCACCAATGTGCCGATTCCCGATGCGGACAGCTGTTCGATGGCCTTCTTGCTGCCTGTGGTGCCGCCGGTCATCTCGAAACCGATCCGGCCACAGCGATTGTCCGGTTCTCCGGCAAAAATCGCCGGGCCGCTGTTGTTCCTGCGGGCCGTTTTGAATTCCGGCTCCTCCATTAAAAGATCGATGATATCCCGCACCCGGTAGGGTTTTTTCTTCTGAAACAGCTGCTCCAGGTAATGATACACATGGTTGTCTGCCACGGTATGCAGGCAGCACAGGGGGATATTCAGGAGACGGGCCGCATCCACGACCCGGTTGTGGTTGGCGGCGGACACCTTGCGGCTGACCTCCGATATTCTCCGCTTCAAGGCCCCCTCGGCCTGGGTGATGGGCACTCCCTGTGAAGAGAGCATATCCGCCTGCATCTTCATCACCTCATAAAAGTTGGCGTAGGCCCGGCCGGCCGGGTGATGGGAGACCACCAGGTCGATGGGTTTTCCCAGCTGTTTCAACCGGTCCACCAGCACCATTTCCCCGGCGCCGATATCGATTCCCACGGCCACTGTCTTCACGGAAACGGCAGGATCTCCGAATAAAATCCGGGAATCGGCATAGGGATTGGTCAGGGTCTCGGGGTCAAAATACTCCCGGTCTGGGGGAGACAGTTCCTTGAAGGTTTTCTTCCGCTCACTCATTTCACGCCGGAGGATCTTTTTTCCCCGGGGATCCATTTCCATTCCCGCTTCCACGGCAGAACGGAAAAAATTCTTCAATACCAGTGGCTCGGCCATTTTTCACCTCTTTATGGCGACATTATATACCGATTCACGCCCGCTGTGCAAACCGGCCCGGTTCGCACCGATGGGCCGGTTACCGCTCAGGGGATTTCCAGATTGGTGATGGTATCGGTCACCCGGTAATCGGGAACCGGGTATTCATAAACCGGCAGTCGGAATTCGGTCTCCCCCAGGGAATAACCGAAGATTCCGTGGTATTCCCGGGGATCTTCCCCCAGTTCCTCCAGCTGCTTGAGATATTCGGATATCGATTTGGATTCGATGATGACCACTTTCCCCATCTTCTCGATGATGGGACTGTGGGCCCGGGTTCGATCATGGTCGAATTCCAGGATCCTCCGGCCGTACCGGGTGATGCCGATGACCCGGAAGGTGAGGCTTTTGCCCACACCCGGCAGGTTGAGCACGTTCCGGTCAGTGGCCAGGAATGGCGCCTTGATCTTTCCTTTCAGGTCCTGAAGATTCTCCGCCATTTTTTCCGGCCGGTCGGTCAGGGAATTCAATTCGTCATAGTATTTGCGGGGAATCCGTCCCCAGTGTTTTTCTTCCACCTGTTCCTGGACGGCCCGGGCGTTGGTGGCGAAATTGAAGTGGTTTTCCATATACCCCTTCACGGAAAAGGTATAATAGGGCAACACTCCGATATCGTTGAGGGCCTGCCGCAGTTTGGCGGTATGGCCGCGCCGCGAAGAAGCCGTGGTAAGCACGTGCTGATTGGTAACCGTCCACCCGGCCTGGATTAATTTCTGTACCGCCTGGCTGCTTTCCGGTGTGATTTCCATGGGCGATTCAAAATGGGTCTGGATGACAAATTGCCGGATTCCGATCTTCTCCGCCCGGGTTCTGAAATCGGATAGTATCTCCAGCAGGCCGGTATCAAAACGCTGGGGCAGGTAGACCGGCAGGCGGGTGCCGATCCGGACCCGCACCATTTCCGCGTACTTCTCCCCTGCTTTGCGCCTGCGATTCCGGTCCCTTTTGCTTTTGGCCATCCGGTAAATCTCGTTCAGTATGTTTTCCAGGGACCGGTTGGAACTCATCAGGGCGTCCCCCCCGGTGATCAGGATATCCCGCAACTGGGAATCCTCTTCAAAGTAGGACATCAGTTCCCTGAGTTTCTCAGACCAGGTCTGCCGGGGTTTGAGCTTCTCCAGATCGAAATTCAGGTGCCCGTTCTGGAAATTGTACATCCGTTGGCATGATGCGCAGAGCCCCCCGCAGGCCCGCCCCATGGTATCAGGGATCAGGATCGCCACATCCGGATAACGGCGATGGACGTTGTAATGGGAAGGGAGTATCCACCCGGCGGCATTGGGCTTTCCCGGAACCACCTGGTCCTCTTTCTCCCAGGCCACGATATTGCCGAATTCGTGGACCAGTTCGGTGCTATACAGCACGTAATACCGAATGGCCAGGTCCGCCCCGATGGCAAAATACGGCACCCGCACATGCAGCAGGGACAGGTAATAGGGGTTGACGAAGATGGGAATCCCCTTCTTCTCCGCCCGGTGCAGGATCTTCATGGTATCCGGATCCAGCGAGTATCCCAGCATCTCGTTGAGGTCATCGGCGGTCCGTACGGCAAAACTCAGGTGAAAACGGTAATCCTTCCACCAGTCCATCACCTGCAGGTATTTCTGTTCAAATGACATCCCTTCCCGGAATGCAAACTTGCCGCTTTTGACCCTTCCCTCCTCCAGCCTTTTGATAACAGAATTGATAATCCGTTCCCGATTCTCTTCCCTGAGTTTTACGATGCGGGGATCCATTCCATCGGGGAACCGCTGCATCCATTTGAGGACCTGTTCTTTTTTGGGTTTCTGCTGCCGGTACCGTCCCTTGAATTGCCGGAACAGTTCCAGGGTATCGCGGAAAAATGCCGGCTTTGCCCCCCCGGTGCCATGGTTCACCGCCAGCCAGATCATCTTGATGGGGTTGTTGATGGCCATTTCACCCCGAAGGTTGGGATCGGGAAACTCCCGACCGGCATTGTCGATATAATCCAGGATCCGGATGGCGGCATAATCCTTCCACTCCAGGGACTCAAAGATCTGGTGTCCCCGCGCCTGACCCCGGTAATACTCCAGTACCCTCGGCTTGGTCGTCAGGTAGTCCATCATCCATTGTTTCACTCCCACCAGGGCTTCGGTCTCGTTTTTGGAACTCCGCATAATGGTTTCCAGCTGCGGGTTTTCTTTCAACAATACGCTTAAAAGCCGGTGAGAACGAACATTGATGGCGATTTTATCCAGTTGTTCGTTCTTCAGCAGTTTTTTATTCAGATCTTTGCTTTTTTCTTCAATCATTCTGTAATTATTTTAGGGAAAAATGGGGTGTTTTTCAAATTATATTATCAAATTCCCATTTGGGGTATTTTTAATGAGCCTTCAATCGGGGAGCGGGGAACACTTTTGCTGCAGCAAACGATCCTTGTATTTCAGATTGAATACATTCTACACCTTTATATAGTAGATCTTTTATGTCCATATACCGGATGTTGTGAAGGCTGCAGGCGATGGGTCCCTGATCAAATCCTCCGATCCGGTATCTTGCATAAGGAGAATAGTCAATGCCGGTAAACAACCGTGATATCGTCCGGGTGTTCAGTAAAATCGCCGACCTTCTGGAAATTAAGGACGCCAATCCCTTCCGGGTCCGGGCCTACCGGGAGGCCGCCCATACCATCAACGGCCTCTCCGAAAGCGTCGCCCGCCTGATCGAAGAGGGGGAAGACCTCTCCGGCCTCCCGGGGATCGGCAAAGACCTGGCCGGTAAAATTAAGACCATTGTCAAAACCGGCTCTCATCCCCTGCTCAAGGATCTCAAGCAGGAGGTACCCGGGGAATTGAGCGACCTGATGAAGATCAAGGGGATCGGACCGCGGAAGGTCAGCAGCCTCTATGAAGAGCTGGAAATCAAGAACCGCAGGCAGCTGGAGAAAGCGGCGGAGAAACACCGGATCCGGGAGCTGGAAGGTTTCGGACCCAAAACCGAGCGGAATATTCTGGAACAGATCAAACGCCGGGAAAAGGAGCACGAACGTCTGAAAAGGGCCGACGCGGAAAAAATCATTGAACCCTTTATCCGGTATCTCAGGAAAGAGGGCAAGCTCGAATCTCTGCAGATTGCCGGCAGTTTCCGGCGGAAAAAGGAGACCGTAGGGGACGTGGACATTCTGGCCGCCGGTCACCGGGGCTGTCAGATCATGGATCGTTTCACCGGTTATGAGGACGTAAAAGAAGTCCTGTCCAGCGGGGATACCCGTTCCTCGGTGATTTTAAAATCCGGTCTGCAGGTGGACCTGCGGGTGGTGCCCCAGGCGGGTTTCGGGGCCGCCCTGCACTATTTCACCGGTTCCCAGGCCCATACCGTGGCCATCCGGAAAATAGCGGTCAAGAAGAATTACAAACTCAATGAATACGGCGGGTACCGGAAGAACAAAAGGGTCTTCGGCCGGACCGAGCGGGAAGTATACGATAAGCTTGGTATGAATTACATCGAACCGGAGCTGCGGGAAAACCGGGGCGAGATCGATGCCGCCCGGACTGACAACCTCCCGGACCTGGTAAAAGTCGATGATATCCGTGGTGATCTGCACGTACATACCGATGCCACCGATGGCCGGCATTCGATGGAGGACATGGTGAAAGCCGCCCGGAAAAAGGGGTACAAATACGTCGCCATCAGCGATCATTCCCGCAATGTTACCGTGGCCGGCGGTCTCGGCCCAAAAGAGCTTGAGGAACAGCTGGACCGGATCGACCGGCTGCAGGAGCGGACCGACGGGATCCGCATCCTGAAATCCGCGGAAGTGGATATTCTGGAAGACGGAACCCTGGACCTGCCCGACGGTATACTGAAAAAACTGGATTTCACCATCTGCTCCGTCCACTACCATTTCGACCTTTCCCGAAAAAAGCAGACGGAGCGGGTCCTGAAGGCAATGGATAACCGGTATATGAACATTCTGGGTCATGCCTCCGGCCGGCTGATTCACAAGCGGCCGCCCATGGAACTGGACATGGAAAAACTCATGAAGGCGGCGGCGGACCGGAGAATACACTTCGAGATCAACTCCCATCCCGATCGCCTGGACCTGAATGACCGTCATTGCCGGATGGGCAAAGAACTGGGGATCAAAATGGCCGTCACCACCGATGCCCACATCACCGGCAGCCTTGACCTGATGCGTTTTGGAGTTGATCAGGCCCGGAGGGGATGGCTGGAAGCGGAGGATATCATCAATACCCGTCCATGGAAAAACCTGAAAAGTCAGTTTGAGCGGTGAACCCGGTAGGAGCAAATATGAATTATAAAAAAAAGGTTCCGGAAAAATTCAAAGATCCTTCCAACCTGTCCGAAGAAGAGGCCAAAGAGCAGGTCGAGGATCTCCGGGAGGCGATTGAATACCACAATTATCGGTATTACGTACAGAACCAGCCGGTCATTTCGGATGCCGCCTATGACCGGCTCTTCCAACGTCTGGAGGATCTGGAAGAAACCTTTCCTAAATATCGCTCCGACCTCTCCCCCACCCGCCGGGTGGGGGCAAAACCGGTGGATGAACTGCAGAAAATCGATCATACCGCCACCATGCTGAGCCTGAACGCCGTTCTCGCAGAAGAGGAAATCGAAGAATTCCACGATTATATTCTCCGTCAAACCGGCCGGAAAAATGTGGATTTCACCGCCGAACCCAAATTCGACGGATTGTCGGTGGAAATCAAATACCGGAATGGCAGGTTCGCCCACGGCGCCACCCGGGGCGATGGCCGTACCGGAGAAGACATCTCCCTGAACCTCAAAACCCTGGGCGGGGTTCCCCTGCGGCTGCAAAAATCCGGAAAAGGAGACATCCCCGAACTGCTGGCGGTCCGCGGAGAGGTTTTCCTTCCCCTGGACGCATTCCAGGCGGTCAATAAGAAAAGGACGGAAGAAGGCAAAGAGGCCTTCGCCAACCCCCGCAACGCCGCCGCCGGTACGGTCCGCCAGCTGGATTCCCGCAAGGTGGCGGAGCTTCCCCTGGATATCTATTTTTATGACATCCTGAAGATTGAGGGGCGGGACTTTCACTCCCACCGGGAAGTACTGGAGCAACTCCCCCGCTGGGGCCTGAAAACCTGCTCCCATAACCGCAGCTGCCGTTCCCTGGATGAGATCAGGGAATACCGCCGTGATATGACTCAAATAAGGGATGAACTTCAGTATGAAATTGACGGGATCGTGCTCAAGGTGGACAACCTTGCCCTCCGGTCACAACTGGGAACCCGCCAGCGCAGCCCCCGGTGGGCGGTGGCCTGGAAATTCCCCCCCAAAAAGGAAGTGACGGAGCTGCAGGAGATCGTGGTCCAGGTGGGGCGCACCGGCATGCTGACCCCGGTGGCGCTGCTGCAGCCGGTGGACGTGGGGGGGGTTACCGTGAGCCGGGCCACCCTGCACAACGAAGACGAGGTGCACCGCAAGGACGTACGCAGCAAAGACCGGGTCCGGATCGCCCGGGCCGGCGACGTGATTCCCGAGGTGGTGGAACGGATCCCTGTCCCGGGCCGGAAGCGGTCCGACGAATTTTCCATGCCCGGCAAATGCCCGGTCTGCGGTTCCGAGGTCTTCCGGGAAGGTGCCTATCACTTCTGTTCCGGACAATTGACCTGCCGGGCCCAGCTGGTGGGACACCTGTTGCATTACACCTCCCGGGACGCCATGGATATCGAGGGGCTGGGGGAAAAGGTGGCACAACTGCTGGTGGACCGGGAAATGATCAAAGATATCGCGGATCTTTACCGTCTCTCGATAAAGGAACTGGAGGAACTGCCGGGCTTTGCCTCCCGATCCGCCCGCAATCTCCACCGGGCCATAGAGGGCGCCAAAAGAGTCGGCCTGCCCCGCTTTCTATATTCCCTGGGGATCCGGCACGTGGGCCGCCACGTGTCCCGGGTCCTGTCCCGAAGGCTGCAGGGCCTGAAAAGCCTGATGAAGGTCTCGGAAAAGGAACTGCGTGAAATCGATGAAATCGGGCCTGAGATCGCCCGCAGTGTGCACTCCTTCTTTCAACAGAAGAAGAACCGCAGGGTACTGCGTAAACTCGCCAAAGCCGGCGTAAAGGTGGAATCCCTGGCTTCAGAGAGCAAAGGAAGTGAGCTGTCCGGTACGCGATTCGTCTTCACCGGAACGCTCGAGGATTATTCCCGGGAAGAGGCACAATCCGCCGTTGAGAGGCGGGGCGGCCGCGCCCCTTCCCGTGTCAGCGGGGAAACCGATTACCTGGTGGTGGGGAAAGATCCCGGCAGCAAATTAGAGGATGCCCGGGAAGAAGGGGTCACCATCCTGGAGGAAAAGGAATTCAAGAAACTGCTGAAGAAAGGAGAAAAATGATGCCGGAACTGCCGGATGTGGAAATTTTCCGTCGCTACCTGGCCCGCACCGCGCTTCACCAGACCGTCACCCGGACCCGGGTGGAAAATCCAAAGGTACTGGAAGGCACCTCCCCCGCCGGGTTGGGTAGAAAGCTCAAGAGCCGGCGGTTCACCGGTACCCGTCGGCACGGCAAACATCTTTTCGTGGAGATAGACGGGGAGGAGTGGCTCCGTCTGCATTTCGGCATGACCGGATTCCTCAAATACCACAAGGATCCGGACGTCGGATCCCCTCATCCCCGGGTACAATTCTTCTTTACCAACGGATACCGGCTGGAGTTTGACAACCAGCGCCTGCTGGGAACGGTGGAAGTTGTCGACGATATCAAACCCACCCTGACACGCCTGAAACTGGGCCCCGATGCCCTCGCTATCTCCGCTGACGACTTCATCCAGGCCTACCAAAACCGCCGGGGCGGAATCAAGAGCGGCCTGATGAACCAGCGGGTAATGGCGGGGATCGGCAATATATACGCCGACGAGGTGTTGTTCCAGGCGGGTATCCACCCCCTGACACCGGTCAGGGGCCTCCCCGGGGAAAAGCTGAAGGATCTGCACCGCGTATTGGGGAAGGTTCTCAAAACGGCCATTGACCGGCGGGCGGATCCCGGTCGTTTCCCCGACAGTTTCCTTATCCCCCGGCGGAAGGAAGGCGAAAGCTGTCCGGGGTGCGGGGGAAAGGTGAGAAAGATCCGGGTCCAGAACCGGGGCACCTACCTGTGCCCCGCCTGTCAGCCAAAACCGTCAAAAACCTGAAACTTACCGGATCCCTTTTCGCATCCCTTTGACATTGCCTCTGAAACGGATTGGATGTAAAATTCATATGCAAAGAGGAAAAATGAAGAAAAATACAGGTGTAATGCTTCTGCTCGCAATGGTCATGGCAGTCGCCCTCCAGGCAACTGATCCTGTAAAAGGGGCTCTGCAGACAGCTGTATACTGGACCAATTCCAACGGGGAGACCCGGGCGGTGCTGGTCAAAGAAAAGCCCACCCTTTATACACTGATACTGATCGACGGCGGGAATTACGAGGTATTCTACCGGACTGCCGTCAACACCGTCAAGAAGGTCCGCAGGAAGTGCGAAGAGGAGAAATCAGGATCCCCCCAGGTCCGGTATTTTTCCATCCCTCATTCCTTTTCCCGCACCACCATCTGGATGGGACTGGAGTTTGTGAAAGACAGTACCGTCGATCAATCCCTGTCCCGTACCTTCTATGGCAGTATCACGGGAAAAAGGTCCCCCTGAAATATAAATGTCTTTGCCGGAAGCTGCTGCATTTGTGAATATTTGTATTCTGACAAACAGTCCGTCATCCAACACCAGCGGATAAATATGCCGGCTGGAGATGCTGGCGGGCGGCCGTGGTTTACCAAATATCCTGTACGGTCAACTGCCGGATCGCGGTAGCAGCCCAGCCGCGATTGGCGGCGGGGCTGGCGGGACTGGGATGAAGGACCCGGCCCACCCGTATTCCCGTATCCTCCAGGGCCCGGGCCGCCTGGTCACGGCTGAA
>Ga0180433_10001884_pt1 | contig 34041 bp, 27 predicted proteins | sample SS_ome_8_FD_132980 | JGI IMG/M metagenome (GOLD analysis project Ga0180433, IMG submission 132980) | Hypersaline lake sediment archaeal communities from the Salton Sea, California, USA - SS_1_D_1 metaG | ecosystem: Environmental > Aquatic > Non-marine Saline and Alkaline > Hypersaline >...
CAAACGGAAGTCCTCCGCCGTCGGCAACGGCCTTTGCAAACTCGCCGCGATCACTGATGCGAGCCATGGGGCCTTGCACAATCGGATATCGCGTGCCGTGAGACTCAGCCAGCGGTGCCCCCTTGCCCAGAGGTTGCAGGTCGGCCGCGTCCTTACAGTGTTCGCGTATAGCTTCTCTAATCCCCGCAATCAGGCCGCCTACCGTCACGAACTTCCTTGCCAGCCTGGCCGCAAACGCCCCATCCTGCCCGATGAGAACCAAATCCTTTTTCAGATCCCAACCTGCACGTTGACGAATTTCTTCTCGCCACTTCGACAAAACATCTTCTGACGAGTTCTTTGTAGTTACAAGCGTCCTCTCTGTGGCAAGAATTTCTGCCGGAGCTGGCACACCTGGTCGCGAGAAAACACGGTAAGGCACGCCGAGTTTCTGACCGACCAGCTCAGTCTCGGTGCCGTCCATCTGAGCGAGTTTTTCCTTGAGTTCGACAGGGAGATGCGATTCCCGCAGCAACGCCAATTGCGAGTCCAACACTACACCAGCCGCTCCCGCCGCAAAACAGGCTGCTGCGGAGTGTATTCCGATTCCACCTTGAACGTGAACTGGAAGTGAACAGTTCTGCAGCAATCGCTGGACAAGGACATAGGCTGTCTCCTCACCGACACGGCCGCCAGACTCGCTACCTTTGGCGATGATAGCGTCTGCACCGGCGTTTTCAGCCGCCTTTGCTTCAGCAACGCAAGTGGTCTCGACAATCGCTCGCAGTTTCTGTCGGTGCAGGCTCTCGATTTGCTGCTTCAGGTCCGATGGAGTGTGACCGACAAGGATGACAAATGCCAGACCTTTCCATTTGGCTGAGAGCAGCTCGGAAATAAGCTCAGGTCTATGAAGGTCACACCTTATGCCATAAGGTTTTTCCACATGCGATGCCAACATATTGAGAGCATTGCGCGCTGTCTCCAGATCCTTGACAAACTCAAGGTCAAGCACACCAGCAGCGCCAGCCCGACAAGCTGCAATCGCAGATGACGGAGGAAGAGTCGTCCCCGGGGAGAGGACAAAGAGTTCAAATTTGTCAACGTTCATATGACTACTCACGGTAGCGCTTATCAAAGCGCGTCGCCAACTCCAGAGAACGGCGGTATCGCGTTCCTTCGCAACAACAGAACCGATTTCTCAGGAGAAAAATGTGGTGTAGAAAGCAACCCCTTCTGGCATACATGCTTCGGGTTAGGTTCTTGCCGCAAGTCCCTTTGCTCCAAATAAGAAATGATAGCAGCAGATATTTACCTTAACAGTACAATCAGTCACGCAAGAAAGAATGGGAACCAAAATCCCTGACTGTCTTTTCCAATTCATTAGAGTTTAGCAGCAAAAATCTTCACGTGCAACAACGTGAACGATGAAAACTGGAACTCTTTTCATAGGAAATGTTGTCCGTAACAGGTTCAAACTTTTCATGGTCGGAGATGGCTTCAATATGCACAATACACATCCTACTATTCCGAGAGAAGACTGACTGCCAGATGCAGGCCGAATTATCCGCCTTCTGTCGGCACACGGTTGATGAATCAGACCTCAGCGCACCAAACATAAATATGGAAGATCAGAGTCCTTCATCTTGACAGAGGGGACATCGTGACGATAATAGACACATCGTACAGGCTGGATCGGTCGGGCTTCCTAAGGACTGAAATATGGCGGAGAAGCAAGACATCAATGAGAATTCGATGCCGGACCAGGTCGGCCACTACAAGGTTGTCGAAAAGGTCGGGCAAGGCGGGATGGCCTTAGTCTACAGGGGCATCCAGCCTTCATTGAATCGTCCCGTGGCTATCAAGATACTTCCACGGCATTTTGCAGATTCTGCTGAGCTTGTCGGACGGTTTGACCGCGAGGCGAGTATCGCATCACAGCTCAGCCATCCGAGCATTGTCCAAGTAATCGACCGCGGCAAACAAGATGACATTCTCTATATTGTAATGGAGTTTGTTGAGGGACATAGCCTTGCGACGCTGATCGGAAATCGCGAACTGACAGTTCCCAAAATTGTCGCCTATGCCACCCATATTTGTGACGCGCTGGATTACGCTCACAGCAAGGGTGTCATCCATCGGGACCTGAAGCCAACCAACATCCTGATCGACTCCAACTCCGACCGAGCAAAAGTAGCGGACTTTGGAATTGCTCAAATCGAAACAACAGTCCCCGGCATATCAACGCTCACTATGGATCAAGCATCACTTGGGACGATGAACTACATGTCTCCCGAGCAGCGAACCGACGCGCACAACGTCGACTACCGCTCCGACATATTCTCGTTCGGCGTCCTTCTATATGAAATGCTGACCGGAAAGCTGCCGATTGGGCACTTCAAGCTTCCCAGTCAAGAGAACCGGTTGGTCCCTGTCGGCTTCGATGCGATAGTGAAGAAATGTCTCCAGGCTAACCCGGAAGAACGATACCAAAATGCTTCCGAGATAGTCCAGCTTCTCAACAGTATCACCGGATGGCATTCTCGATATAAGGAAATGGCCGAGCGGGTCGGCGAGTCTGTCAAGCACATTGCCGACAAGACATCTCCGTGGCTTTCCGGAAAGCGTCGTTACGTTGCAGCCGGGGCAAGCCTCCTGCTCGTCATAGCACTTGCTCTCTTTTGGACGTTTGGGCGCAGTCCTGGTGACACCCCCGGCGAGACCGAAGGCGTTGTGTCTGCAGTGGGCACGAGTGAGACCCCGGTGGTCCCGGCAGATGATGATACTGTTCCCAAGAAAACAGTTGATGATGTGGTTGGAAAGCAGCCAGAACCTCGAGTCAGCAAGAAGCAGGGTGACGAGCAACTGATTCAGCAGCTTCGTACGGACATGGCGACGGCTGTGTCACTTTCCGGAGGTGATCAGTGGCTGAAGGCGGTCTCTGACCTTCGAGATATTGTCAAGAGATACCCCGACATGCCAACGGCGCCGGAGGCACAATTTGCCCTAGCCAAGATTCTTGAATACAAGAATGCTGATGCCGATTCAATAAGAGAATATGAAAGCATGGTCAGGGCATATCCTCAAAACTCTCGTGCTCCGGAAGCTCTGCTCAGAATAGGCGGCATCTTCGAAAAGGCGAAAAGCCCGGGCACGAGCAAGAAACAGAAAGCTCTTGACGCCTACATCAGACTGATTGATCAATACCCTGATAGCCCGCAGATGTCGGAGGCGATCATAGCAAAGTGTCGCGTTGAATGGGACATTGCGCCGTCATCGGGCATACTGAAAAAGACTTATGACCCTGCCCTGCAGCGGCAATTGCGCGATGAATTGAGGAATACAATTGAAAGATTCCCGAACTGCTCCCAAATGGCTACAGCCCTGACGCTGATTGCTGACATTTGCCAGAAGCCCGGCCTGTCGGAGTATCACTCTGCTGCAGACGCCCTTGTACAACTCTACGAATTGGACCCGTCAACAGGCCCAGACTCTCTTTACAAGGCAGCTCGTCTTTACAGACAGGCTGAATACACTGTGCTTGAGATCAAAACACTTGATCGGTTTCTCCAGGACTTCCCAAATGACGGGCATGCTTCAGCTCTAAAAAAGAGACGGGAAGAGTTGAACAGGTAGGAGGTTTGAGCGAGAATCCTGTAGCAAAACCCATGCGAATCAGATCACATCTTGACAGCGGAGCGAGTTATGACAACACGAAAGAAAGTGCTTCTCTCCTGTCTTGTTTTGTTCATTGTGGGCTATGCTCTGTCCAATGTGGCAATTGCAGAGACACCAAGCCCTGACTCTCCCCCCCCTCCAGAGGAGGTCGATCTTCCCATAGTGGGCGGAGTTCCTATTCCAGCCGCAATGATCATGTTGACGCTTGCAGTACTGGTAGTAGGGGGACTCATAAGTCGCACGCTTCGTCGCCTTGGTGTTATCAAGCACTTCGTTTGGGTATTGCTGATATTTGTTCTGCTCACTGGTCTGGCGTGGCTAGGAATAGACCGGCTGTACCCTGAAAGCGTGAATCTCTGCAAATATGCAAAACTGTTGGCGATGTTTTCGCTCATGATAACGGTGCTATACTGCATCGCCCGCTACATTCTGCCTCCGAAGGCTAGCGCTACAAGAGCAGCTCTGCCGCCACTCATACGGAACATTGCGATCTTTGCCCTTGCACTGCTCGGCTTATTTATGCTAGTAACCACGCTTTTCCCCGGCGCTCCTCTGGCTCCTCTGTTCTTCACGTCAGGTGTAGTGTCTATTGTCATTGGCCTTGCACTTCAAGAGACGCTGAGCAACTCCCTTGCGGGTCTTCTGCTAAGCATGCAGCGGCCTTACGAAGTTGGTGATTGGGTACATATCAATGATATCGAGGGAGAAGTCGCGGAGGTCAATTGGCGGGCAACAAGATTGCGCGATCGCCAGGGCGACTATGTCGAGATTCCGAACAGCCAAGTATTCAAGGGACGCATTGTCAACCACCACACGCCAACGACCCGGCACCTGCGAAAAATCTATATAGGCGTAACCTATGACACTCCGCCCGGCCTCGCCACGCAAGCACTGGTCGAAGCAGCACAACGTGCTCAGGGAGTCCTGGAAAGGCCCGCCCCTGAAGTCCACTTTCGAGATTACCAGGATTTTTCGCTGCTCTTTGAACTGCGCGTGTGGATTGACAATTACGAATCTTGTCTAATCATAGACAACGACGTTCGCAGGGAAATATGGTACTCATTCAAGCGACATGGCATCACGATCCCCTACCCAGTCCGTGACGTCAATTTCCGAAAAGCCGTTGAGCCTCCCAAGGAATGGCGGGCACGACTGGTTGCCACGTCCGGGCTGCCAGCAACTACCGTGTTTGCCCTTGAACGCAAAAACAATATGATCGGTCGTGATCCGGGCAGTGCAATTCATCTTCTCCACCCGGAAGTATCCAACGAACATGCCATCATCGAACGGAAAGGTGATTTCTTCTATCTGCGCGACCTTGGCAGCCGACACGGCACATTGCTCAACGGTCACGAAATTGCCATCTGCTGCCTTCAGCGTGGCGATGAGATCACCATCGGCCCAATCACGCTCACCTTCGAGGCCAACCTTACCCCCATCCACGAGAAAGACGAGCATAGGCCGAAAGTCATTCGAAAAGAGGACAATCTAAGACCATCATAGAAGCACTCAACCGTCACATTATTTGCGACACTCCGCCCAGTCCAGGACTACAGACAGACGCTCCGCTCTGCGGTTTAGCAGATCTTGGTAGACAGCTTGCGCGTCCGACGGCAGACGAATGGCATAAAGGTTGGCTAAGTCTACCCGCCTTTTATCGATCCACTCCATCGCCGATGCGAGATTCTGAAAAACACTTCCTTCGCGAAATTCAGTCGGCTGCATGGGAAGCTCCCACTCCCATCCGCTTCGCAATACTGCATATTTGAAGAACACTTCACGCAGAACGTCGTACGCGGGCAAATCAGTAAATCGCTTCCACGGGACACCGGTCAATACTACTTCCCCCCGTTTCTTCACGATCTTGCACGCGTCCAGCACAGCCTGCTCGTGTCCGGAACAATCCAACACCAGCGACACCTTTTCTGCGAGCAAAGGGTCATCAAGAGGCACTCTCTCACGAACGTCCTTGATGCCACAGGACTGAGCGATTTCACGTCGCTCAGCATTAGGCTCGACAGCGACAACATCATACCCACAAGCATCAAAAAGCTGCGCCGCCAGATTGCCCACTACTCCGAGGCCGGTAATAAGAATCTTCGCCGTCGGTCTTGCAGTAGTGGTGACAAGGGTGCTCATAGTCACACCCATCATTCGCGCAAAAAGAGCTTTCTCCGTTGAAAGACTCTTCGGCACTGGCACAACTTCCTGTCGGTCGAATCTCTGACACAGGCGGTGATGCCCCATACAGAACACACGGTCCCCTGCTGCTACGTCACTCACTCCACTTCCAACTTCCTCAACCTCAAATATGGCAGCATAGCCTGGGTGCGATGGGAAAGTGCCCCAGAGTTCTTGGTACATTGCCAGCTCAGTACCTTGACTGATCAGCGACATCAATGTCCGGCCGGAGACCTCGTTCGAACCCAGCGCCGGCTCTTCCCTCTTTTCCGAAAGAAGCTCTGCCTTTTCCATCGCCACAAATGTAATGACCTTGTCTTCAACAGTTGGCATCAGAGTGTCTCCCCTGTTTCTTCAGCAACCAAACGAACATAACTCGCCGCCTGGTCATATTCTTCTTCTGTTTCAAGATGCTCCAGCATTACCGGAATATCCGGGTCAAGCTTGCTGAGTTCGGTGAGATATGTGCGGTAACATAACGCCCCAGTGCCTGGTATCACCTCTTTCAGAAAGACAGTCAGCTCATTCATCAACTGCGTATCTTTTGCGTGACAACTGCGGATATAGGGACCCAGCTTGTTGCAGAAATCGCGTATGACTTCCGCATTCGAGTAGTAAAGCTGTGGGCTGCTGATCAGATTCACCGGATCGAAGTGACAGGCAAACTGTTTGCGATCGATAGCCTTGACGAAACGCACATAGCAATCCACTGTGTCGGGGTACGTGTAGGGCATCGTCTCGAGTGTATAGAACGTGCGAGTAGGTCTTACTTCATCAATGATTTCACGCACGACCTCGACAATCATGTCGAATGTTTCTTCCGTCATGTCGCGGGGGTCCGGCGCGAGCCAATTGGTTCCACGGCCACCGGCAACGTTAACGCAGCACCGCGCCCCAATTCTCTCGGCAAGAGCCAATTGATCCTTGTTCAGCTTGAGCGCCGCTTTGCGAGCCTTATCATCTTCGCTGACCGGGCTGCTCCATGCACCAGTTTCCGCGATCACGATGTCAGCCTTCTTTGCGGCCTCCGCGTAGGCATCGATGAGATCGCCATCATCGTCTGGCTGAACCGGACAATATGCAGCCCGATATCCCTTCTTCTGCAGAGCCTCAACCCATTGCTCGGGATCTTTCACATCATCAAAAAGCGGACCTCCTAAACGCACTGTGTTTACCTCCTGATAATGAGCCGATAGTTCTTTTCCTGGAAAACCTATACCATATTCTACGTCGTAGAGACAAGCCCAGTGTTCACGAATATTCCCCATACTTTTTGGCTGCTTCATACATGGCAATGACGTTCTCCGTGGGCGAGTTGTCCTGGAGCTGATGTGTAGGTGCGAGGCAATAGCCGCCGCCGGGCATCATGATCTCCAACGTATCGCGGACATTATCAATCACGTCCTGCACTGATCCGTACGCCACTGGGCCAGCGGTCGAGATGCAACCGTGAAAAGCAAGTCGGCCGCCGAAGTGTTCTTTCAGGTACTTCGGCGACATATTCTTTGCCTCCGGCTGAAGCGTATCTACCGCTTTTATGCCTATCTCAATGAAGTCCTCATAAGCCCAACTGCTCGAGCCGCAGGTGTGAATCATGGCCGTAACGTCGAAAGCCTTGGCCATGTCGCAGAACCTCTCGTAGTATGGTCGGATGTGCTTGCGAAACAGCTCCATACTGATGATTGGTGCCTCTTGTGTGCCGAGGTCTTCGCCCAGCCACAGAAAATCCAGTCCGCCTTCTGCAGCCTCAAGGGTGCGGCGCGTTATTTCAAGCTGAGTCTCCATGCGGCGCTTTGTCAGGAGAAGTCCTGCAGGATCTTCCGTGATGAGATCCACAAACACCTGCTCCATTCCGCGGAGCATACCGTTGCCGTTGATGATGTCGCCGAGAAATCCCACAGGATGTAGAGCGTACTCTCTGTATCGCTCGCAGTTTTCCTTGATGCCGGCATAGTCGTAGTCGTCGGGCGACGGCATTGGCCAGGCAGCTACCGTTTCTTCGTCAGCTTCTCTGAGCGGAAAGTCGCAGAAATCCCAATATCCTCCAGTCTCGTGTTCAATGTAGCGGCAACGAATTCCCCACATGGGATTGACATCTCTATCAGGAATTTCTTCATGAAGTCTCGGGCCTGTGTAAGGGACTTGTATGCCCCGAAAGTCCACGCTCAAAGCCTGCTTCAATCCTTCATCGTCATCAGATGCCAAGCCGAAGTGTGCCTTCAAACGTCCGTCGATGCCAGGATTGCTTTCGTAATTGATCGGGACTCTGTCCGGTTCCTGAGAAGCAAATGCGGCGGCAACTCTTTGCTTGCTTGTCATTTCTCTATCTCTCCAATTATTGATGGCTACTCGTCTACTGCGTGATTCTGCATTCCCTCATACGAAAAAGCGCGGCCAAATATAGTCGAGTGGAAGACATCTTGCAACATACGCCCAAGGAATGTGCAGCAAGCATCTTGTCCCGATGACTCCCCCTGCCCCCAGCCATGCGATGAGCTTGTGCAGGACCTCCGTTATATCTGCAGCCGTTAGCTACCGATCCGTTTCCATATCTCACAGCGATTTCGGTAATGTTACAAACTTGTTACGAGACCAGGTTCCATTGAACAGTAAAATAAGAAGGAAGGGAGGTACGGTCCGATCCGAAGTTCGGTCCAGATTTGCACAACGATTGGCGAAGGGCAGTTCAGCGTAAGACAAGAGGAAGAATCCTTCAGGTAGCGGCATAAGCGGTAGTGAGAAAGTCAACAAGGAGCGAAAACATGAAGGAACTTATTGCAACCATAACTTAGGTGATTCCCACCAAGAACATCGCGCGACGTAAAGCATCAGCATCATTGTCGTGACCAATTACGAAACAAGGCCGGAGGCATTTCCCCCGGCCATGTTTCGTACCGAATAAAAGGGATGACCAACAAGCACATGAATGATTACTTCTTCGGACGCAGTCTCCGTTTGAGTTTGCTGGCCCCGACAAAACCTGCAGCACCGAACGGCGCGATCAAAACTGCAACTGAGCTGCTACTCCCGCTCCTACACCCACCACCTGGCACTGCATGGTAGTGGGATTCGTAGGCGCCCATATCAACGCAGTCAGGTGAACCTGTTCCTGTGTTGAAAACGGTCGGGTCGTCGTGCCTGTCCGCACCCTCCATATCTGTCTCTGGTGCATAGTAACCGTCGGCTGCGTCAATGCACGGTGACCAAGGCCGGAGTTCGTAGCTTCCAAACATAGGATTCTGATCAATGTTGCCCGCTCCCCATGTCAGATCGCTCGTGCCGTCGACATATACTGCCGATTCGCCTCCCTGCACGTCGCTGTAGTGAACGGTTGCCCAGGAGTTGTCCGTCACAGATAGCTCAAGACCGGTGACAGCGTTATTGCCCCAGCAGATGGAATTCCTTAACGTCAACGAGGACTCGTCGTTGTTTGCAATGGCTCCGCCTTGGACGGTGGCGGAGTTGTCCGCGATGGTACAGTTGACAGCCGCGAACACTACTGCATCATCGTTCCAGATTGCGCCGCCGTTGGCTCCCGCTGTGTTACCTGTGAATACGCAGTTCATTGTCTCCGATGCGACAGCATAGTCATTGCAGACTCCGCCGCCATTTTCTCCGGCCTCGTTGTTTGTGAACATGCAGTTTCGCATTTTCACGCCCACGTAGTCGTAAATGTGGAGTCCTCCACCGTTTCCAGAGGCTGTGTTTCCTTCAAAGGTACAGGAGTCAAATGTGATTGCTCCGTAATCATATACACTTATACCGCCGCCATCATCTAGACAGGAGTTGTCACTGAAGCTGCAGTTGCTTATTGGACCCCATGCATAGTACAAGAACATGGCTCCACCATAAGTGTTCGAATGGTTGCTTTCAAAGGAGCATTCAGTCACGGAGACGGCGCATTCATAGACGTAAATAGCACCACCATAATGGCCTGCTTGGTTTGTATCGAAGGAGCAGTCGGTCAATAGGAGCGTTCCCTCATCCCAGTATATCGCTCCACCAAAACCATTGTGCGCGGTAGCTACATTTCCTGAGAACGTGCAGCCTTTCAGGACGCCCACACTGTAGTCATATCCCAGTATCGCTCCACCGTCAACAACTGCATTGTTGCCAATGAAGTCACAATCGGTCAGATCCAGAAAGACTCCGTTTTCGTAACAATAGATGGCGCCACCGTCAGCCGCGGAATTGCCGATGAAAGTGCAGTTGACACCTGTCAGGGCAAGGCCGCTTTCGTGCAGGTGGACTGCTCCGCCGTCGTCGTCAGCTTGGTTCGTGGTAAAGGTGCAGTCGTTCAAGACAAATTCCACTCCGTTTTTCTCGCCGTGAAGTGCGGCACCATCAGTAGCGAAATTGCTGGTGAAGGAGCAGTCGTCTGCGGTTATTCTGATGCCACTGCCATAGGCGTACACCCCGCCGCCGGCGGCTGAGCAACTGTTGCCCGTGAATTCGCAATCGGTCATTTCAAGTATGCTGTGTTCGTACACATAGACAGCGCCACCGTTTGAGTCAGTTTCTGGGGCAGAGTTGAGAAGAAACGTGCAACTGTTCATGGCTGCGTCTGATTGGTACATATAGACGGCGCCGCCTTCGGATCCGTTCTCGGTTACTGAGTTGCCCGTGAAAGTGCAGTCCGTGAAGGTAGCTACGCTGTAGTCATAATGATGGATGGCGCCGCCGGATGTGGCAGCGGAATTGTTGGAGAATGTGCAGTTAGTGAAGGCGAGATTGGAGTATTCGTTTCTTATGGCGCCGCCGTTGGAGGTTGTATCGGTAGTTTCATTGTTGCTGAAGTCGCAGTCTACAAGGGTACATGAACCCTGGTAGACGTAGAGCGCCCCGCCAAGTCCATAGCACGAATTGTTATTGAAATCGCAGTTCAGAAGCGTAGCAGTGCTGTGATCGAGGTGCATTGCTCCGCCGTTGCCGGCGCTGCCTGTATCAGCGGTGTTCGATGCAAAATTGCAGTTCTCGAGGTTGATTGTTGCGAGGTAGGAACATAGTCCGCCCCCTTCACCGTCGGAGTCATTATTGCTGAAAGAGCAGTTGATCAGTGTAGGTGCGCCAAACGTGACGTACATGCCACCACCGTCATCTGTCGCGTCGTTTTCGTAGACTACGCAGTTACGGACAATGGGGGTGGCGTTTTCGATATAGATCCCGCCGCCGTCCGATGCGCTGCCGTTAGTGATGGTGAATCCCTCCAGGATCGATTCGTTTGTCTCGTCGCTTGTGAAAGTCACGACGCTGCCTGCGTCGTTGCCATCGATTATGGTGTTGGCAACGACAGAGGAGTCATTCGGGTCACTGCTTCGCACTATGATCTTTTTGCCCGTGAAGTCGATGTTTTCGACATAGGTGTCCTCGGCGACCACGATCTCGTCGTAGTCGTCGGCCGAATCAATCGCATCCTGAATGCTGCCTCCAGGCCCCACATTGATGATGTCCCCGAAAGCGGCACCAGACCAAAACGTAACCGTAGTCAACAACAACAGTCGCCATACTCGCTGCTGTAGGATTCTCATGGCTTTTCCTCCTAAGATGAGCTGGGTACACGCTGTAAGCTCAATTGATCGAGTGAAACTTGCAGGCCCCATCGTTTCGATGAAAATGAGGGTTTTCGGATAGTACCAACCTCCTTTCCTTACAGAATCTGCGATCAAACAGACTCGTTTTGAAGAAAGTCCGCGGGTCAGACTACCACCAAAGCATTGGGTAGATTGTTTGTTTTTAATGAAAGAAATATTGTCGCACTTACTACGGACAGATCACCGTAGTGCAAGTATTCTACTCAGAAAGACGACAACTCAGAGATGCATTCCGATGCTGGGTAAGACTTTCGATGATCCCCCCACTAAGGCTCCCCATCACCACATGTGAAAAGAAGTATACTGCCACATCGTACCGGCGTCAAGGATGGGGAAAAACTAACCGATTGATGAAGGTTCGTTCCAGCTTATGGGTTTTCTGTGGTCCACTCGAACTGTCCATGTAGTTACCGCAAGCATATCCTATAGACACGTGCCCAGCGGGCTGGGATTTCGTCTTCGAAGCTCCGATTGCTCTGCAACTTTATGTAGTGGCGCTCGAAGCGAACACGGACGGAGTCGGCTTCTTCCTTTTCACTGAGTGTGAACTCTGCCTTGATCGGTTGCGCATTGGTATTGGACACCAGCAGGTAGCGTTCGCCATCGACCAGTCGCTCCGCGACGAACAAGCCTGACTGAGCAAGCGGCTCCACCAGCATTGTGCGTTCCTGGTTTTCGGCAAGAAAGACGGGACTCATCAAGCGTAGCTCAGTCGCAAGCCCTCTCGTTTGTTCGATAATCCGATCGTCCTGATCGTCACTCGTGCAGATGTACACGTAGACTCCTGTTGCACCTTCAATCGCAGCCCGATAGCAGCTATTTCTCGTATCCCACTGCGTAAACTCCGGCGAAAGCCCAACACCAGTACTTGCTATCAGGCCCATGTCAGGCTTGATTGCTCTCTCGCGAGCAAAGCTTGCTGCTCCCCACCGATATGGCGAATGTGGTCGAAATCCAAACCAGTACATGGCTACGTCAGCAACAGTCTTACCGAGGTTCTCGATGCTCAACCAGGTGCCTGCATTGTGGTGCTCGATGAGCATTGGCCGCTCGGGATACTCTGTCCACAAGGGGCTACTGTATTTGGTCCCGTCTTCGCGGTACGCCTCCCCCGCTACGGTCAGAAGAAAGAATGGACTTTCCTTCATCATTGTGAAGAGGTTTTTCAGTTGCTCTTCGCCAGCCGTCCATGGGTTGGGTGCTGCATAGGTTCCCTGTTTGTAAAGCTCCGTGTATAGTCCCCTTATTGATATGTCTTTTCTATCGCCTACAGGCGCAACCAGGTCATCGTTGCCGCACCTGACCTTGGCCGCATTGAAACCGCAGCGAGGCGTTCGGAGATAGCCATTGTAATCGTCCTTAACCTTAAGGGACACAATTACCGCGAAGAATGGTTTCCCATTGACTTCAAGGTAGCCGCGATCATTGATCCGGGATGTCTTTATCGGTTCCAGAGTACGCGGCTCAGGCTTCTGCATGCGGCCAAACGGCAGACGCGTTTCTGCCAGCACATCGCCTCGCCTATCGAGGGCTTGCACAACCATCGTGTGGTCACATATTGGCTCCTCATTGACGGGGATGTCGGCGACAGGGATAAGGAACTCTGCGTGTGGTCTTAGTCTCTGCGCTTTCTTTCTTTCCTCGTCTGTTTCCTGTAGCAATCCAAGCTTCTCTTCGACCGGTTTGCCTACACTTTGGCCACGCCAGTCTTCAACTTGTGCGCGTACAGACTCTGTTTTGCGAAGAGTTGGCTCATCGATCCGGACACGCACTTCCGCTTCATCTTCGTCTTCATAAAGAAACGTTTCGTACATCCAAGCGAACACAGGATTTTTCACATCTGCAGACAAGCTCAGAGCAGCCAATTGCCTGCTCGTTTTCTGTTCCACAACGGCGATGTCAATGACCTGAAGCCCTTGCTGGTGCAGAGGCAGAGTCAGACGAATGTGCTGTTGGCCGGGTGCCAATTTCACCGACTGTCTTGCGGAAGCTTCCAGCGGAGCCTGTGCTGTTACTTTGGCCTTCAGTTTCGCGTTCCCTCTCCAGGAAAGGAGCAGGTCTATGTTTCTTTCTTTCCACGAGTCACCTTCTTCAACTGTTGCCCTTTCAACCACGAGTTGGCTCGCCTCCGCGGTGGCCTCGGGGAAGACGAGTCTGCCGAAGAGTCGCTCCCGGGCGTACGTCGGCGCACTGCATGCCAGCTCATCTCCCTGCCGAAGGCAAACACTGACACGCCACACGGCTGCACTCGGGGGGGATTGCTCAATTGCTTCGAACGGAATACGAAGCTTCCAGTGATCATCCTTGTCACTTGGCCTTCGGCTCACAGTTATGGGTGGCAGAGCCTGTCGATCAACGAAGTATGATGCGTCATTTGGCACACCGAGGTGGCGCTCGTTTCGCGTCATCCCCCACGACAATTTGGCTTCGCCTGCCATAGAAATACCGACACGATAGAAGTCTGCTGCGTAATGCGGATTGAGCGGTTTCCGTGCGTAGGGAGCCAAGAGGAACTCGAGTGCTTCGTCTTCTGCCAGAGCACGCTCTGTCTCAATGGTCAAAGCTTCATCATCAGCCGTAACGAGAATGGGGAGTCGCTCGGAGAGAGGTAGCCCCGCTCCCTTCCGCGTTATGAGAGTCACCTCGGAAGCATCTCGTTCAAATGTCGCCCACTGTGGCGCGCATACAAGCTGTGCTGCGGGAATGTCAAGTCCCCGTGCGTAGAGTTCTGCTGCCGTAGAATCAACTTCAGCGACAAGAAGATTGTCAACACTGAGCGAAGTCAAGGACTGGCATCCGTGCAGATCGACCTTCACCTCGATATATCGGATTGGCTTCTGCGGTGTGAAAACAGCTTGTGAAAGGGTCCACTCACCATCACCCTTTGACAAATCGACGAGTGGCTTTCGCCGGTCGACATCGTCCTTTGTCCCGTCCATGTATCGTACATTGGCAAGGCCAAACTCGGCCCAGGCCTTGGACTTGTCGCATCGATGCCAGCAGGCCATGATCACGGGCCTGGGTTCCTTTTGAAGTAGAACAACCCTTTGCCAGACAGCACTCACAGTCTTGCTCTGACCAACTAGTTGGAGACCCCGCAGTCCAGTATATGCCGATCCCTCATTGCGGTGCGGGCGGACTTCTTCGACCATCGTGGCATTTGCGTAGGTAGCCCTTTCCCAGTCCGGCCTCTGGTCTTCCCCCATCGGAAGCCAACCCTGAGCGATTTCATCCTCTGAGCCTGCCAGCTCAAAACCAGGATTGATCAGAAGATTCACCTGCCGGGACGGATCGGGAATCTCGGCTTCTGTCTCGGCGCTGCAGGCCAGCTTTGCTGGAAATACTATTATCAACAGGAGGATGGACATGATGAGTAAGAAGGTGCCTGTAGTTCTTGTTGGAGCTGACAATATCTCTACCTCACTAGGTGATGCAGGTAAATGAGCGAAGAACCGGTTGTCCACAGCACATTTTGGGCCTCGTCCAGAGAGACGGGGTTTTGGGACTTTTTCATTGTATCGACACGCAATCAAAAAGTCTAAATGCTGGAAATCAAGAGCCGGTCTACGAGCTTATGGAAGGCAGGAGTCAAGCCGGAAGTCAGAGAGGGACAGGGTGACGAAGGCGCCGATTTGGCCGCACTAACGTGCTAACGGCGCCATCGCCACTTCATAGGACATCTTGTCCATCTAGTCTATCTGCCACATACAACGACAGAAACCCGATAATCCGTTCGGGTACAGGTTTTCACCTGTAGACAATGCTGTTCTACTTGCCATTGCAGAGGCGCTGGCCGTTGTCTCTATTGTATGCATGACACCAAAGGTATGAAGAAAAGCCAATCCCACTGTTACAACACATCCCCACTTCTCCACAGCTCATCTAAGAAAACGGCCAATACGTATTACATCAAATGTGCGTTAACAGGAGCAATTGAGAAACAGGCCGTCCTTGGCGTGAATACTTCCCAAGGGAATATTATAGCACCTATCCTCCGGCTATCAAGGGAAAAGAAAAATTCCTGATCAAACGATGGAAAGTGGAAGCGATGGCGATAGAAAACCATATTCCGCGATAGACTCTCGCCAACATCACTTGTTCGTCATTGATGCAATTCTTGACATTGTTTGGCAGGCATCTTACAATTCGACCAGCAGTTGCCAAGGCGTCGGAAGAGATGATTATTCGCTGACAGACTATCCCCCTGACTACTAGATGCATTCCTGCAATCCATCGTTGGAAGGTAATTCGGATCATCCATGCAGCATGGAGAAGCGATCTGCCATTGAGACAGAATAACCAGACACTCCATTGGATGCTGACGAGAAAGAATAGGACATGCAAGACGACGTCGTGATTGAACGCGCAAGAGAAATTGACCTTCCATCACTTCGGCCACTGATCCAGGAACTGTCCGAGAGCATGGATAGCCCGCCAAACGCGGATGCGGAACTGGCTATCGAGAACGCTCGTATATTGCTCAACGATCCCAATCATCATCTTCTGGTCGCTAAGATTGCCGATCAAGTTGTTGGATTCGTCAACTTCACGACGAGAAAGACTATCATGCACGCTCGACCGTCCGGCCTGATCGATGAGTTGGTAACTTCCAAAGATTTCCGTGGAAGAGGGATTGGCAAGCGTCTGATTGAAGCAGCTATTGAAGCATGCCAGCAACTTGACTGCGAAGAGGTTGAAGTCAGTACAGAGAAGAACAATACCGAGGCAAGAAAATTCTACAAGAGATGTGGTTTCGAAGAAGACGCTGTGTTGCTGGAGAGAGCGTTGGATTATTGAGAGGACAAGGATGGAAGCAGAAGGGTTCATGGGCCTCAGTTTTCCAATATTGCTTGACGGTGCGATGGGCACGCAGCTCGCAAAAGCGGGCCTGGAGATGGGGGGACAAAACAATGTATCGCATCCGGACGAGGTCCTGTCCGTCCACAAGCGGTACGCCGAGATCGGCTGCGACATCCTTATTACGAACACCCTTACTATGAACAGAGTCTATGTAGAAACTCACGGTGTGGATGTGGACGTGAGAGAGGTCAATCTGGCGGGGGCCAGACTGGCGAGGGCAGCCGCAAAGCCTGAGCAGCGGGTATTTGGAAACATCAGTTCTACCGGTCACATGCTTGAACCTTATGGAAATTACACCGAGCAACAATTCTACGATACGTTCAAGGAACAAGCTGGCTACTTGGCGGAGGGAGGGGTCGACGGGTTCATTGTCGAGACTATGTTGGATTTGCGTGAGGCATTGTGCGCGGTCCGAGCCTGCAAGGCTGTGAGCGACCTCCCCGTGATCGCGTCGCTCTCATTTCAGACTATCGACAATGGCGGCCGCACGATAATGGGGAACTCCGCTGGAGAAATCGCCAAGGCAATGGATGGTGCAGGTGTCACTGCCGTTGGTGCCAACTGCGGGGACCTCGATCCCCACCAAACGGCCGAGATAGTGTCCATCATGAGAGAGACCACTGCCCTCCCCCTCCTGGCACAACCGAACGCGGGAAAGCCGAAGCTGGTCGGAGGGCAAACTACTTTTGATATGACTCCTGAAGAATTCGCGAAGGGTATTGGCGAGTGCATACGTTCCGGTGCAAATCTTGTCGGAGGCTGTTGCGGCACATCGCCGGAACACGTCTTGCAAGTAAGGAAGCTGCTGAATGACTAGTTATCGCATATAGCCAACGTCCTGAAGGTCAGGTGATAACTGACAAATAGCAGAGACTTGAACTATGACAAAACCATTTTTCTAGACAAAAGAAACTTACGATTCAAGTGTCTCCAGCGAATTCTGGTGGTACACCCCTTACGACACAGATGCTCCAGACTACTGGGACAAGGTATCGAGTGATTGCGAAATGCGCGATATCGTTGCTATGGAACAGGAACTTGGACAAGTGCCGGAATGGGCCAGCGCGGTAGGAATCGGACTCCTGGCGCCGTGCGGGCACTACAAGTTTCCTGAGCCACTTTTGCAGGTCATCTCACTGATCGGTTCGAGCAATCCGGCCGTTATCAAAGACACTCTTAAGCATCAGTGCTACACGGTGGAGCGAGACCGCAAGAAGGCTGCCCAGGATTATGCCCTATGCCTTGATGCCTGGCTTGCTGGCACTTCTCCAGAGATTCCTGCTGCTGAGCTGAGTGCACTCGCCCACCGTAAGATCAATTGGCCCTCAGTTTGTGAAGAACTCTGGCGCGTCCTTGGAAAGCGCACCGAAAAGAAAGAACTTCTTGTGGAAAGAATTCTGATCGGTTTGCGTCATGCAATAAAAGCCACCCGTTGGGACGATGAAAGAGCTGCGGAGTTTGGAAGGGATCAGTATCTCGGCAATTTTCAAAGAGGAACAAGTGACGATCCCGTTTTTGACCTTCTATCGTCTCCACGTGTGAAAAGAATCGAAAAGAAACTGGGCCTGATTGATTCACAGTGGCGTTCGTTGGTTAGTGTTGATCTCGGCTTTTGGTGGCTGTGCGCACCGAAAGCATTTCGTTTGTTGGAGCGCGATTTGTGGGCTGTCGGTAAAGATAGTCCAGTGGAAGAAGGAGAGAAGGTCTCAGGATTTCTCAAATGCGAAGATACGTATCCAAATCAAGACGAGGCGGCCAAGTGGTACAAATCGTTCTGCGATGCCCTTGGCACATGGTGGAAGGATGAAACGCCCACTGGACGAGTTGCTGATGAAGTACGTCGACGACTCGGTGACCGCACGCCGGTCAAGAAATGGCTCGTCAGACTGCTCCTGAAAAAACTGAAGACTTACGAAAGAACCGGCGGAAGTATAGGGGCACTCGTAAACCCTATACCAAATCACAAAAGAGGACGTGGATCCATACAAACTTGCTGATTGAATCGCCACATTTGGCCGACATCCAAAGTGAGGTGACAGGAAATAAGGATCAAGGAATGATAACTGTAAGACATATGGAATCCGAGGAAGTCGAAAGCATCCGCGAACTCGATGTTTCGGAGAGCGACACTATTGTCTACAAGTGGATAGGCGGTCAGATCGTGGCCGTCTCCGAGCAATGGCAGAGACCGCGATGGGATGCCAGCGAGTGCGACAAACGTATCAGCAAAATTCGCGAGCGCTTGGCCAAGGGAGAGGCGTTGATCGGAGCTTTCGATAAGGATTTGCTTGTGGGCGCAGCCATTTTCAGACCACACCTAGACCCTGGCAGGAGCGAACTTGCTGGGCTGTGGATCAGCCGGAAGTATCGTCGACAAGGTATTGCCACACAACTGACAAGAGAAGTGGAAAGGCTTGCCCAGAAAGCAGGCATAACGGCTCTTTATGTGTCGGCGTGTCCATCACGTTCAGCGGTCGGATTCTATCGGAGTCGCGGCTTCCGCCCTACACAGAATGTGAACAAGGAGCTGTACGAACAGGAGCCGGAAGACATCCACATGATTATGAAACTGGGCACATCCAGAGAATGGGACGAGGATACTGCCAGAACATCAAAGCAGCAATCCTGAATCGCACACTCCGGAGTGTAACGAACCGCAATAATTCACTCCCGAAAGCAGTTGGGGAAAGCCATCACCCGCTTCTTCATCCTCCGAAATACCGCAACGATGCGCTGAGTCCGGGGCTTGAGTCGATACAACAATCTCGGGGAGATGAGTGATTCCCAGGAAAAACCGGGACACAAAACTAGTTTTGCAGAGCTCTGTGTAGCTGTTCTCCATTGACCAGAACAAAACTAGTATTGTGTCCCGGCTTTTCCCCGAGATTGCCGCGTCGTTTGCAGTAGCGAACTTCTCTCAATGACTAGCAACATACCGTTCGCGGTCATTGCGAGGTCGAGCTAGCGGCCGAAGCAGTCTCTGTCCGAGCAAAATGACGTTTTTCAACCAGTCCCTATCCCTTACCTCGAATCCTCCGCCGAAAATACCCCGAAATTAATGTATCGACTCCCGGGGCTTCATCTCATTGACTCCCCCTCCCAGCAACCATACAATGAGCTTGTCTAGGACCCCCGTGAGATATGCCCTTGCTTTGGACCGTGGATGCCCGTACTTCAGTCGAGATGTCTGCCTCCAAGTACCCAATGAAAGTCCAGCCGAATGCTGAACAACAATGAAGCGAACAGACATATACGCACTGCGGATCGAAGGGGAGACTACTTGCTCGCACTGATTCCACTTGCAGTCGGTGCGCTATTGTTATTCCCGCGTCTCGGAGATCGTTGCTTGTGGACGGACGAAGCTGAGACCGCTCTCATCTCTTCCACACTGCTTTCGGACTTCGTCCCCAAAGCATGGGACGGGCGCAATCTGCTCTATGTCTATGAGGTGAGTTTCAATAGCCAACTGGTCGCTACCATTTTGCCGTGGCTGTCATACTACGTCACGGCAGGTTCTTTCGCTGTCTTAGGTGAGAGTGCTTTCACTGCGAGGCTTCCTTTTGTTGTTGCCTCTCTGGCTAGCATTCTGGCAACATATTTTCTTGTTCTGAATGTGAGCGGCGACCGATCTTGGGCGTTCGTTTCGGCACTACTATTGTCTCTCTCTGTACCGTTCCTTCTGTACGCGAGGACATGTCGCTATTACGCTCTTACAACGGTCCTCGCAGTGCTTCTGCTTCATACATAATGTGGCTCTGGAAAAGCTTACATTCTTTCGGATAGCTGCCTTCGTGCTCTCAGCCGTTCTGTTCTTTCACAGCAATTTTCTGTTGTTCGGCTGTTTCGTTTTTGCCCTTGTGGTGTGGGCCGTTCTTTTTGAACGCTCGCGCAAGCGACAACTTGGCCTCGTCTTCAGTGTTCTGCCAGTGGTAATACTGACTCTCCCCTGGTTGCTCTACGCAAAGTCATTCGACCTTTCTTCCAATGTGCTCAATAAGTGTTTCACTGGACGCTTCTTTGTACTGATCGGCTGGTATGTCCGTGGTGTGGACAGTTTCGGTCTGCTGCCACTGTTGATGCTGATGCTGCTCCCGTTCAGCCTGATTTGTCGTCAGAATGGGAAGATCGTATTGCGTCGCGATGTCCTGATGCTACTAGTCATTTGCGCCGGATACCTCTTTGCTTTGTGTATAGTATCGCCTCAAAGTGTTCAGGGTACGGAGGTTGCCGACATGCGGTACGTGGCGCCGTTGATTGGGCCGTTGATCGCCCTGACTGCAGCAGTGTGCGTTGAAGTATACAGATGGAGGCGATGGATAGGTGTGGTTCTTATTGTCCTCGTAGTCTTGACTGACTTACCGCGCTTCTCAGGCATTAAGATCGGCCTAAAAACACCTTTTCACCGGTGCTGCTGTAAGGTGCAGCGTTACGTAATGCTCGATCTCGTGAGCTATGTGGATTCGCTTTGTCACCCTTACCAAGGGGCATACGAGAAAGTAAATGATCTATTGAACAAGGAAGCAGACGATGATGACCTGGTGTGGTGCATACCGCATTCTGCGACTTCCCCGTTGATTTTCCACACAGGCTTGAGGTTTGCAAACCGCTTTCATGGGCCAACAAGAATCAGTCGGGACGACCTTGGTATGCAAAGGCGCCATGCCAAGAATGCGGGTCTTCCCGAGTACCTGTTCGAGTCCAAGGAAATTCCAGACTGGGTAGTAGTCTTCGAGGGTACCGGCAGTTTCTCGATTACTGACCCTTCCGGGGCTTACGTACGGTATGAGTCGCAGGTCATTGAGGCAGCACCTTCAGCGCTGGCCCGTTCGGACCTGTCGCACCACTCGTTTGTCAGTGAAAGCAAATGCGCTCATACCCAGAAAATCCTTGTCTGTCGAAGGACTGTTGGAGAATTCGCGACGGATGAGCATTGATGCTTGTGCGTGTCGGCCTCAGGTATTTCTCGCAGAGACTTTTTCGTGACGATCATAGACTACGTATCAAGACTTCACAATATGATTCGAAATACACAGAGCCAGCCGCTCCACCTGCTTCTAAGAAGTCGGGGCGGTGAGATTTTCGCTACAGCCAGGAGAACAGTATGATTCCAGATCAGAATGAGACGGTCAGAAAGGGTTATGACAAACTTTCATACCCATACCGTAGCGACGATACGCCAGACGACTACGGCAATTATGCGGAATGGATTGGCATCCTCAAGGAACGACTGCCCAAGGGAACACCGGCACTGGATGTCGGTTGCGGCTGCGGACTGCCCGCAACAAAGCTCCTCGCCAACTGGTTTGACGTGACGGGCGTGGACTTTTCGAAGGTCCAGATTGACAGAGCCAGAAATCTCGTTCCTTCAGCTCGCTTCATTTGCGAAGATATCTGCAAGGTTTCGTTTCCGTTAGAATCCTTCGCTGCGATAGTATCTTTCTACACCATCATCCATATGCCGCTGAAGGAACACACCGGGCTATTCAACAAGATTGCCTCCTGGCTTCGTCCCGGCGGATACTTCCTCGTAATAGTCGGCTACGACGAGTGGACCGGAACGGATGACGCCTACCTTGGCGTGGATGGTGGCAAGATGTGTTGGAGCCATGCTGACGAGGCGACAAATGTACGTTGGATACAGGATTCTGGGCTACACGTTCACTGGAAACGCTACATACCTGAGGGAGAGAGCGGCCACACTCTGGTACTGGCGCAGAAGCCGCCCATCGAAGAAGCGCCCGAAGGTCCTGTTGAATAGCGAGCCGATGAGATTTGGAATTTCATGACAAAGGGGCGATGTCGGATGGACCACGAAGAAGCAGGACGCTATTGGAACGGTAACGCAGAGGCCTGGACCAAACTTGTCAGAGCTGGATACGATGTCTACCGAAACCATTTCAACACACCAGCCTTCTTTCAGATGCTGCCAGATATCAGCGGTCTTGCCGGATTGGATATCGGCTGCGGCGAAGGATACAACACGAGACTGCTTGCCAAACGCGGTGCTCGCGTGACTGCCGTCGATATCTCCGAGATATTCATCAGGCATGCGCGGGAACTGGAAGAAAAGGAACCTTTGGGGATTGACTACCAAGTCGCAAGCGCGGTGGAATTACCTTTTCCGCAAGCATCCTTCGATTTTGCTACAGGCTTCATGAGTTTCATGGACGTCCCAGAAACCGACTGGGTTTTGAACGAAGCGTACCGTGTCCTGAAGCCAGGAGGTTTCCTGCAATTCTCGATTGTTCATCCTTGTTTCGACACGCCACATCGTCGAAACTTGCGCGATGAAAAAGGTGTGACCTATGCTATCGAAGTAGGTGATTACTTCCGAGATCTTGACGGCAAGGTTACCGAGTGGTTTCCTGGCGCCGCGCCACCGGAAGCCACAGAAGGATTGCAGAAATTCAAGACTCCAGTGTTCAACCGCACCATTAGCCAGTGGTTGAATCTGTTGATCGATGCAGGCTTTCTTCTGGAACGAGTCGAAGAACCACGGCCAAGCGACGAAACCGTGCAAGCTTGTCCGGAAGTTCAGGATGCTCAGGTCGTAGCCTATTTCCTCCACATTCGGGCACGGAAAGCACAAGAGGGATAACATGGCAACATTCAGGCTGGCGAAACGGGATGACGTCTCCCAATTGCGGAGCCTTGACACGGTTTCCGCCGCTATGGATCAGATTGGAGGCAAGAAGTGTTTCGTCCTCCGCAGGAAAGGTATCCTGGAGTACTTTCTTAAGTGCAAAGGCATCCTCGTCGCCGAAGACGAGGGCAGGATTGTGGGATACGTTCTTGCTCACCCCGTAGAATGGATACACGGGATCAGCAAACTTGTCTGGATCGAGCACATCGGTGTTCACCCCGACCATCGCAGGAGAGGCATCGGTCTGGGTATGCTCAAGTTCGTCCGCCGACACTACAGGACTACGGCGCGATGTCTCCACGCGGAGATTCATCCCCTAAACCAGCGGTCAGTCCGAATGTTCCGGAAGTTCGGCGTTGAGCTTGTTGAACGAAAACTGGCATTCAAGAAGCTGTAGAAATATAGCTCAACAAGCGGTTTAGGTGGTGTTGTGATTGTTGGTACTATTGCTGGAGGCGTATCAGTTGAAGAATCACAAGGACGGACCGATCTTTCAGCCAGATGAGTCATGCTTGATTGATTCAGAGAAACAATTGCTCATAGCTGTTGCTGAAGCGTACAACATTTCAGGAGTCGATCCAGACTTGGCCGGACGGAACAACTGCGGCGATCATATTCAGATTGCCTTTTTCGCCAATGGACAGCGCTGCTTGCTCAGGCAATGGCCGTACTACTGCTGTTCTGATGCGGCGATCAAGTTTTCGTTGGCCCTTCAGGAACATGCTCGCGACAATGGGGCTTCCATTCCTGCAACGCTTGATGCTGCCAATGGCTGTCGGATATTTGATTGGGGCGACTCACGTTTCAGTATCCAACACTTTGTGGGCGATTCCTATGATCCAACAAGGCCAGCACAACTCCTGAGTTGTGCGACCGCTCTCGGACACTACCACAGGGCAGTGGCTGATTTTGAACTCGCTGGTGACATGCGCCCCGCACTGGGTGAGTGGAACGCTGTGCGCATTTCGCGACACAACCTTCGTATCTTGACAACTGCCGTGGCCGAGAGTGAAGCCATGTGCAAGGACAAGAAACGCCTTCTTCATGTACTTTCGATCATAGAGAAGATGCTTGAAGACGCAGTGCAAAGCATGGAATCTCTGGGTTGGTCAAATCTGCCATTGGTTCCTGTTCACGGCGACTATCATCAGTTCAACTGCCGTTTTGAGCAAGACCGAGTGGTTGGCATTGTGGATTTTGATAATGCTCGATTCGAACCCAGGCTCTACGATGTTGCACACGCTCTGGTAGAAATTCTGGGATTGGAGTGGCGGCATGAATGTGACGAAGACCGCCTTTGGCAAACGGCTCGGGTCTTGGAACCTGCTAGGATTGCTCCTTGGCTATCCGCATATAAGTGTTGCGCACCAGTGCTGTCAGAAAGTGAGATTGAATTGCTGCCTCTGGTGTGCGCCGCCGTGTGGCCAGAAATGCTTAATGCTTTTTATTCTGGATATGAAGCAGCGATAGCGGGTTGTGATGTAGTCGCTGAGTTCATGCGTTATCTTCTGGACAATACAGATATTCTTTCTGAGTGTGTCAGGGAAGCCTGACAAGCAGTGACAGTTGTCATTGATTTCAGTGGAGATCACAAGAATGGACCATTTGGATCGACAAACTGATTACTGGAACAAGGTTGCCGCCGAGAAGGAGTTCACTCATCCATTTGACTGTGCGCGCTTCAAGACCCTTGTACCTGTCGGCGGACGAGTTCTTGACTACGGATGCGGATACGGACGGGTATGCGAACAAGTGCGTGATTTGGAATATAGTGTTGTTGGCGTTGATATCTCTAAGGAGATGATCAAGCGAGGGCGGAGGTATTATCCGCAAGTTGAGTTCGAGCTGATAACCGATAGGTCCTTGCCATACGAGAACGAGTCTTTCGACGCGGTTATCTTGTTTGCCGTATTGACCTGCATCCCGAACGATTCCGCACAAAGAGAACTCATAAGGGAGATCCATCGAGTGCTTCGTCCCGGCGGCATACTGTATGTGAGTGACTACTCTCTTCAAACTAACGAGCGAAATCAACACCGCTATGAACAATTCGAGAAGAAGTATGGCACCTTTGGAGTATTTGAACTTCCCGATGGCGCGGTCCTCCGTCACCACTCCATAGAATGGATTGAAGACTTGCTGTCTGGGTTTGAAAGGATCGCAATAGAATCTCTCGATGTCCCAACAATGAACTGGAATCCGGCAACGATCTTTCAGTACTTTGCGAAGAAGACGAACCAGGCGTAGCCAAGCGGATGCTTGACGCCCCGCTCCGCTGGCTTCTGATTCTCAGTAGCGGGAACAGCCATGTGCGGCGACCTGCCTGTCTCCCAAATAGCTTGAATGAAAGGCTGAAAAACAGCACCGCCATTATGTTAACAAAGAGAATAACATGGCCACGTTCAGAATAGCCAGTCAGGATGACGTCTCCCAATTGCGGAGCCGTGATACGGTCTCCGCCGTTGCAAATCAGATTGATGGCAAGAAGTCTTTTGTCCTTCGCAAGAAAGGTATTCTGGACTATTTTCTAAAATCCAAAGGCATCTTCGTTGTCGAAGACAAAGGCTCAATCTTGGGCTACGTTCTTGTTCATCCTGTGGACTGGATGCACGGGATCAGCAAGGAGAGGCATCGGCCTGGCGCTGCTCAAGTTCGTCCGCCGACACTACAAGACAAAGGCCCAGCATCTTTACACGGAGATTTATCCCTCGAACCAAAAATCAATGAAGCTCTTTCAGAAATTCGGTGCAGAGCTTGTTGAACGGCGACTGGCGTTCAAGTAACTGTAGGAGTGCAGAGCAAGAATTTATTTCTGTATGCTGTGCAGACAATTTCCGTTCTTCCGAACAAACCCAAGAGTATACTATCAGTAGGTCAAAAGTGGTCTTGCGCGAGTAAGCTCATGATTCATTCGGAAAGGATCACGATACTCAACCAGAAAGACATACGTAAACAACATTATGTGCTTTACTGGATGCAGCAGGCACAGCGTGCCGAGTTTAACCACGCACTCGAATACGCCATAAGAGAAGCCAACCGTCTTCAGCTTCCTTTGCTGGCTGTTTTTGGTATTACGCAACGTTACCCGGACGCCAATGTGAGACATTATTCTTTCATGCTCGAGGGCCTGAAAAAGACACAAACAGAGCTGGCAGAGCGTGGAATAAAGCTGTCGTCCGCCTTGCACCGCCAGTGACCGCAGTTGCAGAATTGGCGGAACACGCCGTTCTTGTCGTGGTCGACCGTGGCTATCTGAAGATCCAGAAAAAATGGCGAAGTACCGCAGCAACTCGTGTTCCGTGTGCAATGGCTCAAGTCGAAACGGATGTGGTTGTCCCCGTCGATGTCGCCTCGAACAAGGAAGAGTTCGCCGCAAGAACCATACGACCAAAGATTCACCAATATCTGAACAAGTATCTCGCGCCATTGGAGGAGTCCTCCCTGAAAAGAGACTCTCTTGGGATGAAGACCAAATCGTTTCCAATTGACGATTTATCCTCCTCCCTGCAGTCTCTGAAATTGTCGCGCAGTCTGCCATGTGTCACCTCATTCCGAGGCGGGACTTCCGAAGCTAAGAAATTGCTACAAACCTTCATCGCATCCAAGCTCCACCTATACGCCGAAAAGCGCAGCGACCCGAATGCCGAATGCGAATCTCATATGAGCCCTTATCTACATTTCGGCCAGATATCTCCGCTCTACATCGCCTTGCAGGTCCTGAGGTCGAAGCATGCATCTCTGGACAGCAGAGAATCATATCTGGAAGAACTCATTGTCAGGCGCGAGTTGAGTATGAACTTCTGTGAGTTCAATTCTTCCTATGACTCGTACGAAGCGTTGCCTTCGTGGGCGCAGAAGACGTTGCGTGAACACCGGACAAACGGGCGCTCACACATTTACAGCTTGCTCCAACTCGAGAACGCAAAGACTCACGATGTCTACTGGAATGCGGCTCAGGCAGAAATGCTCAAGACCGGCAAGATGCACAACTACATGCGCATGTACTGGGGGAAGAAGATTCTCCAATGGTCTAGGACTCCTGAAGAGGCTTACAAGATAGCTCTCTATCTAAACAACAAGTACGAGCTGGACGGCCGCGACCCGAACTCATATGCTGGCGTAGCGTGGTGTTTTGGCAAGCATGATCGGCCATGGGGCAAACGCGAGATCTTCGGTACAGTGCGCTCCATGGGAGCCAAAGGACTTGAGAAAAAGTTCGACATTATAAGATATGTGAAGAAGGTGAATGATATTCCTGCACCTTTTCCAACACTCTGAAGAGCCACTAATCGCAAGGCGAATAACATGAGCAAATCTCAGCAAGGCAGCGGTGATCAACGTTGGCACAGGCCCAAGATCGGTATAAGCACATGCCTGCTTGGTGAGCAGGTCCGATACGATGGCGGGCACAAGCTGGATCGTTTTCTGACGAACACTTTCGGGCAATTTGTGGAATGGGTACCAGTCTGCCCCGAGGTCGAGTGCGGCCTGCCCATTCCGAGGGAATCAATGCGCCTGGAAGGCGATCCGGAACATCCCAGGCTGGTAACATCGAGAACAAGAAGAGATCTCACAGAGCGCATGGTGAACTGGGCTCGAAAGCGCTTGAAAGAACTCGAAAAAGAAGATCTCTGTGGCTTTGTTTTCAAAAGCAAGTCGCCCAGTTCGGGCATGGAACGCGTCAAGGTATTCGACAAACACGGTATGCCCCACAAGGTTGGCTCCGGAATATTCGCCGGCGCTTTCATGAAACGGTTTCCGCTAATCCCGGTAGAAGAGGACGGCCGCCTGCATGATCCTGAATTACGCGAGAACTTCATCGAACGAATATTCTGCCTCGATCGTTACAGAAACATGCTTCGCTCTGACGCGACAGTGAAAGGACTATCGGATTTTCATGCCAAACATAAGATGCTCCTAATGGCACATGATTCCGATATTACGCGAAAGATGGGCGCTCTAGTTGGGCAGGCTAGAGGCCGTCAGCGGGACAGGTTATTTGCCGAGTACGAAGCAATGATGATAAAGGCTCTTTCCAGAAAAGCAACGCGTCGCAAGAATGCCAACGTGCTAATGCATATGATGGGATACTTGAAGAAGCATCTGACAGCGGACGAAAAGCAGGAAATGCTGGCCATCATCTCACAATACAAGGAAGAATTGATTCCGCTAATTGTGCCCGTCACGTTGATGAGCCACTACGTTCGCAAGCACGATGAACCCTACCTGAAGCTTCAGTACTACCTCAATCCCCATCCCATTGAGTTGAAATTACGCAATCACGCATGATTCCTGGGTCAGGTTGACACTATCCTGGAAGTGGTCACAAGGACTATTCCGTCTTGTACCAGTTCTCTACCGAATGGGCCTTGTACCAAACGGGGTCAGGTTCAGGTAGGCATGTTTTCTTCCATTCCTCCCCAATCAACTCGATCTCTCTCGGACGAGTCAGTAGCTGACGCTCGATTTCGTCCGGGTCCCATCCTTCCAGGACGCGGTTCAGCAATTCACCCTTGATTTTGCTGCACTCAGGATCATTGGCTCTGTCGTGAAGCTCATCAGGATCAGTCGACAAATCGAATAGCTGAGGCTCATGACCATGGTAATAGATCAACTTCCATGTACCTCTCTTGATCATTCTCATTATCGGAGGGAGCCCGGAGAGGCCCGTGCTCTCGGCCACAACCTTATCCGTCCAGTCCGAAGAATTGCCGTCTATCAAACACTTGAAACTGCGTCCGTCAATATTGGGGAGAGGTGGCGCTCCGACAAGGTCGAGCAGCGTCGGGCCGAGGTCCATCAAGCTCACGTTTGCATCAAAAACACGGCTGCTGCCAAGAGAGGTGGGGCCTGATATTATCAAAGGCACTCCCACCGATCCTTCATAGAATGTGCTTTTCCACCACATGCCGTGTTCGCCCAGTTGTTCGCCGTGATCAGAGGTGTAGACAACGATCGTATTCTCACTCAGACCAGTGCGTTCAAGTGCGTCAATAATCTTACCCAGCATACGGTCTACGAAAGTGCAGAGACCGTAATATGCCGTGCGAGCCCTTCGCTGCGCCTCTCTCGGCACCGGACAAGGTGAGTCCAAGCCTGCCTCAGCTCGCTGTTGCCGAAGTAACGGTGGCAACATATCGATATCTGCATCGGGAAGATCTGAGTCACCGATCAGGTCCCTGTACAGTTCATAGTCTTCCCGTGGCGCTATGAACGGACAATGAGGGGATATGAAGCCAACTGTGAGCAAGAAAGGTTTGGTGGCCGCGTCTTCCCGTGCCCTTGTCTCAAGCCATTCAACTGTCGTTCGGGTTACTGCCCTGTCATAGTCGTGAAAGCCTGTATGCCCCCATCCACTCTCGATCAGTCCACTACGACTGCAGCCACAGGTATCCAGAAGATCTCCGAGTGAGGGTCTGAGTTCCTCCACATCGAGACTATGAGCAATCGTCAGATCGCCAATCAGGCGACTTTCAAATCCATGCCGCTGGTCTCCACCTCTGAAATCCATGCGCCCGGACAGAATCGTGTCGTACCCTTCGGCAAGGAATGCGTGTGCAAATGTTGGAATACCGCTTCCCAAGACAGACATGTTGTCAAGACAATTGATGCGACCGGCCTCACGAGCAGTAAGGAAAGACATGCGAGAAGGCACACAAAGAGGAAAACTGCAGTACGCATTTGAAAAACGCATACCACGTTGAGCAAGACTATCGATGTTTGGCGTTTGGACGATGGCGTCGCCTGTGCAACCCATGACGCCACGATTGTGCTGGTCGCTCATTACGAGAACGACGTTCGGTTGGTCGTGTTCGGCCAATGACTAATCCTCCAAATCACTTGCCTGCCGTCTGCTCTTGTGCACATTGTCAAGCCCAACGCCGTCGAAATCTTACTCCAAGAGTTCCGTTCCCGCAAGTCTCTGAAAGCCGGAACTTGCGGATGAAGGTAATCCCGATTGTGGCCAAGCAATGCTTATATAACTCAGCATTGAGACACTCGCTTGCCTTTGACTATACTATGGCATATTGTCGCCTTAAGAGATCCCAGCATGCCATGCTGCCAGAAGGGAATATCATGAGCGCCAGGCTGATTCTTCTGTACATTGTTTTTCCCATTGCGTCATACCTCATCGGCTCGCTCACCCCCGGACTGTGGGTAGGAAAGCTCAAGGGCGTGGACATACGCACGATGGGAAGCAAAAACGTCGGAGCGACCAACGTTGTCCGCGTTCTTGGAAAGAAGTTTGGTATTGCCGTATTTGTGCTTGATCTATTGAAAGGGTTTCTGCTAACATTCTTCTTCGCATGGTTCACGGCCCCGATGGCGTCACAGAACTACTTCGTGCACGGCATTATCTATGGAGCTTGTGCAATTGTCGGCCATAGCTTCTCCATTCTTCTTGGATTCAAGGGAGGCAAAGCGGTTGCGACTGGATGTGGTGTTTTCCTTGCTCTCTCACCGCTCGCAACATTGATCGCGGCCAGTGTGTGGGTCGTGTTCTTCCTTATTTTTCGAATTGTATCCATAGGATCGATTGTTGCCGCTATTGTGTTGCCGGTTGCTGCAGTTGTACTGTCGCTTAGCAACAGAGAGCTTGGCCGGACTTGGCCGGTAGCCGTTTTCGCAGCCGCAGTTGCAGCACTCATACTCCTACGGCATCGAGCCAATATTCAGAGGCTCATGGCGGGGACTGAGAGCACATTCAAGAAATCAAAAGCAGCGGAAACCCAACAAGAAGTTGAGGCTCGCCAACCCGCAGCAGGTGAGATCGAAAGCTCTGAGGATCGAACTGATGAAACCGATGTCAACGAGAAAGAGGGGGACATTTCTTGAAGTGTAATACTACTATCATCGGCGATGGCGGCTGGGGAACTGGAATTGCCGTCCTCCTCCACAGCAATGGACATAACGTTACAATGTGGAGCGCCTTCCCCGACTATGCAAAGACAATGGTCCGCAAGCGGGAGAACGTGAAGTTTCTACCTGGGGTCCCGATTCCAGGTGATATTTGCATCACATCAGACGTCGACAAAGCGGTTGGCGAAGCCGAGTTCATAGTCTGCGCAGTGCCTTCGCAATTCGTGCGAACCAGCCTCAAAGCTTTCCGCGGCAAGTGCGATTCAAAAGTCCCGATCATCAGCGTGGCCAAGGGGATCGAAAACGGCACACTCATGAGATGTACACAAATCATTCGCGACGTATTGGGTAGGGTGCCCGTTGGCGCTCTGTCCGGGCCGTGTCATGCGGAAGAGGTTGCGCGTGGAAAGCCGACAATCTGTGTGGCCGCGTCGAAGAAAAATGACGTCGCTCTGCTAACGCAGAGGATATTCTCAGGACCGACTTTCCGCGTCTACACAAATCCAGATCTCATTGGTGTGGAGCTTGGCGGCGCCTTGAAAAATATCATCGCACTCGCTGCGGGCATTTGCGATGGCTTGGAGTTCGGCGATAACATAAAATCAGCACTCCTCACCCGCGGCCTTGCGGAGATGGCTCGCCTCGGCGTAGCGCTTGGTGCGCGACGAAGCACTTTTGCCGGTCTCTCCGGGATCGGCGATCTGATCACGACTTCGATCAGTCCACATGGGCGAAATCGCTATGTCGGCGAACAGATTGGAAAGGGACACACGCTCAAGGAAGTGATTGAAAAGATGTCCGGGAAAATCGCCGAAGGCGTCGCAACGATGAAATCCGCTCTCGCCCTGGCACGTCGACATGATGTGGAAATGCCAATCACACAAGAGCTTTACCGGGTGCTTTACAAGGGCAAAGACCCACGTCGCGCCGTTGTCAACCTCATGAGCCGCGCTCCAAAAGCAGAAGTGGAAAGTACTCGGTAAAACCACTATTGCCCGTGATTGCGCAGCAAACACCACGTGAACGGAATGATGATTGTCTGTGACGCTATCTTCTCGAACTCGCAAGAAGAATTGCCGATAGACCGACCAAACCACCAGCGGCAAACGCGGTGCCGACAATGCCGAGCAAGGGGATCATTATAGCTCCGGCAAGCATTGCCCCTACACAAGACCCTATGAGGTCTGCACCGTAGATGGCCCCTGCCCTTTCGCCTGTTCGCCGGCTGTCACCGAGGAACACCTTTGCAGCAAGAGGGAATTGGAAACCGCCTAGAAATCCGGCGCCCAATGTCAATACGACGAACAGCCACATGCCCCATCCGGGCGCCGTCCAACTGGATGTCACGACAAGCCCAACTGCAACGGCGATAACGATCATATACACAGCAACAGCGATCTGCACGTTGATGAGCATTCTCATCCCCCATCGTCTCATCGAGCGAGTCATAACGTAACTACCAATGCTCAGACCCGCCATGTATGACGCGACAATCCCCCCAACAAGATAGTAGACCGTGCCATATGCGATCTGAAAGCCGATCAGGCAAAGCACTTCGGCTGTGATCTCGGCAAAACCTGTCGAGCAGACGGCGATGATAAGGAAGCTCCTGCGCACACAGCTCGATTTCCTCCCAAGTAGTAACAACACAAAGGTGATAATGCCCCCGCCGATAACCAACCACCACGCATTCACTTTGCGAAGATTAAGTAGAAGCCGTCCCGCGCCAAACGCCCCCGCCTCACCTCCTGCTCCGTGAAGCCGAAACAGTGAAGACCAGAGCACGGCGTCATAAAAATAGCAGGTAGGACGCAAGTCGGTGTTTGCCAGTGTCTCTGGTGCGCTGTCAAGGATGGAGACGAGGTAGAGAATCTTTTCCTTGCGAAGACGATCCTTCAGGTTGGCAGCGAAAAAGCCCGTATCAATGTCGAGTTCCTCCAGTCTGCTTTCAAAGCGTTCAGAATCGAGGGTCGGCATTGCCCCCCGCGAGCAGAGGAAGATATTCGTTGATCCAGGCACAATCGCCACATTGAAGAGATGTTCGCTGCCGGCGGCTGGCTCTATCGGCGCATTATTCTCGCACTCAAGGCACTCGATTCTTGCTGAGAGTGCAATGGAAGAAAGAAACTCAGCCAGCAACGGGCTGATGTACGTCTCTGATGAAGGCACGCGAAATGCCAGTAGGCCGCTTCTGCTCAACGCTTGCGCAACAGAGCGGAAAAACTCAGTCGTATAGAACCGGTTGAGTTGAGCGGTGTATGGCGGCGGCAGGTCTATGATGATGACATCATAAAGCTCTTTTGCAGACGCTGATTTGACGACCTCGCGTCCGTCCTGAGAAATGAGGTTCAACTTCGGCCGCTCGATCTGAGAATTCGTCCATTCCGGAAACGCCTCTCGTGCTCCTTCGATCAACCCGCTGTCCAACTCCACGAAATCAACCGACTCGACAGGATGCTTGAGCACTTCGGGCAATGCGCCGCTCAGTGCTCCACCGATGACAAGGACCCGTTCTGCATCCTGCGCCGATAGCAGTGCAAAGTGTACCATGTCTTCGGCCTCCGGCCCCGGCGGCCGGGACGCTGTGATAAGACCGTTCGCCAGAATCGTTTTCTGCCCGCCGTGTTCCAGGAAGGTGAGTCTGCCGTAGGGAGTATCAGTTGTGTCCTTCACGCCAAATGGCCGCCAGAGTATCTGCGCGGACCAGCGGTCAATATCTGCCGCAAACACCGCTAACACGGCGCAGACGACGAACAGCGCTGCAGAAATGCTTTTCAGAGTATTGCGTGATCTTTTCGCCGCCGAACAGATTGCGAGCGAGATGAGAGCCAGAAGGCATGAGGCAATAAGTCCAGCCAGCAGTGAAGAGCCAAGATGGACAAGAGCAAACGTAAAGATGACACCGCCGGTAACTGCGCCGATGGACTCCATCAGATACACATTGCCGACGCTGGTTGACGAATCACCTTCGGATGAAGCCAATCTGCAGATCAATGAGAAAAGCGAACCGTTGACAAGGCAAATCGGCCCGAGCAGCGCGAGAGAGGACCACACGATGGTTTCAAGAGCGACAATCTCGCCGGGCCCGCTGGTCCCCAGCACAAGTCGAATGAGTCGCGCTCCGATAACGGTGAGAGGCAAAAGCAGAGCCAGTAAGGCTAGCAGGAGAATGAGAGCCCTTACTCCAAGCTGCCAGCGGTCGACAAGTTGGCCGAACAGAAGACTACCTGCTCCCGTCCAGAATAGCCAGCC
>Ga0180433_10001885_pt1 | contig 34033 bp, 45 predicted proteins | sample SS_ome_8_FD_132980 | JGI IMG/M metagenome (GOLD analysis project Ga0180433, IMG submission 132980) | Hypersaline lake sediment archaeal communities from the Salton Sea, California, USA - SS_1_D_1 metaG | ecosystem: Environmental > Aquatic > Non-marine Saline and Alkaline > Hypersaline >...
CGGTAAAGACTGGTGGGCAGAATATAATGTGTGGATTGTTGACGAATGTCACAAGCTTTCCAAGGCTCAGCAGAGCCTTTTGCTGGGGCCACTTGAAGATGCTCCAAATTTCAACTACTTCATTTTCTGTACGACTGAGGCGGAAGAACTGCTGGAAACCTTCAAGAATCGATGCAGTGATTTCAAATTCGACAAGTTGGCAGACGACACAATTCGAAAGCTTGTGCACGATGTGTGTGTATGGGAGAGGCTCCGATATTCCCCAAAAGCTATTGACTCGATAGTCAAAAAGGCTGGTGGGAAGGCGAGAAATGCATTGGTCGAATTGCATCGGGCCCTTGGCGAGGATGGATTTCAGGAGGAAGGAAGTGGACATATCGAGTGTGTTGGAAAGCCAGGGAAAACCAGCATACTGATTGTTGCGCCACACGGTGTGTATTATGACGACGACTACACTGGGGTGATCGCCAGAAAGCTGGCAGAAAGGTTGGGGTGTCCAGCAGTAATCAATGAGAAGTATCGGAAGCCGGAAACCGTCGGCTTTTCTGAGCCGGATTTGGGCAGAAAACTTGTAAATCTAAACCGGTGGGACCAAATTCAACGATACGACCAGGTCAAACAGGAGTTCCTTGAACCTATCGAACTATTCAAAACTAGTATCTCTAACCGGCACAATAAGGCCCTCATTATTCATGTCCATGGGATGAGTAACGAAAACATGAACCTTGTTGCCAAGCACGCCAAGGGCTACAAGAGGATACCTCGAGCTCTGCAAGTCTTGATCGGCTACGGACAAAGCAATCGGGCCAAACAAACGCTGACCGCTGATTACGATAAGACCATTGAGCCACTAATTAAAGCCCTCGAACAAAATGGGGTCAACGCCGTTGTAGCCCCGACCACCGAAATCACTGACGTGGCCGGCAAGCAAAAGTCTTACTGTGGTGCTGATAAGAACGGGCTCAATCGGAACCTTTGCAACTTGAAAAAAAAGGTTCAGTGTATCCAACTGGAAATTCGCAAATCACCTTTTAGAGAAGATTCAGATGAAGCAGAGAAAATCGCCGAGCGACTTGGCAGTGCTCTCTTGGCTCTGATCTCAAAAAAATACGCAAATGCCAAACCTAAGACTAACGACCACAAACCGAAGTCTACTGCGGAAGAGGTAAAACCTCCAACTCAAACGTCTGCCAAATCATCCGACGAGATTCCTAAGTTTTGGACAGCGCTGTCCAAAAAGGATTCGGTTGTGAGATCAATCAAAGTAAATAGCATTGATCTAACAGATACAAAGTTCCGGTCGCGCGCCCCGGACTTTGAAAAGAACCAAGAAAAGCTGGACAAACTGGTCAAATCCATAGAGGCCAACGGAATCTTGAATAACATCATTGTTAGGAAGGTGCCAAACAAGAAGAAGTACCAGCTGATTTCTGGTTTTCGCAGATTGGCAGCGCTTCAAAAAATGTTCGAAAACCAAGGCAAGAAAACCACCTTCAAAAAGGAATCTGTGCCTGCCAGAATCTTTGACTGCATCACGGATGAAGCAGCCTATCAAATCAGCTTTTCTGAAAATCTTGCCAGACAAGACTTAAGCCTGTGGGAAATCGCAAATTCATGCCGAGCCATCAGTGAGGAACTGAAGAAAGCCGAGAAGTCAATGGCGGACATCGAAAACCATTTGGCTCGACTGACCCAGAGAGATCCGAGAACGGTCCGAAGATATCTGCGAGTCAGCACCATTGAAAACGAACACATCAGGCAAGATATACATAGCGGCAAGATTGACGTCACAACAGCGCAAGTCTTTGCCTGGAAGCAGTTTACCATGCAAGATAGAACGGCACTCCACAAGCTTTACATAGAGATACGACCTTCATACCGCCAGTTTGAAGAGTTTTCAAAGAACCTCCTTGCCATGAGCAAATGGACAAGAATGTCACCGGCAAAGATACTCGGATTTCCAGGTGCCCATGTTTTCCTGGAGGCAGAAGCCTCCGAACTAGAGAAGGCTGTGACATATCTAAAAGAATCCACCGGCAAGACAGTTGATCAGATTCTCGAATACGAGGTTGGCCATCTTAAGAAATCACTGGTTAGACTGAAAGAGCGACAAGCACTCACTCCATTACTGAAGAGTTTCGGACAAAGGGCAAGAACCTTGGAAAAGCGGATGGAATCAGCCTTCGAAAAGCAAAATATGGAAGTTGACATGCGGATTGATCCCGGTAGCGACACGCAATCCGAAGTCGTGAAGCTGACCCTCTCTGCGCCGGCAAAAAATGTTAAGAAGGCTCTGAATTCAGTTGTTAAAGAGATCGGAGACGATCTGACATCCTTAGAAGACCTGTACAAGCTCATGCCAGACGACCTCCCCAAAAAGCCGGGCAAGAAAAACGGAAACGGTCACGGCGTTCGAGAATGGGCCAGCGCATCTGTGAATTGTTGTACGGGATGTTCCCATAATTGCCGGTACTGTTATTCGAAAGCCGACGCTATTCGTCTAAACCAATTGAATGGACACCAATGGAAAGATGAAATCATCCGATACAAAGATGTCTGGAAAGATTATGGTCTCATCAGAAAGGCAAATTACAGGGTCATGTTTCCCTCTTCTCACGATATCACACCAAAGAACCTGACAGCATACTGCACGGTGCTGGGAAAGCTTCTCAACGCCGGGAATGAAATCCTGATAGTTTCGAAGCCCCACCTAGACTGCATAAAAGAGATATGCGACAGCTTCAAAGATGACAAGGGTCAAATCCTTTTCCGGTTCACCATAACCGCCAAGGACGACAAACTGCTGTCCTTCTGGGAACCAAACGCACCTAGATACGATGAAAGAAAGGCATCGCTCACACACGCTTATAAAGCCGGATTTAAGACGTCTGTGAGTGTGGAGCCTATGTTGGATCCTAAGAACATTGAAGCACTCGTAAAGGATTTGAGTCCATTTGTGACCGACTCAATCTGGATTGGCAAGATGAACAAGATTGGCCACCGAGTAAAGACCAATGGTAATGGTTCAGAAAAACGCGCAATTAAGAAGGCGACAGAAAAAATAGGGGCTGGCCAGACGGATGAGAAAATCAAACAGATTTACGAGAAGTTCAAAAACAACCCGCTCATAAAGTGGAAGGAAAGCATCAAGGATGTTGTGGGATTGGAACGTGTCAAAAAGGCTGGCATGGATGTCTGATTGAGCAGCCCCTGGAAAGCTCCTACAACCCGCATTCTGATTGTGTCACTAGGCTAGTAATGTAGTAAAATCATATCCCTTCTGTAATGAAGCTTAAGATAGGATAAAGCCTAAGATAGCACTTCATCAGAGATAGAATCACTGGGATGGTTTGTTACTGGATTAAGATGATTTTATTACTACTACCTTAATGGCTATAGTATCCGGAATTCCCCATGACCACATATCAAGACCTAAAAACGGCCAGGTATCTTGAAAAGACCATAGACTTTGTCCAAGAGCTGCTGGACGTTCAGTTCAAGAAAACCGGCGCAGACTCGTTCAGTTCTTACTGTCCCTTTCACAATGACAAGAAGGATTCTTTCAGGGCTTACATAAGCGGCAAAGGTGAGGTCAGATTCCACTGCTTTGGAGAACGTGCGGTAGATTGGGATGTCTATGACGTCGTCGTGGCCCGGAAGAAATGCAGCTTTAAGCACGCTCAGAATCTTTTTGCGCGCCACCTCGGCATTAGTGATTTCCATACGTATGGAAACAACGGCCAGGGGAGGCCTTTCCCAGAGGATTTGAAACAGCCTGATGACCCTGTCGGCTTTGTTGAACCAAAGCAGCTCGATCCGCTGGTCGCGGACGACCTGACCTGAGAGAAACTCTCCTCACCCATCTGTTTGACACTTCATCTCTCTACGCTGTGGGTATGTAGCATGCCGGGATTACCTTAAAAGGTAAATACAGAGGTGGGATAGTGGATTTATCTAATGTAGTAGGCAGGTTAGGCTCAGCTTTTGCCGATATGACCCGTCAAATGCGAGACTTCAGAAAGGCCCTTGTATACCAGATGCCGATAGCCAGGCGTTCCCCCATTTTCAAAGTCTGCATCGTCTACACAATAGCCATGCACTTGACCGAGAATGTGGTTTCGTGTAAAGCGAATGCCAGTCCCGGCAAAAAAACTTGGCTGTGGAGATGTGACATTACGAATGTGAGGGCTTTGTTTCCAATCATTGAGGCATCGTTTTGGTACATGTTTGAAATCACAGTTTTTTGCATAGCGTGGGTCGTGACAAGGACTGGAGTATCAGTATAGGCTTGGTCAACATTTCGTTCTATGTCTGAACCTCGAAAATTGACGGGGCGGCTGCTTGACCCACTCAACGTCTGCTGTTCCGCCAGTGGTTGAGTACTGATTGGCCTTCCCCAAAAGTTGCGCACACTGTCTATAATCAAGGCGATTGGCCTAGGAGAATATGACGGATTACAAACTGCGGGCGGTACAATTTTTAGTAGCTAAAATTCCAGAGCTGACTGCCGGTCAGTTGCACTGGCTTCAACGTGTCGTGAGCGTATTCGAGGCAGACCACCGGTTCGTTATCACGAAGTCAGATCTATTTGATGACACTACGCTCCAGAATTTTGGGGATGCAATGCGTGTCCACCACAGTTTTTCCGAGGAACCATTCAGCAAAGACAAGTTCGAGTATGTTTTTGTGAAAGTCCTGAACATGAGCGGTCATACCGCAACTCTCGCGCCCAAGGGAAATCCAGGACATGACGCCACAGTAGATGGCATACGCCTATCATTAAAAACTCAAGCGGATAAGAGCATCAAGCCCGATGTGATTTGGATAAGCAAGTTCATGGAATTGGGCAAAGGGGAGTGGAGCGACAAAGTGGCCGATCTTGAGGGGCTACGCCAACAGTTTCTCAATCACATGAGAAATTACGACAGGATTCTGACTCTTCGTGCACTTTCGAAGGGACGCAAATGGGTTTATGAATTGGTTGAGATACCGAAGGCGCTCTTAAATCAAGCCAAGACTGGTACTCTCAAAATGATGACCCGCAGCAAGCAACTTCCAAAGCCGGGATACTGCTACGTCCACACACCCAGCGGGGGCACACTGTTTCAACTGTATTTTGATGGCGGAAGTGAACGCAAGCTTCAGATTAAGAGATTGGCTAAGAATCAATGCTCCGTTCACGCGTCGTGGGAATTCGTCATACCTCCAGATTAAGCGTCGCCTGAACCGACGAGGTGCGCTTCGACGCTATGTCGATGTAGTCGCGATTCAGTTCGATTCCAACGCAACGGCGGCCAAGTTCCTTCGCAACAATGCCAACCGTTCCAGCTCCGTAAAAAGGGTCAAGAACAACGTCATCAGATCGACTTCCACCAAGCAAGCATGGACGGATGAGGGCACGCGGAAATACGGCAAAATGAGCCTCCGGACAGGGCTCAGTGTTGATTGACCACAAGGTTCGCCGATTCTTCAATCCATTGCCGTTAGTAGTTGGTTCCTTAATAGCATCTTGGTCAAAGAAATAGCGTTCCGACTTCGTAAATAGGAAAAGGTATTCGTGAGCTACGGTGAAGCGGTCTTTAACGCTCTCGGGCTGACAATTCGGTTTGTACCAAATAATGTCATTCCGGAGATACCATCCATCCTTCTGACACTCCATCGCTAGCATCCACGCAACGCCAATCAGGTCCTTTTTCTTTAAGCCTAGCGGCGTCGGCGGGCGATATGACATTGCCCGTCCCTTGTTCTTTTCGTCTTCCTGTCGCCACTTGCGACCACCCGAAGTGTAGGTGTTTCCAATATTCAACCAGAACGTCCCGTCGGCCTTCAGCACACGTCGCACTTCACGGAATATATCCACGAGTGTCCTGACATAGTCTTGTAAGTCCTTTTCCGCTCCAATTTGCCCGTCGACTCCATAGTCACGAACACCCCAATACGGAGGAGATGTGACGGCACACTGGAAAGAGTTGTCTGGTAGATGCCGAATAACCTCCCGTGTATCCCCATGCAAAACAACCACTGGCCTTTTCTTTGTCGGCCAGTCGGTTGCTTGCCCCCGAGTGTGGTCGCCTGGTTTTTCGCTCATCATATTTTTATTATTGCCATATTCCTAACGCATACGCAAGCCTTATTTTTCACTTTTTTTGGGCCTGCCCCTTTTTTTCTTGCCGTTTTTCGCAAAGTTTTCCAGGGCGATCTTTTGAATCAGGTGATCCCGACCGTACTTCTCCGACTCAAGCCGATCCTCCATGATCAACTGCCTTACCCGAGACGGTGTCACGCCGAGGTATTTCGCGGCATCTTCTGTTGTAAAAAGCTTGCCCATGCGTGAGGAATATACGACAATGCCATGGAAAAAACAATACAAAAACGGCCAACACAACAGAGGCCACCCACGATATCCAGGACATTCATCATGGTCTAACCATTCCACACTTCTCCGAGCGGGTATTTGGCACCCAATAGTATTGAGAGGCACATAAGTGTTGCGTCTCAAAATTATAGCCGCCACCTACCCTCGCTTAACCAGCGACTAGCTTGAAAAAGGAGGTGATGCCAGAGCAGTGGCACGATAACAGGTGATCTTTATAGACAGGTGGTCTTCTGACCACGAATATCTTTGCAGAGGGGGCAGTCCGTCATTTGATGGGCTGCCCTTTTTGCGTTTCCGAGGAGGTGAGAACAATGGCGTACACGCCAGAACTGACCCAGAGTGGTAGCGCCACGCTACGTAGATTAGCCTGGTTTCGAGGGGAGCCCATGGGCAAGACCCTGGAAAGAATAGTGGAAATGACGGCAAGGCACACAGCCCAGATAAGCCCCGGAGCCATATGCAGGGCATGCAGAGATGACAGCAAATGCTCGATTTGCGGATTCAATCCGAACGAAACTGCCACGTGCTGCAGAAACGCTAAGGAGTTGATTGAAGAATCGGCACAACCTCAATGATGGTCTCATGGAGGACAAAATGGACGAAGCACTGTGGCAAATGGCCTATGAAAGCGACTTTAGAAAAGCATGTGAAATCCTGGGCTATGATTCCGAAGACCTTAATGAAGACCAACAACTGGAAATCGATGTATTTTTAATGACAGCAGAAGAGCTGTAAAGGGAGGTGATGCCGAAACTATAAGGACTGACTCGACCGGCTGGTGCCGGCCACAAATCATTAACCCTTTGCGAGGCGGCAATCGGTCACTGCGATCGGTTGCCGCTTTTTTGCGTTCAAAGGAGGCCAATCATGGAAAAACGAACCAATGGACAGTTCAGGGAAGACGAGATCGTCATCATGAACCACTGGGACAAAAATCAACAGAAGTGGGTCAAGACTGTTTATCCGAAAATTGGAGGCAGACTCAGACTGGCCCATGACGAACACGAACTCCTCTCCATAGCAACAGACATCATCAAGTACGACGAGAACCTGGCCGTGGTGCGTGCGCTGGCCACGACCGGCAAAGGAAACTTTACAGGACTGGGTATGGCGAGTGTGGAAAGAGACAATACGATTGCCCCAGCCATCCTGGAACTGGCTGAAACCCGTGCCATAGCCAGAAGTCTTCGGTTTGCCGGCTTTGGGGTCGAGTACTGCAGCGCAGAAGAGATCTCGCACCTTGAAAATGGCAATGGCAAGCCTCCAGTGGAGGGGAATCACCAAGGCAAGCCATTTGAGGGCAAATCAAAAGGTCGTGACGGTCAAAAACCTGATAATGGCAAAGGCAACGGCAGAATCACCAATCGCCAGCTCAACTATGCCGTGGATTTGGGTAAGAGCATCGGATGGAACTCCAAGGATCTGGATGAAGAAGCCCTGAGGGTCTTTGGCGTGAAGATGGCCTATCTAACTCTCAAGGATGCGAGCACCTTCATTGAGAGCCTGAAAGAAAAAGCGGCCTAACACATCAACACCATCACAAAGCGATTGAGGGGGAGTGGGTTCCGTCTGCTCACCCTTTTTCATACTCTGAGAAAGGAGATGAATATGAGTGTATCGTTAGTCAAGTCAAAATCAATAAGAGACGTAGAGCCAAAACTTTGCTTTTCGTATTCACAGCTCGGAACCTACCTCCTTTGCCCTATGAAATATGCCCACCATTACGTATGGGCGACCCCCCGGGAGACCAAACCGGTAGCACTTCTCTCTGGCAAGGCCATCCACAAGGCGGTTCAGGTCTTTTATACCGATCTCAAAGAAACGGGAGCCAGGGCACCCCTTGATAAGGTCATAGGCATATTTGAGCTGGTCTTTGACCAAGAGACCTCAAATACGGAGGTGGAGTTCAGTTTTAAGAACGGTGAGACGCTCCAGTCAGTTCGTGAGCAAGGCATAGAACTCCTTAAGCTATTCCACGCCGAGGTGAAACCCCAGAAGATTGTCGCCGTGGAGTTTCCCTTTTCTGTCAAGGTGCCTGACATCATCAATGGCACGGGCAATCTCCCCGTTGAATTGGTCGGATATTTCGACCTCGTGGAAAGTGACGAACAAAGCACGTACCTGGTTGTGGAGTTGAAGACGTCTTCGCAGAGGTTTTCATCCCTCAGACTTGAGTATGACCTTCAGGCCACTGTTTACAGCTATGCCATGGCGAAGATGAAGGTGGCTACATCAGAAAAGTCAAGTCTCGTCAGATATGACGTCTTGCTCAAGATCAAGAAACCAGCCTTTGAGCGCTACTTTGTCACTCGAACTCAGGATGATTACAAGCGCCTGGTTCACCTCATCAACCACGTTCTCAAAGCCATTGAAAACCGCATTTTCTACAGGCAGACAGGATGGCAGTGTGGCGACTGTCAGTTCAAGAAGGCCTGTTTCACCTAATCCATTCATCTAGGATACCCAAGAGAGGAGGTGAATGCCACATGGACGACGATTTGTTTGACGACTTTGATTGGACGGATGGCGTCATCGGGGGAAGTTTTGTGGATTATGTCACTGAGGAAGAAAGACGCGAGGAACAACTCAGGCGTTGGCTGGAACGCGAACTTCCCGAGGATTATGACCCTATCTTCAATCCTGACGATGAGGAGCCGTATCCTTAACGGCAATTAACCAACAACATCAGCTTGAGCCCCTGTTTCTGGATTGGCCAGAGGCAGGGGCTTTTTTTGTCCCCAAAAAAGGAGGTTTGCCATGAGGGCAGAGATCGTATGTGCCTGGTGTAACCAGTTAATCGCTATCGGGGAATACCAGGCTGAAATCGATGACCGATGCATTGTCCGCTATTCAATTTGTCCCGAGTGCAGGGATAAGTTGTTGGAAAATCTGGAGTACGCCTTTTGTCGGCGGATACGGGTTTTGCTGATGAACTAGCACGAAAGGAGACGCAATATGAGAGGAAAAACTACGCTTGAAAATGTAAGGGCCAAGGTTCACGAAATGAGCCTCAATAACTGGGATGATTCGATTGCCATAGAGGACATGGAGTTTGAAAATCTTGATTGGCTCTTTATTGGAAACAACGTGTATGAGGTGCGTCCGAGCGCCCAAAGACTGATTGCCAACAAACTGCGAATACCCCTTCAGTACTTGGCCAGGTGTCCAAGTGACCTACAGGCCATCAATTTGAACCACTGGCTCCGGGAGGAGGAGAAGGAACGAGACAGCTTCTTTTGCAGATTTGACGGTCATGCTTTGAGAGCTGTGTTTACGGAGCGTTACACTGTGCTCGACCACACCGAGATCCTGTCCAAGATGGTGGAACAGGATTTTCCCACCACCGCCGAAGTCCATGTGTCCTTGGATGAGACCCTGATGGTTTTAAAAATCCCCGAGTTCAGCCGCACCTTTGGAATCAATGGGGACAAGATCGTTCCCGGCATATCCCTGGTAAACAGCGAGGTGGGCGTATGGTCGTTTGCCATTTCGGCGTATTTTTACAGAATGGTCTGTAGTAACGGACTCATCGCCAAAACCGCCGTCACCTCAAAATTCAAGCACATCTCCAGAAAGGCGCTGGACGACTTCCCCTTGGTGCTGGGTCAAGTCATCCATGAATCCCAACATGGGGAAAGGCGGTTTCTGCTCTCGATGGAAACGCCGGTGGGAAATCCGCTGAACACCATGGCCTCATTCAACCGCCAGTTCCAGCTCACCCAGAAACAGGCAAAAACGGTGGAACAAGCATGGGAGTTTGAACCGGGGGCTACGATGTTCCATGTGATGAACGCCTACACCCGGGCCGCGCAGGATTCTTCTCTTACAGCAGAGGAATCCTATCATCTTGAACGGGTAGGAGGACAAATTCTTGCGCTTGTGAGACCGTAATCCACAACGAACAACACACTGGAAGAGCCTCATGGCCACAAGGTCATGGGGCTCTTTGCGTTTATGGGAGGCACAAATGACAAAAAGACAGGAAAGGCAATACGAGGACACGGAAATCCTGAGACAGATTCTGCTTAAGACGCTTAAGGGTAGAAAATTCAGGTTAGATTGTGGGCACCACGTGACATTTTCACACCACTTGGGCAACAATCTCACCATCTATAACGGTAAGACGTTAAAGATCATCTGTTCACAGTGCGGATATTAAGGCGGACAAGACCATCCGCTTTAGCCCGTTCAAACTTGACTGCGCCAAGACAGGGGCGTATGATGACAACTATTATGAAAGATAAGAGGACATTACGACATGAAATGCGTGATATGCGGCATTGAGGTTGATTCACCTGAAGAGGCCATGGATGAAGGCTGGATTCCCGCCTTCTATGAAGGGCAGAAAGAACATGGACCGGCCTGCGCAGGTTGTTCTGAAAGTCTTCTTGAGCTCGGTGAAGACGGCGAAATGCAGCTAAAGGAAAAATATCAAGGCAAGATTAAATACAAGGGATCCCTGAATGAGGCCCCAAAAGAGGACCTCGTCATATGCATCGCTTTAACGCACAATTCCCAAAGGTCGTTGAACTGAGGTGAACTCCGTGCCCTTCAACAGATCTAGCACTGTAAAGAGCGTCAGCAGTCCAATAGACATATCCGAGGCAAAATTCATTTAGCCTTAAAACCTCCGTTGCGAGAATAGGATGTCTCTTAGAAACTGCCACTGCTACCAACAACACACTCTGAAAAGATTCTCCCTGGTTTGGATTCTTGTCGTCACGGCACTGTTTTTTGCCTTTGGTCAACCCCGTATCTATGCTGACGTTGTCTGGCAAGGCAAGGTCGTTGGCGTCAGTGACGGCGACACAATAACCGTAATGCACCACGGCACGGGAGAAAGAATCCGCCTGTACGGCATCGACTGCCCGGAGACAGGCTTTCGGCAAAAGGGCCAAGCAATTCACGTCTGACATGGTCTTTGGCAAGAACGTTGAGGTCAGGCCAGTTATCACCGACCGATACGGAAGAACCGTAGCCTGGGTCTATGTAAACGGAACCTGCTTGAACGAAGAACTGTTAAGGGCTGGCCTGGCTTGGCACTACAAAAGGTACTCAACCGAAAGGCACTTGGCGCAACTGGAAAACGAAGCAAGGGCGGCGAGGACTGGGTTGTGGAGTGACCCTCACGCCATTCCGCCGTGGGATTTCAGGCGGGGCAAGACAAGCGTTACCAGTGCTAGGTCTCGACTTTTCACAGCAGAGAGGAAGCCGTTCAGGCTGGATATGTTCCTTGTGGGCCATGTAAACCTTGGACAGCGCGGGAGAGGTGGCAGTGGCACAGAAACTTGACGAAAGAGAAACGGTTGAGTTCAAGGAACTCCTGCTTTCTGAGGTCATCCAAAGCGAGGCCCTAATCAATCTCCTTGACCGGAAGGGCATTGTTTCCAAGCGAGAGCTGTTGGAAGAGGTCAAGCGGGTCAACGCCAGGAGGCCGAAGTCGGAGACGTAGGATGTCAGAGCCCCTGAAGGTCTATATCCCAACGGTCATCGACCATTTTGAATCCTTCCGTAAGAAGCTAAAGGCCCTGGATGGTGAGCTTGACGATGCTACCAAACAGGAAATGCGAGGGATTCTCGATCAGGTGTGCGAAGAAAACGCACTCCTGATTTCAAAAGAGGACTACGAAAAGGCCAAGAACGACCCCGTGTTTCTCATCGACCTGCTGGAGGACATAACGAGAACGTACCACAAGATCGCAGGGGAGCTGTCAAAAAGAAATGCCAGCAAGTAATGACCACAAAGCAGCTGAAAAGCGTGTGTTAAAAGCGAAGACAATGCTTGAGATCATGGAGGAGGCGCTAGACTTACAAGATAGCCTTGAGAATAGCGACATCAGCGTTGTCAGGGCAGCTGAACGGGACCTGCAAAAGCTGATTGACCGATTCTATCACGAGAACCGGGACATGATGGCGGCAGGACAATATGAAGCGGCTAAAAAAGATTTTGAGTATTTCACAACCCTGGTAGAAATGGCGCTGGAATATTACAAGCCGGAAGCCGACGAGCTGGAAAAACACATCACAAATTAGATTGAGAAAGAATTTGTGGAACAGGCGCGGTCTACATGCCAAGACTAAGTCCCCGATATAATCTTCACGTAACAAACCCCAGCCTGTCTCAAGAATGGCACCCTTCAAAGAACGGCAGCTTAACCCCTAAAGACGTCACCCCTGGCTCTGGGAAAAGGGTTTGGTGGCTTTGTAGCAAGCAGCATGCATGGACAGCTCCGGTGGCGGATAGAAACAGGGGAAACGGTTGCCCTTATTGCACTGGGCAGGCGGTATGTAAAGACAATTGTTTGCACACCCTCAATCCCGCCCTCTCCAAAGAGTGGCATCCTGACAGAAACAACGGCTTGACTCCAAAGGATGTTACCTCCAACTCGAACAAGAAAGTCTGGTGGGTCTGTGACAAAGGACATGAATGGGAAGCCAAAATAAACAGCAGAAACGGTGGAAGGGGATGCCCGTATTGCACTGGGAAGAAAGTATGTAAGGATAACTGCCTACGGGCCAACAATCCCAGCTTGTCCAAGGAATGGCACCCGACAAAAAATGGCCGGTTAACCCCAAAAGACGTTTCTACAGGCTCTAAAAAGAAAGTCTGGTGGATCTGCACCAAGAACCATGTGTGGCAGGCTACAGTCGAAAGCAGAAATGATGGCAGAGGTTGTCCGTATTGTGCCGGGACGAAGGTTTGTACCGACAACTGTTTGCAGACGATTAACCCACAGGTGTCCAAGGAATGGCATCCAAAAAAGAATGGCAGACTAACTCCCAAGGATGTCACCGCAAAATCAAACCGCATGATATGGTGGGTTTGCAGCAGGGGCCATCAGTGGCAAAATACAGTCAAGAACAGAAACCGAGGAACCGGCTGTCCCTATTGTGCTGGCCGGATGACAAAAGGCAAGTCCAAGTAGAGATTCAGCCATAAGGCCTTTCGGAGGCCATTGATGGGTCTGAAGAGATGTGCATCTTGGGTGGTACAAAAAGAATCCCCACAGGCAGATAGCCACCCGTGGGGATCAAGCGGAAGACATCAAAAAGATCCCAGGCAGGATCTTCATGACGTTGACTAAAGTCTAACCCATTTGTTTGCACGGTGTCAAGGCCTGTCGGCTATGAGCTTCAATATTTGTTTGAAATGGTTACTATTTTTGAGTAACATCTCTTGGCAAGGAAGATATAATTTACTCTCCCCTTTTCTTAACGATTCTTGCCCAAAATCCCTGTTTGTGATAAGGGGCTTTTAGCTGTTACCCATCGACCGCAACTAAGGGATGCCATGAAATTTAGAACCATAATGAAGAGCTGCGGGGCTGTATTGGCTATAACTCTAACCATAGCGGGTATTCTGGAATTTGTAGACTATTTGGTGGAGAGAAAAGTTAAAAGCGATGAATTTATACAGGCAGTGGCAGCTAATGTACGACCATTTCTTGTGTTTGACGAAACGGAGGCGATCCTTGCTGACAAAGGCGCATGGCAATACATTGACAAAATAGAAGTGACACCGGGAAATGCTGGAGAAGAACCTGATGCAATTACTGTATTCCCGAAGATAGTCTTGAATGTTGCTCCGATCTTGGAGTCTCTTGATGCTGACTTTGTTATCAATGAGAGGCGAGACGGTAATATGAACTGGACATATGAGTTGGGGAGTATTGATCGGCTCTTGCTTGAAAGTTCAGCAACGCTGACACGGTGGCGTTTTAGATTGGAAATCATCAGGTAATCTAACAATGGGGGTCGCAGACTTTCTAGGTGAAATGGCTGGGGCTGGTGGTGCTCTTTTACTGCCTATGGTCTTTTGGTATCTCGGTGTTCGTGCTTCACAAAAGGGAGATGAACAAAAAGCAAGAGGCTGGAAAACCGTCGCTGTTGGCTTCTTGGTGCTCTGGATTGTAAGCTACTTTGGAGGCAGGTGAAAGAATGAAACTTTAGTGAACTGACTACCAAGACTCTCTTTTTGCAATTAGAATGGTTTTTCCAGTGGGGAGTGTATGAGATGAAAAAACTGATGATTTTATTATATATCGGGTTTGTGATTTGTGTGCCAGAGCTGTGCTATACAGAGGCAGCGCAGCCGGCATCAACCGAACAACCTCCGGAAGAATCAGCAGAAGAGATCAAGCGAGCAGTCAGGCTGAAGAGTTTCAGGAAAGATATTAATACGTTAAGAAAGGACATATTACTAGCGACTGAGGGTATGTCAAAGAGAAAGGATATTGCAGGTATGGAGACAGTTGAACATAGCCTTCATATTGCGTCAGTATTCTGCCTCTATTTGAAGGAATTGCAATATGCTACACTAAGGTTGAGTGCTATTGACAAAGGGAGATATTATTTTGCTGGTGGGATAAAGGCATTAGAGTACTCAAGAATGGAGGTGGAGAGTCGTTTAAAGATCATATCCATACAGTATGGCTATTTGGAAAGCCAAGCAGCTTTGCGTCTGGCTGACCAGGCAAAGGCAAAGTTACGGTCTCTTCTGTCCGTTATGGATGAGCTTATTGATTATGGGAAGAGCATGCGTAGTTCTTTTTTTGACCTGTACAAAAAATAAATACATCAGGTCTTAATCTAATAAGCAATAACGAAACATTTCAGGGACGATATCAAGAACAGGTAACTCATTCTTATCGGTTGTGTGAGGGATTCATGAACAGAATAGTCATGCGCTTGCTTATTGGCCTTTTGGTATCTCTTTCGACAAACTTCGCAATGGCTGAGGATAGTCTTTCTCATCTCGTGAAGAGAATTCGTCCTGCGGTTGTCACTATTGTATCTTACGATCATAATAGAAAGGTCCTTGCTCAAGGCACTGGCTTCCTGGTTGACAAACGAGGTGTAATTGTAACGAATTGCCACGTTGTCAAGGGAGCCCTATATGCAGAAGCAATAACATACGCTGGCAAGAAGCACCGTATAGGAGTCGTTCTCGCAGAAAATAGACTTCTCGATCTAATAAAGGTGTGGGGAGTGGAGGCGGACAACAACGTGAGCTGGCTCCCAATTAGCAAGAGCCCACCGGCTATTGGTGATCGTGTAGCTGTTTTGGGGAGTCCAATGGGATTGGACCAGACCGTTACTGAAGGGATTGTTTCCGCTATTCGGAGTCTGCCCGACCTCGGCACGTACTTTCAAATCTCAGCCCCAATCTCACCCGGCTCAAGCGGAAGTCCTGTGGTTAACATGCGAGGAGAAGTAATTGGAGTGGCTACTTCCCAAATAGTGGGTGGACAAAATCTCAATTTCGCCGTTGCCGCTAAACACATACTGAACTTGCTTCTAGAGGAGAATCCCAGAACGATTGACGATTGGATTGGTACCGATGATGATAGCCGAATCCTAGAATTCATGAATAAAGCGTGGAGTCTTGTGGCAAGTGGTCGAAAGGAGTTTGCAATCCCATGGTTTCAACGAGTTATACAAGAAGTCCCTTGTGACGGACTCGCCATAGTTGCCTGGCGTATGATCGGGGCTTGTTATCACGAAGTCGGGAAAACGGAGGAGGGGATTCGCTTTTTCGAAAAGGCAACCAGGACTCATTCTAATTGTGCCGAAGTTCACTATATGTTAGGAGTCTGCTATGGATGGGCAGACCGCTACCCAGATGCGATGCAGTCTCTAAAGCAGACCATACGTCTTGATCCAAGACATGCGAGAGCCCACAAACATTTGGGCCTAATCTATGCAGTATATGGGAACAGAAATGCGGCAATTCAGGAGTACCAAGTTCTTAAGAGTATAGATTCTTCCATGGCAGAAGAGCTGTTCAGTTTTATCTACCGATAGAATCCAAGCTCGTTTCAGACGCATATGCTTTTTACCGGTGCATTGGACCGTCTTCTTTACTGCCAGTGTCAGCCATGGAAGACTCTTCAACCATGAAATGCATATACCTGCTATCGAGCCAACTTCTTGAAAGTCTTCGTTTTTTGTGATATTCGGCTCATATCTGTTCTGGAATGGCAAAAACCCCGATCATTGACCTTGGCAAGCAATGGTAAATCCAGCCTTCGCTACGATTACAGTTGAATATCGCCACATAGAGATTGTTATATGCTTGAAGGATTAATAGTTGATTATGTTAGGTGAAACCATTGAGAGTTATAAAACTTTCTTGAGTGTGAAGTATCCATCCCATTACAAACTGTTCTGTAATCGTTTGGATAACAAACCAGAGAGCGCAAGGGCCGAGGCCGTGACATTGTCTTGGCTTAGGTCTCAGTTTGAAGATGTGACTATTGCCGAAGACGTTGGGTCCGGAGGTGCCGACTTTCTCTGCGTATCAGAAAGCGGCAAAATCATAGTCGAAATTACGTGTGCTGAAAGTGAAGCGGTTGCTAATCAGTCAGGGTGGCCCAATGGCGTTCCAGAGGATGGTTCTTGTGGTTCATTCGGGCTGATAACACATATGCTTAGATCAAAAGCGTCTGAGAAAGCGCCTCAGTTGTCGGGCTACGAAATGCCTCGGGTACTGGCGATCACGTGCGAACATGTAGCAGCCGACGTCCTGCTAGGACCACTCGGAGCCGAAATGTTTCTTACAAGCGACACAAAGATAACCGTACCGATAGCCACTGGAGAATCCATCGACGAAAAAATTCATTTAACAACCAATTTAAAAGATTCTGTTTTTTTCAGGTTCAGCAATGGGATTGTTGAACCATGCAGACAAAGCATATCCGCCATCTTCCTGATCAGCATCTTTGCAGATAAGTTGTTCGTCGTTGGCATTCTCCATCCTTTCCCGCAGCATGCGCTCCCTATCAGCCTGTTGCCTTCGGTACCATTTCTACGAATGAGGAAGTGGCCTCCAGAAAATCACGGCGTTGAGACGGAATGGGTCATTCATAGCCCTATACCGACTGCGTTTTATCACCAGGAAGTCACTTTTAAGAACAGGGAATTGAGAAGCATATAACCATGCAAATTCAGCCGAGACGCAAAAAGCCGAGCAGCTGATTTGCCGTGTTATATTTCATGATTTGGAGCCAAAGTGCCAAAGCTGAAGGACCAAAGGTATCTGTGTGCAAAGGATAAGTTTCTAGAATATTCCTTTCAAGCGTTGCAGGACCATTTTGACACTAAAGGTGACTTTTTGTCATTCTTTGAAGCGATCGAAAACAATGAACAAAAGAATTTATTCTTAAAAACAGCCTCTTTCTATTTATTCCTTGTGAAAAAAGGGGATTGGTTTGTTGACATTCCTGATTTTAATAAAAGAGTTGATGACCTAACGGACACCTATAAATACATTGCCATATTTTCTTTGATAGAATCTCTCCAGGAAAAGGAATTTATGGACTTTTATTCCTTCTTGGTAAGGCGAAAAACCAAAGTCAACTTTCCTATTAACGACAAGAAGGAATTAGAACAATGGTATCGAAAATATAAGAGCGAGTTTGGTTCCATCCATCAATCTATCCAATTCTTTAAAGCTCTAAGTGCAAAAAGGAAGGTCGACTTAAAAAAGAATCTTGATGTGAAAAACGTAAAGCCTACAATTGAGAATTTATCAAAATACCTCTATAACCTAAGATCCAAATTTGTTCATGAAGCTGAATTGGTTGTTAATATGTCAGGGAGAACAACGTTCAGTAGATATGGGAAAAAGTTGGTAATATGTAAATTGTCGCTAATCAAATTGATGGAATTTTTTGAAGAAGGATTAATCTCATATTTCAGAAAAACATAACCATGCCCTGAAGTCGGACGGGAATTCCGCCGCTCCATTGCAACCGCTTATGCGTGATGTTAAGCCAAGAAACAGAGAAACGCAAAGATGATTAAGCTTGTTTGGGACACATCTGCAATTATAAATATCAAAGAACCAAATGCACAGGGCTATTCACCGGGCCATAGTCTATACAAAGACTTTTCCGATGGATGGATTACTGGCCCATACCAGAATATCTTCCCGTCGTTGGCGGTCTTTGAGGTAGCCGCTACGGTTTCACGGATGCATCGAGAAGGCGGACGCATACTTAGGGAATTCTACATAATGGATGAAAACTCGGTATTGTATGATCTTGATCAAAAGCTCATTTCTAAGAGCCACAATCTTCTTGCCAAACGGGGTTTCGATCAACTGCGAGGGGCAGATTTAGTTTTTGCATGCATCGCTTATATTGAAGGAGCCTATCTCGTCACAAAGGATAAAGTCTTTGAAAAAAACATATCAGAATATGTTCGAATCATAGACTTGAATGATAGCCTTCATTCACCAAACTACCGAAGACTATTCGACTAATGCCTTAACTACCGCATGCAGCGAAACGGCAATAAAAGCTCTTGCCTCCCGGTGCTGCGGGTGTTCGGGCCTGTTTTTCATTTTCAATGTTTATTATAACTGAGTATCAATGTGACAATCAGTAGAAGTTTCACGTTCTGCTATCCCTTTGTGTTCCACGATCCCATATAGGCGGTGAGATTTTCATTTGAAATCATCAGCCTTCAGCCAAGAAATTTCAGATTGATCTCGGCATTCCTCGGCAAAGCAAATCTTTCCCACACCATTCGCTTTTATCGCATGAGATAAATCCTACCTGTTTCAAGGCCCTGACAGCCCCTGGCTGAGCAACCTGACCGCCACAAACACCACCGTTTTGTCCCGAATAAACTAACCTTTATACATATAGAAGCCCATTTTTCGCAAAGGTCTACCAATGCCCGAAAACGGGGGCATCGCTCCAAAAAAACGTATGAGGAGGAACAATTATGGATAGCAACATGAACCAGACCGTCTCCATCGGAGAAGCTGCCAGGCTCTGTGGCGTGACGGTGAAACAGATCAGACACTGGCAGGACCGGGAATACATTCCCGAGCCCCAGAGGGTTGTCTGTGGCGAAAGAGCCTACAGGCAGTTTGGGGAAAAGGATCTTGAGCACATCAAGAGAATCAAGCAGTACCTTGATGCCGGATTCCGCCTCGATAGCGCAGCTGAAAAGGCAGCGGCTGACATTTCAACAAAGGAGGAGGATGAAAATGCGTAAACAGAAGATGCAGAAAGACAAAACCTGTCCGTTCTTGGAGCAGAAATGCCTGAAAACAGACTGTGAGATCTACAACGAACTCTTGGATCGGTGCGACATCAGTGTTGTGGCGTACAATCTGTACCGCCTCAGCCAGGTCGAAAGAGAGCGCCTCGAAGGCGACATTGAAGCCGATTGAGAAAGAAGGCCCGCTCATAGTGGGCGGGCCTAAAACCCATACAGGAGGACATCAACATGAACACAAAGATTTTTGTAAGACCTAAAGATTACAGCAGTCGGGATGAAACCAACCGGTCACAGGTTATCTGGAACCGTGACTCCATGAGGTGGATAAGGAGATTCGATCAACACATAAACATTGAAACATCACCATTATCAAGCAGAGTTCACGCAGCAAGTGCTTGATAGGAACGAGTTGTTGAACGAATCCTATTCCCAATTTCAATGGTCTTTATCAAGCTGTGGTAAGTACGAAATAAACCAGATGATTCAGAGAAAAGTCGAGTATTTGAACGAAGCTTACGGGCTGGAGTGTGATGACATCAGACAACATTTGTTCGAAAACTTCTTGGCGCGAAAGCATTATCAAAAATACGACCCCGGAAAGACGAAGCTGTCAACCTTTGTCACGCACTACACAAATCTGAGCCTGGCCAATCTGATAAGAAGGTACGATACCCTCAACAAGAACTACAGGGAGATACCTGTTGACGGGGGGACTGACGACGGCAGAGACAGCCGAGGCTGTTCCCTGGCCTACCTGGAAGAGCTTGGTCACGAAGGAGTGGTCGATTGGACAACGCCAGAGGACATGTACAATGGCAAGGAGCTTTGGAATCTTATCGTGGAATTCTTCGATGAAGACGACGTCTTGGTATTGATGGGCTTTAAAGACCGGCATGCCGAAGCAAAACGATTAGGCATCGAGTACCACGCCTACCGCAAACGGCTCAATCGAAAGGTTTCAGCTTTCAAATCGCTCCTCAAAGAGCTTGGCTATCTCTAACCTGCAAATCAGTTCGGGCCCGTCCAAAGGGCGGGCTCGAACAAACCAACCTTCTGCAACAGGAACGAAATCCGTTTACCCTGCGGCAGTCACCAATCCAAAATCACGGAGCCCTTCATCAACAGCCAGAGGTATTGTTCTTGTGAAAGCCTGGTTTTTGGAAATTATGCCCATTGGCAAATGGACAGACCCCCATTTTATCTTTTGCATGAGCCTCACAGCTCATGCTGGCCGTGGCCTGATTTTCAGCGTCAGTCCACGGCCGACCAGCCCTTACTAACCCCAAGAACCAAACTCAAGCCCAACGGTCTTCTATCGGTCCGTCTTTCTACCATTCGGTACCCCAAACATTTAGGATTAAGGTTATTTTGTAACCCTCTAATAACATATTGTCTCTAGGAGCAGGGTTGGGGACATTTTTTTTGAAAAAATTGCAAAAAAACTTACTTTTTTTCGAATCACCCCTGGCTTTTGATTCCACTGCGCTTAGGAATGACAAACATCGCTCCTGCCCCAGCTTGAAAATGCCTCTCAGGCGCTCTCAGTTGCGTTTTAATAGCACTTCAGCTCCAAGCTAAACTCTCGGAATAGGTAGTAGCAGTATAATGTACCAATCCCTCCTCCCATAACCACCACAACCTCATCCTGATAGGAAACAACTCCGTTAAGCTTGAACCACCTCCATCTGAACCGATAGAGATGGACGTTGAGATAAGGAAGACTCAGCCATTCTGGGAACAGATTGTCGGAAATATCGGGAGTGCTTCATTAGGCTGTGTGATGCTTGGGATTGTAGGTTAGGGGATGTCTTCCTTATAGATGCAATATTCTATTTTACTAAGGGAGCCTGAATTATTGCCATGATTTCCGTTCGGCAAGCAGAAGAGTCCAGCCAAGATTCCATTTGAATATGCAAACGATTTGGAGCCTGCAGTTTTCTCTCTTTATAGCAGATATCGTTCATTCCATGGAGTGCTTACCGGCAGCGCCTGTGAAAAGGCTTTCGCCGGTGCTGCACGCAGAGTCCGAGATGTTGGGCTTTGTTCTAAGAGTCAAACGAAATCTGTCAGGCTGGACTCTAGAGGGGATAAATCTTTGAGGCGTATGCGGACAGGGTCATCGACTTTTGGAACTACAAGCCGATCGGAAAAAAATATCACCTCTTTCCCCCGATAGGAATCCTGAGCGCTGTAATTGAGGCCATAGCTGAGTGACCGGTACTCGCTATAAAATGGTCTAATTGCCTGAACGTTATCATAGGTTATCATCCATGCGAGGTTCAACCTGGAAATCAGATTAGCGATACGTTCATGATCAGCCTTGGCATAGAAATTAGTATAGAGCTTTTGTTGTCCTTTGACAAAATATGGTGGATCAAAATAGATTAGTGAGCGGGGCTGTAATGTAGGAATTACACATTGAATAAATTGCTCAGCATCAAGATTCGAAAGCCGGACGCGACTACTATAACGCCCCACCTTTTCGATTCTTTTGATGAGGTTTGATTTGTTGAACCTGGCATCAAGTTTCCACTTGCCGTTCTGTTTTTTTCCGCCAATAACACCTCCAGAGATGATACCGGACCGATTAGTACGATTCAGAAAGAACGTGGAAAAAGCTAACTCAAGAGGATCAGGTTCGTCGGCTTCGTGCACTGTCTTTTGACGTTCCCACTCTCCCATTGTAACTGGAACATCTCGAACCATCTTACAAAGCTCATTGGTTTTGTATAAGGCAGCATCCCAAAAGGCGTATATTCCACGATCTACATCGTTTACATAAATACGCTTCACATATTCACCATACAGAAGAGCGAGAGCCACAGCCGCGCCGCCAGCGTATGGCTCTGCGTATTCACCATCTAGCAGATTGTTCATGCGAAACAATAGCTTGACAAAATTGGCGAGCTTACGCTTGCCGCCTGGGTATCTGAACGGGGAATGGTATTGTGACATAAGCAGCGCCATTATGTTTGGAAACTAAGTGTGCAAGTCCGAACAACTCATTGCCATAGTTTCTCGAAGAAAAGCTGGAGCGTATCCCAGGTAGCTTTGAGATCATCAGGCCCTGGTGTAAACCGCCTATTGTGCACGTATCCATGAAGGGTTGTTGTCGAATGAGCGTTAGTTTGATCTGAAGCAGCACGTCTGATCGGGCGAAGCTCCTGCTTCGTAAGTATACGCTTACTGTCCATGTCGTCGGCTACAGCCATAGCCTTGTTCGCCAGGGTCTTCCTCGCCCTAAATTTCAGGCCATTGCGCTCGATATACTCGTCAACGCTCATTTCGAGGAACGCTCGCAGTAAAACAGCCACGGCGTTCGGAGTATCATTAACCGAAAGCCGTCGTTTTAATTCAATATAAATGTCATTCAAACGAGTCACCTCAATTTGAAATGTGATGGCACTGGGAATGAGCTTTTTCCGAGATGAACTATGAGGACGCCCCGTTTTTCGTGCAAAGCCAGATGCTTTTTCGCCACCATGTTCAGGAGCCTGCTCAAGAGGAGCCGCCTCGACAACCTCCTCAGCAGGATCGGGCAGTTCGCCACTTGTAAAGCTGTTTGCGTAGTTGATTCGGTCACTCTGACCTCTCACATCATTGACGTTAATTCGCCCACTTCCGATATCGTCAACTATCTTGTTCAGACCTTTTAACACCTCATTTTTTGGATACCTCGTATAGGCACGACCATCCCTTTTTTCGAGTCCGAGTTTGTTGCGGACATAGGGTGTCCCCAATGCTCTCTTAAGGGTGCTGGCGTGGTACTTGCCGAGTTCGATAGCTTTCCGAGTTTTGTCGCTCAACTCGCCGTGTTCCTTGACATAATCCAGTACTTGAAGATGAAGCGCCTTCTTTCCCTTTCTTGATTGGTAGCGACTGCGTTGCTGAGCACCCCACTTCACCAGTCCAGCGCCACCACTCTCTCCATCATGAATAAGTTCAATCCAAGGGTCAGCTTGGTCGCGATCTCGAAACACGATGCAGGGGACATCAGCAATTGGGTCCTCGGCATACGCATCTGCCAATTTTTTCAATTGCCTAACTGCTCCCCCTTTGAGTTGACCTGAAATAACTTCAGGTGAATCTAAAGCACGAAGTGCGGCAAGACGTCGATTGCCATCGAGAACAATGAATTGCTCCTCATCGTCAGCTATAAGAATAAATTTCTCTGCGGGATTAAGCCCGTTTTCTGTAATGTGCTTCGCCAGAGCGATGAGCTTATCCTCCTGAACCGCGGCCATGGTGTCAAACGCATCAAGTTGACTATCTTGAACATCCGGTAGCCGAGGATTCCTTAAATCGACGCGAAGCCTGGAAACCGGTATGTCCTCTTGATATGGATAGGTTTTTTTAGACATTGTCCAATTTCCCCCTTGATAGTTTTAAGAATACGGCGGCCAAAATCAAAATCCGCCACTCAAGAATCCTTCCGATTATCTTGACTCTCAGCAACGCAAATCCCACTTCAAGAGTCCTTGCCAAACGTCTCTCCCGCAAAAAAACCAAGATTTCAGATAAATACCACACCCTTTCCATAGGTCAAGCCATATCCGAACCAGGCGACGGCTTACAGGGGCGTCATTCAATGACGTTGATTTCTTCTTGCCTTAGGGGCTCTTTACTCAGGTTGGGAACGGTCTTCACTTCCTGTTTGTCTGGCGGGCGTTTGGAAAGAGAGGTGTCCTGTGCAGCGATGCTTTCCAAGAACCGTTGGCGCTTCCGGATGGCGTCTACTCTGCGTGCGTTATCCACGACGGCGTAACGCTCGTAAATAGTCGAAGACTTCGTGCCACTAATGTCCATTGATACAGTCCTCGGATTGCCTGCCATTTCGTTGAGCACTATAAAAGACCGCTTTATGTCATGCCACTTGGTTCCGGCTTTGTACCCGGCACCGTAGCCTAGACCATCGCCTATTTCAGCTTTTTCAATACACTTGTTCCATGAGCCACGGAAATCACGGATGCGAGAGGTCCTGGCCTTATTCAAAAAAACCCAGGGTAGGAGGCTGTCCCTTATTTGGTGCTCACGCTCAATGATTCGGCGTATAACAGCATCTTCTCGGTAAGGATACTGAACGGGTTGCCCGGACTTGGTCAGTTGACCAGGAACACGGATAATACCATTAGCTCTGTCAACATGCTTCCATTCCAATGACAGGACGGTCTCTTTGCGCCATCCGGTATGCAAAGACAGCATGAAGGGCGGATAGAGCCATGGGGCATGTTGTTGTAGGGCCTGCTTGAAGCTTTCAATTTCCTGTATGGAGAAAAAACGTTGACGTGCGTTGTTCTCTGGCAGCAACTTGACCTTTGGCGCCTTTGGGATACGGTCTTCTTCCGCCAATAAGCGCAATCCAAGACGAAGTGTGGCCAACTCACGGTTGACACTTGCATTCACCAGCTTGTCGGTTAGACGCTTCTGCCTGTATTCGGCTATTTCATTCGCACCTATGTCGATGATACGTCTATCACCAAAGAACTCGGACAATACTTCGAGATTCCGTTTGGTTTTTGCGAGGGTCCTTCTGCCATTCTCCGTGTAATGTCGCAGGACGCTTTTTTCCAGGTCTTTGAAGGTCGTCTTCTTGTATCTGTGGATAGGTATACCACGAACAGCATCAGCTCTGCGTAGCTCCAGGTAATCACGTGCTTTGGTTTCGTCAGTCTCTTTGGTGGATTCATTGACCCACTTTGCGCCCGACTTGTAGGTACATTGAACGAACCTGGAATCACTACGCCAAAAAAGCCCAGGCGTTTTGAGCTTTTTACGTGCCATGACGACCTCTCAACGTAAGGAGATTTTATTACGGTGCTACATTCTTATCGTCATCTGACACGCAAAAGTTAAGCCAGCTCCTTACGTTCTCCTTACGTTGTGGCATCTTTGACACAAAAAAAGGACTTGGTCGATTGACCAAATCCTCAATGATTTATGGTGCCTAGGGCGGGGGTCGAACCCGCACGGGGACAAGCCCCAAGGGATTTTAAGTCCCTTGCGTCTACCAGTTCCGCCACCCAGGCTGCGATTTCAGTATCAATGAGCCGGTGCGTCTTGTCAAGGACGAAAGGGTGTCTCACCTAGTCCTGCCTGTGTTCAGGCTTATCCAGGAGCTTGAAGGCATGCACGACCCCATGACAAAGACAGGCGGTGCTGTAAAGAACCAGCCCTTTGCCTTGGGAAATTTTACCGAAACTTTCCTTGAGGGCCTCCGGTCCATAGCCCCCAACGCCGGGGGCCAGTTGATGGCTTCGAATGACCACAGAGGTGGCATCCTCATACAAGATTTCCTCCAGCGTCTTATAGAGCAACCCCTTTCTAGGCTTTCCCGTAACCGTACACTTTTCTAAGGGTTCCATGCAGTGGTCCGGGCAAAGGAAATCAGCATAGCTCACATACAGCTGACCATTGGGACCTCTTAAGGGATTTGGGAGCATTGAAGCGATCTCTGAGGGGACTGGAACAACGTGGATGGGGGCATGATCCAACATCTTCAGTCGCACCCATTCAAAGGCCAGATGGATCGGCACAGCCGGGATAATCCAGTCCGGCGAAAGATCTGTATCCAGATAGGCCTGAAGGTAAGCTGCCCCTTCTTGGCACACCTTTTCCACAGGAAGATGGCTCAAGCGCTTCAGGGCTTCCAGGTCTTCATCGACGACGATGAACCGCGCTTCAGGCCTTTTCCTGCAGAGTTTTTCCGCAGCCCTTACACCAAACTTGCCGGCTCCGATGATCCAATAGGTTGATTGATCCTTTTTCATGTACGCGCCTCTCGTATAATTGCCCGGTAGCGCATTGTCAATTCACGCATCTTCTGGTAACCGTACAGGGCATGAATCAAACAGCTGCCAATCATGGTCTGATTCTGGCTTCAAAATCCCCCAGGCGTCGCGATCTTCTCAACCAGGCCGGCTTGACCTTCACGGTCATACCCAGCACGGTTGATGAACGGGCTTTGGCCATCGCCTCACCAGAAGAACATGTCCGATTACTTGCTGAAGCCAAGGCAGGGGAGGTGGCCCAACGCTACCCGGAAAGCTGGGTCATCGGTGCCGACACCGTGGTGCTCATTGAAAACACCGTATTAGGAAAGCCCCGCACCCGGAGTGAAGCACGTCACATGCTTGAGGCCCTTAGCGGCACGACACACAAGGTGCTTACCGGCTACTGCATCTGCTGCAAAAAGGCTAAACAGTCCTTTTCCCGGACCGTGGAAACCAAGGTGCTCTTCAAGCCCCTGACCGACTCAGAGATGGATTGGTACGTCAGCACCAGGGAACCTTTTGACAAGGCCGGGGGATATGCGGCACAGGGCCTGGGAAGCGTTCTGGTTCAGCGGGTAGAGGGGTCCTATACCAGCGTGGTGGGCCTGCCCGTGTGCGAAGTTGTTGACTATTTGGTGAAGCAAGGGGTGGTTAAGCGCTAAGGGTGACCGATAATCCCCTGGGACTGAAGGGACCATTGTTATGGCTGAAACCATTCAAGTCAGACTGAAACAGGTGCAGGATCGGATCACCGAGACTGCTCTGGCCTGTGGTCGTGACCCAAAAACCGTCAGGTTAGTTGCTGTGAGCAAAACGGTTGCTGTGGATCGCGTTTTGGCGGCCATCAGAGCGGGTGTTACAGACTTTGGGGAAAACTATGTGCAGGAAGCGCGGGAAAAAATCGAAGCCCTTGGCCCACAGACAGTCTCATGGCATTTCATAGGGCACCTTCAGTCCAACAAGGCAAAATATGTGGTCAAGCTCTTTGACCTGATTCATTCTGTTGACAGCTTCAAGCTGGCAAGAGAATTGGACAAACGGGCAAGGGCGATCGGCAAGGTCCAAGAAGTCTTGGTTCAAGTGAACATTTCGGGCGAAGCAACCAAGTCTGGTATCGAGACCGCGCAGGCCGTGGCGCTGGTGCGCCAGATGGCCCCCCTTGATAACCTGGCCATTTGCGGGCTCATGACCATGCCTCCGTACTTCAATTCCCCGGAGAAGGTGCGTCCCTATTTCAGGGCCCTCAAGGACCTGCAAGACCTCATCCGCACAGAGGCTATTGCCAATGTTCACATGGCAGAGCTTTCCATGGGCATGACCGGAGATTTTGAGGCCGCCATTCAGGAAGGGGCGACATTGGTACGGATTGGCACAGCCATTTTTGGGGAAAGGAGCAAAGCAGCTTCGGGATGAAGCAGCCACAAATACAAAGAAGCACGTTGTTTGAAAAGTTGTCCCAGCTCTACTGCCAGATGGAAGAGGCTTACAACCATGCGGCGGCCAAGATCGGCCTGTCCTGTTCGAGGTGTCCTGACAATTGCTGCACGAGCTATTTTCATCATCATACCTATATAGAATGGGCGTATATTTGGGAGGGTATGAGATCTCGATCCGGGGAAAACCAGCGTGAGTTCATCAACAGGGCCGAGGCGTATGTTCGACAGAGCCGAGTGCTTGCGGCCCAGGGGCTTAAGCCCAACATCATGTGTCCCTTGAACGATAAAGGGCTTTGCCAGCTTTACGAATACCGGCTCATGATCTGCCGCTTGCATGGCGTGCCTAACCGTTTCATCCGGCCGGACGGTAAAGAGATGAACTTTCCGGGGTGTTTCAGGTGCCAGGAGCTTTGCTCGCAACCGGAAGAGGTGCCTGTCGTGGACAGAACAAATCTATACCGGGAGCTAGCCTCCTTGGAGATGGCCTTTGTGGGGCGACGGGCCAAGGCCTTAGCCAGGGTGAATTTAACGCTGGCCGATATGCTGGTCCAGGGACCGCCGGACATTTAGCGCGGCACCCCGTCATGACCAGGCCTCGCATTCTACACATGTTTTTCCATCCTCCTTTCCTTACTTCCCCCTGAAACGTCATATGACCCTTCCCGGGTCATTCGCCTGCCAGTGGGGTTCGTTTTCATCTCTGTCCACCCCATCATGTGTCGGCTTGCCGTGCACCGGGAAGGCGAACGCATTCCCCGCTGCACGAACTCGACGAGCTCCCTTCGGTCCGAGCTCAGGGTCGAGGACAGTCGAGTCGCTGCAGGGATCTTCAATGGACGTCTCCCTGCTCCACGTTTCCATTTCAGTTTTTTCTGAATTGACCGATACGAAGCCTATAAAGAACAACCTAAATGGAGTGAGGATGTAATGCAATCGAGACCGAGTCCTATAAACAATGCAGGCCCCAGAAATCTGTTTTGCCCTTACTACGAAGATTGTCTTGGACATGCTGCCGCACGCCGTTGGCGGGCCTGGCATTGTTCCAAGTGTGCTCATAAGTACAGGAAAGAACCCCTGGGTGAGGCCCCCATGGTCAAAGACCCCAATCCCCAGTATGAGGTGCCGTCCAGCATCGACCGAGCTCTCAGATACCGCTTCGATTGAGTCTAGTCGTATTATACCCCAGCATCACCACTGCAAGACATCTTGGTGTCGTGTCCCAGAAATAAGTTGAAGGAGTGCCAATCATACAGTGGCCGTCGTCCAAAGCCAGTTACGTCGCTCCGTGACCATTTTGGGGACGCCTGCCGAACGTCGCTAACTCACGGAAACTCGGGCTTTAGGCCCTCAGACAGTCTGTGATCTAGCAACCTTCAGCATCCGTCTAGCTCCCAAAATTCTCAATGTCGCTCGCAAAAAGCCTTCGGACTACGTCCGAATAATGCAAAATATTCCTGGGATGCGACACTGACGCCTGTGCCCATTCATTTGATCATGTTCCGTGGACGGGCATCAGCTATTTGCTAGAGTAGTCCCGAGGACCAAAGAGCGGCAGGGCGTTGTCTTCTTTGGGGGGGGATTTCTTCTTTTTCGATCTCCCAGCGAACTGGCTTACAAATGATTGGGGTAAGGATTCCCGTGTTCTCAACAAACCTTTCGGGACAAGAATTTCTTGGCCTACCCATATGCGATCGGGTTTGAGCTTTGGATTGAAGTCGGCCAGGGCCTTCCAGTTGTTGAATTCTCCTGTGTACCATTTGGCGATAATGGAAAGGGACTCCCCTGGCCATCTTACCCTGTGGACAAGATGTGTTGCTGCTTCGCGTGACTGTGCTTTTCTAGCCGCTGGTTTAGCATTTCTGGGAGGCACGTCGGCCGTTGTACGCACGTCTCCAAGGGAGACCTTCGATGGTTCAAAGGCTGGCCTCATTGGAGGCGCTTTGGTTGAACCGGCACAACCTGCAAGTCCCAAAATCAGGATGATCCCCACGAGATGGGCTCGAATCATGTTTTGACGCTTCATGCTCATTAGGTGTCTCCCTATTATCCCTTTAACATTCGAAAGTACTTACTCGCCTGTTTATTTCCAGGATTGGCCGTCATCGCCTGCTTCAAATTCTTCATGCACTCGGCTCTCTTGCCCTGGGTGTTCTGAACCATGGCTAGATTGAAGAGGGCCTCATCAAGAAAAGCCGGCGCCAAGGTAACCACCCGTCGGTACATTGCCTCAGCCGTTGCGTAATCCTTGTTGACGGCATAAATATATCCAAGATTGAAAAAAGCGTCAGGGCCATTAGGATCCAGCTCAGCCACCCTTTGATAGGTGTCAATCGCCTTGGCGTAATCTGCTTCTCTGAGATAAACCAGGCCTAATTGGGAAAGGGCCCCTGTATTTTCTGGATCCAATTGCACGGCTTTGACCAACAACGCTTTCGCCGTGTCAGGGTCTGTGTTGGCAAGTCCAGACGCTCGACCTTGCAGGGCAAGCGAGTATGGGCCGGAAACCCTGTCGATCAGGTTGGGCGCCCTGGCCAATGCCTCTTCAAACAGGCCCGCTGCCTCTCCAAAGCTTCCTGCGTCCAGCGCCTTGATGCCCTCCTCGATTTTCGTGGAGGCAACCGCCCGCGACTGTTTCATAGACAACCCTTTCTTGAACAGAAAGGCAGAGACCGCACAGATCACGACGAGCGATGCTGCAAAGACAGCATACCGAAAACCTCTTCCCTTTTGTCTTGGTGTGGCTGCCTCGGCAGCCAGGGGAGAGGGCTTTTTCCGGATTTTGTCCTTTTTTTGTGAAGCAGGGAGCATCTTTTTCGGTTTTGACGGCCCAGCAGGCGCCGTCTCTAGCAGCGTCTGATACACGGGCGCTTGTCCATCTATGTCCGATTCGGATGGCCCCGAAGCATTGATCTGCCCCTTTCCTTGATCATGATGCCCGTCACCCTCCTCCCCCTTGCTTGGTTCCTCTACAGGGCCGGCCGCAATCGACGGCTCATCAGGCAGCGCTGCCGTATCCGCATGCTCTTCAGATTGCTCTACAGAATCGGTCGTTTCGGCCTCTTTATAAACAAATTCTTCAACACCGACCTCCTCTGTTGGCAACTCGATAATGTCGCCTTGTGTCCCTTGCTTTTCCGCCGCTTCCTCAACACCGATCTTTACCTCAAAAAGGGCATTCACATACTCTGCAAGGCCTGCTGCGGTGGGCTTGGGAGAGATGTTGTCTGCGACTTCCTGCAAGTCAGCAAGCATGTCGCCGGCGGACTGGTAGCGTTTTTCGGGGGCTTTCTCGAGAGCACGGCAGATGATTTCACAAAGCCTGGAATGCTCCCCGTTCATCAGGTTTGCCGGGGGCTCGAACTTGGCTTGCCGAACCTGAGAAAAGACCTCCGTGGTTCCCCCTGTGAACGCCTGTGTACCCGTGGCCATTTCATAGAGGAGAATGCCCGCGGAAAAGATGTCGGAACGGTGATCGATGGGCTTCCCATCGATCTGCTGTGGAGACATGTAAGCCAGCTTCCCCGTCATGATATCCTTCTGGGGCCCGGTATCTTTGCCGCCTCCTGCAGAGATGCTGAAATCTGTCATTTTTACCTCGCCATCATGCGTCACAAGAACGTTGTCAGGAGCCATGTTGCCGTGAATGATGTGGCGAGGGTTTCCCTGAGAATCTTTCAATTGATGGGCGTAATCAAGGCCATGTAGGATTTTGCTGGTGATATAAAGGGCATTTTCCAGACTGATGGGCAGACCCTTTTCCTTTGAAGTGCTGTCAATGACCTGGAGATTTTTTCCGAACACATATTCCATGGCAATAAAATAAGCGCCGTCCGTGGTGCCAAGATCATAAACTTGAATGATGTTCTCATGTTTGAGAAAAGCGCCAATCTTTGCCTCGTCCATGAAAGATTGGACTAGCCCTTCTTCCGCCGTCAGATGGGGCAAGATTTTCTTGATCAGAATAGGTTTTTCAACACCCTGGGTGTCTGCTAGCTCGGCCTTGTAGAATTCGGCCTTGCCATCCACAGCAATTTTTTCCAATAGCAGGTATTTTCCGAATCGAATGGGCTGAGATAGTGTCATATGGAAAACTCAGTGCCTTTCACCCTAAAGGAGACTTTAAAGCAAGGGCGTGGTCGGGTCGCCGGGTCCCGGGATTCTATCCTTTCATGGCCACGAGGCCGCAGGTTTCCCCAAGAAGGTCTATGATTCCAATAAATTGTAAAATGACCGACAAACCAATCCATTTTCACCCCATCACAGTGGGTCAAGGTTCAAACATACTACTCATCCTTTCGTCAAAGCGATGGATATGCTTTAGTTTTTTTAGAGTGGCTTTATGATTCCACCAGACAAACGCCTTGATCAGGTCCTCGTCCATGGGTTCATGGCGTCTGTTTTTGATTGACAGACGCCCGGCACACCATCAGTGTTACATTTTTATGTTGGTTGACTTCGTGGCGATCTGTGTTACGTTATTAAAATAGGAACACAATCCAGAGGTTGAAGGAGCTTAGCATGCAAAAAGTTGAAAATGGTCATTTTGTCAAGGTCGACTACACGGGGACGTTGGATAATGGTGACACCTTCGATTCCAGCCGCAATGCCCAACCCATTGAAGTTGAAGTGGGCGCAGGTAGGGTAATCAAGGGATTTGAGGATGCGCTCGTGGGCATGTCTGAAAAGGAAAAGAAGACCTTTACCCTTTCTCCTGAGGAGGCTTACGGCCATCGGAACGAGAAAATGGAGCAAAGCTTTATGCGCTCTGAACTGCCTGAAGGATTTGACCCGCAAGTCGGTCAAATTCTGGCCCTAAGGAATCCTCAGGGCGGCCAGATGCCGGCAACGGTAAAACACGCGGATGATGAAAAGGTCACTGTAGATCTAAACCATCCCTTGGCAGGGAAGAATCTGACCTTTGAAATAGAAGTCCTTGAGATCAACCAGGAGCCCAGTCCAGCTTCGTGTGCGCCGTCGGCCTGTGGCAGCTGCAGTTGTACCTGTTCATGATTGAAAAAGGGAACAAGTCCAAAAATAAGAAGCCGGCTTAATCAAAGCCGGCTTCGCTCTCTTGCTGGTAGCCATGCCTGACCAGGATGATGTACAAAGCCTGAAATCATCCCACCTGCGGCCCTGATGACAAGAGACAGAACCAGATCAGGGGAAAGAGCTGCCGCCGCAACAGGCTGACGGTTCCCTTCGCCTTTCTATGCCTCGTAGAGTTCCTTCACCAACCTCTGAAACCAGGGGGGCCTTTGCAGTATGACGAGGATCAAGGTCAGACCCACAACCGGGATGGGGATAATTGCATCAACGATGGACAGGACGATAAGGCCGATAAGAGATTGCGTCTTGAGCGTCATAAAGCCTCCGAACCCTCGCTTGGTGAATGTCTTGTGCCAAAAGGAGACAATGCCGTCATTTTATCCATGACACACCGGTTTATAAGGTTACAGATCCGTGTCATCGGGAAGCCCGTAACTCGTCTTGACATGGGCCCTGCCTTTTTTCCCTATTCAATATGATTTAAAAACTTTGCCCCGATCCGCCTCCAAAGTAAAGGGGAAAGCCCTCCTGACCCTTTGATCGACGTTCTCTGCGGGTTTTCGCCTGCTGCGCAGGGAAAGTATGGCTCAGCGCAAACCCTTTTTAACCGCGATCTGGAAAATGACTTTAACAATTACTTTAATAAAAGACTCTATTCTACTATTTTTTATAATTCTTTTTCGTGACACAAAAAGTCATTCAGCCTCTGTACTCTATCTCTTGTCCTTTCCAAGTTTTGCTTTAGTTTTGTCCATGCATGCCGATCTAGAAGAAAAAGACCAGAACAAAGTGAGGTTGCTATGGAAGCGAAACCGAATCCTGTTTACAAGTGGGGCGAGATAAACTTCCATTGCCCTCACTATGAAGAATGCATGGATCATGCTGTAAAACGCAACTGGCAATTCTGGGCTTGTTCTAAGTGCCCCCACGAGTCTACGAGAGAACCGCAAGGGGAAGGGGTTCAACCTAGCATCCCGGTCCGCCATAATCAGGCCTTACGGCCTTAAATTCCTGTCCTTTCTTTTCCCAGTGTAAGATCGTCAGTGTGACCGCTTTGAGACCTTTGCATGACTTCGTCTCGCTTTCTGGGCACTATACTATATATTGATTTTTTTTGCATCAAAACCACAATATATGCTTGACATCCCCTTGTGATCGTGTTAATGGACCAATGTGGCCTGTTTTTCGCTCTGATGCCTTTCGTTCAGAGCCTTGTCAGCCTTTGTAACCCTCATTGAGAATGATCCCCATGGAGAAGAGCCTCAAATTGTGCCCATGTAGGCCCTAGCGGAATCTTTTCTGTTCTGTTGGGGCGTCAGGGAGCTGCGTTTGTGAAGCCGCATCACTTGTAGTGACGGGCAGGAACCCTAAGCCCAGCAGGTGATCATGTC
>Ga0180433_10001886_pt1 | contig 34032 bp, 30 predicted proteins | sample SS_ome_8_FD_132980 | JGI IMG/M metagenome (GOLD analysis project Ga0180433, IMG submission 132980) | Hypersaline lake sediment archaeal communities from the Salton Sea, California, USA - SS_1_D_1 metaG | ecosystem: Environmental > Aquatic > Non-marine Saline and Alkaline > Hypersaline >...
AAGCTGAGCCTGTTGATTGTGGTTTTGGTGTTAACGATCTTTATGTTGAGGGTTTCTTCGTTGTTGGTAGTGAGGTTGTTAATGTTAGTGGTTCTGATAATGCTTCTGTTGATGTATTATGTGGATATAATATTGAAATTGAAAAGAAAGTTAAAAGAAAATGCAACGGGGAAGAATATAGTGATTATACTTATGTTCATAAAAATGAGGAAGCAACTTTTAAAATTGAAGTTACAAATACAGGTGACAGTTGTATTGATATAAATTTATCTGATATCTTACCTAGCGGTTTTGGTTATGGAAATAATTCTGGTGTACCTCGAGACCCAGATGATAAAATTATTGATCCAGAAAATGAATATACTATATATATTTGGTATTTAGAAAATGTTGCATCTGGAGAGACTGTAACTATAACATTTGATGCCATTGTAAAGAATTGTGGCGAGATTAAAAATTCTGCTGAAGTAAGAGAAAATAAATCTGGTATACTTTCTGGTTCTGATAATGCAACAGTTTTTACTTTATGTCCAGAAATTAAGTTACAAAAATGGGCAGATAAATCTGTGGTACAACCTGGTGAAGAAGTTTGTTATAATTATGAAGTTAGTAATACTGGTAATTGTAATTTAGATAATATTGTTCTAACAGATGATCAAGGTTTAGAGCCCGAATACATTAATGGTGATGCAAACAGCAATAATCTGCTTGACCCTATTGAGAAATGGTATTATCGTGCAATTACAAACATAAATCAAACTACTACAAATATTGGATTTGTATCTGCTATAGATCAATTAGGTAAAACTGTTATGCATAGTGATAGTGCTACTGTAATCGTAGAGGAAGCATATAATCCTAGTATTTCTATTGATAAAAAAGTAAAAGGCCCTAATACAAATTGGGCTGATAGCCTTGAGTCAGAGAAGGCTCATATTGATGTAAGCTTTATGATTAATATTAAAAATGATGGTGACTGCCGTCTTGAAAATATCTTAATAACTGATAGCTATAAATGCGGTATCGATAATCCTAGAAACTTCATAGGAGCAGAATACTCTATAGATGAAAATAATAAAAAAATATATTTTGTTATAGATGAAGCTTTAGATCCTGACTCAGAAGTTATAATAACTTTTGATGCAACAATCCGTACTTCTACAAACAATTATGTAGAAGTTGAAGCTAAATCAACTCAAGATGAAGATTTTGTTAATGCAAATGATAATGTCCCAATAACAATAATTGAATCATCATTATACATCGATAAAAAAGTCTGTTATGATGGTGCATGTTATGATGATCTAATCTTTGAGGATGAGGATTATCCAATCGATGTAACTTTTGAAATTATTGTTGAAAATAAGGGTAATAGTAATCTCAAAGATATTAGCGTTACTGATTCGTACGATGAGGATATTGAAATTACAAGTGATTTTGAAGGCGACATAATAGATTACGATTTAGATGATAGACTAATAGTTTTCAACTTATCTGATCTTGGTCCTTCAGATCAAGTTATAATACGATTCAATGCAACAATTGATTGTGATACAACTAATTACGTTTATGTTGAAGGATATACTGTAGATGAAGAAACATATGTTTACTCAGAAGATAGAGTATCAATCTCCAAGAACAAAGCACCAATACCCGAAAAACCAGAGGGCCCAGAAACTGGAAAAATTGAAACAAGTTATGAATACACATTTAAAGCAACAGATCCAAATGGTGATGAAATTTCCTCTTACACAATTGACTGGGGAGATGATACTACTGATACATCTTACAGCTCAGATGAGGAAATAATTGAGTCACATATATGGGATTCAGCAGGTACCTACCATATAAAAGTAAAAGTAGAGGATATACATGGTCTAGAAAGTGAATGGTCTGAATCATTAGAAATTGATATTTCAGATGGTAACAGTGCACCAACATTAGAGTTAAAAACTCCAATTGCAGGATCTATTTATCTTAATGGTAAAAGAATACCTCGATTTATATCTCAAAAAATACTTGTAATAGGTGGAATAGGCATAACTGTAAAAGCTGAAGATGAAGATGGAATTGATCGGGTAGAACTAGTTATAGACGATGATGAAGACTCTATGATAGAGATGGAAAAAGGACCTGACAATATTTATTCTTCCGAGTTTGATAAAAGATCTTTTGGAAAGAAAGAAATAAAAATAACAGCCTATGATAAAAAAGGAAAAACAACAGAAGAAACAATAAACGTATTTATAATGAATCTCGGGCTAAAATAATCTTTTTTCTCTTTTTTAAATATCTTTTAATTATTTAATATTCTATCAACTCTAATCTTTAAATCTTCAATATCAAATGGTTTTACTATATAATCTTCCGCAGAAAGATTTCCCATACCAATACTCATCGTATCTGCTTTTGCTGTAAGAAAAATAATTGGTATGTTACACCATTCTTGTCTTTCTTTTATTTTTGCAGCAGTATCCCATCCAGAAACTTCTGGCATCATAATATCAAGAATTATTAGATCTGGACATTTTTCTAGCTTATTTAGTTTATCTATGCACTCTGTACCATTTTGAGCCTTTTCTACATCATAACCGTTCATTTCGAGCATTTGCCCTACTGTAAAAAGAATATCTGGTTCATCATCAACTACTAATATTTTCTTGCTCATTTTCTTCCTTTTCTTCTAAAATCTTATCTATCCTTCCAAGCAGCGTATCTTTATCAAATGGTTTCATAATATAATCTGCAAGACCCTCATCTAAAAGAACCTGTTTTCTTTTGTCTGATATTTCAAGAACACTCATAAAAGCAACTTTTATGTCATTGGATTTACTATTTATTCTGTTAAACACATCCCAACCACTCATACCAGGCATCATTATATCAAGTAAAACTAAATCCACTTTTTCTTTTTCAAGTAATCTTAAACATTCTTCTCCACTATGTGCGGTTACTACATTGTATCCTCCTATTTCCAATACGGTTCTTGTAAGATCTACAATATCTGGCTCATTATCGACTACCATTATTTTTTTCATGTCCCTGCTCACCTGTTTTTGTACTTGTTATATAATCGGTATTATTAAAACTTATACGTCAATATATTTTTAAATAATAGAAATAATTAAACAATAGACAATAATTTAGATAGATAAATTATGAGTGTAAAAAAATTTAAAATTCTAACAAAACCATTCGTTTTTCTTTCTGGTTGGCGTTCTCTTCCAACTTATGAGATGCTTAGTTATATTCTAATGTATGCTAGTGTTCCGATGTTAGCTTATGGGATTAATAACTATGATTCTGAAGTTATAAAAATTATTATTTTAACTGTTTTGACAATGTATTCTGGTTTTTTTGCCGCTTTGATATGGAACGACATAACAGATGCAGATATTGATGCTGTGTCTCATCCTGATCGCCCTATCCCCTCTGGTCGTATAAGTAAAAAAAAATTCTTTACAATAGCACTTATTTTTAGTACAATGGTTTTTGTTTTTTCTACACTTGTAAGTATTATCTGTTTTTCTATTGTAGGATTTGCTGCATTATTTGTCACTTTACATGATAAATACCTTAAGAAGCGTGTTAAGATTCCAGCTTATTCTGAAATATTTACACCTGTTCAATGGGTAGTTGTCGCAATTTTTGGTTTTTTTGCTATTTGGACAGCTATTCCTCAAAAATTTGATATCTTAATAAATATCCCTTTATTAGGATCAATTTCAACGGATAATTATTCTGTTTTACAAATGTTTATTCTTATTCTTTTTACTTATTTTGCAGATAACGCTCATGATTTACCAGAAGGTGTCTCTGATTTTGAAGGTGATAAAAGAGAAGGAGTTAGAACTTATGCTACATCTTTTGGTGTGAAAAATGCATCCAGAATTTCTTTTTTTATGTTTTTAGTTTCTGGCTTCTTTGCATTTTTACTATTTTATTATACTATTTTATCATTTGTGTTTTTAATACTTTTTATATTGATTTGGATAAATATTTTAAGATATTCTTATAAGTTGCTAAAATCAAATGATTCAAATAGAAAAGATTTAGCAAAAATAGTTGGTAGAAAGGGATTTGATTATTTTTTAATGTCTTACAATTTAATTTTTTTAGATATCATAATACAAATAATTCTAAATCATTACGGTGTTAGTCTAATTTTTTAAAATTCAAAATTCTTTTTATCTATTCTATTTGACTTAAATTTAAAACTCAGTTTAGGTGCAAATTTAATTTTTGTTTTTATTCTTTTTTTAAGATAGTGGGAATTAAAATCAACATCTATTCCAACACCTTTTGGAGGTTTAATAAAGTTAATTTCTAATTTATTATGCCCCAAAGAGGATGGTTGTCTGAGAGGCATCATTTTACAATCTCCTTCTAGTTTAATTTTTTGCTTTCCATCTTTATACATCCCAATCATTTTACCAGGCATTTCTGATAATATGAAAGCTTTATAAAATCCATCATTTTTAAACGGATCAATATACTCATAACTATTTGTATCTAGATAAAATCTTAAATCAATTTCTTTATCATTTAATCTTGCTTTGATGTTAATATCAGATGGAAAATAAATATCGTAATCTTTTACATAAATGCACTCATTATAAGAAAAGTCAATATCGGAAAAATCCCAATATGTTTTACTATCTGGTGTTATTGATAAGTAACCAAAAGCAGGACCTGCGCATAACCAAAATAATATGTTCCCATAAAAAAGACTCCAATTATTATCAAAAACACCCCATACCCAGTCGTAACCAAAAATATTGTTTTCTGTTGTAAAGGCAATTTTATTTGGTATTTTTAGTTTATGTTGGCTTATCCACCATTTGCCAAGATTTATGTATGTATTCAGTGTCTTTTTGATGTCCGATGCTTTTTTAAAAGGACTTTGGTATGACCATTCTCCCCATATATGTTCTAAGTATCCTTTTCCATTGATTGAATATTTTTTATTATCTATCTCCATTGTTCCTTTTATTTTATTATTTGGGATATATCCGTATTTGTAAAAATTTAGACCTATTGGTATTTCTCCATTTGTAATATTTTGTGATATCCAATGAGGTAGAGTTTCTGCTTTATATTTAATATCTGTTTTAAATTTATGCTCTTCATCCTCAAAATGTAAAACATAGTTAGGGTACTTTCCCTTTGCTGTGTTGTTTTTATATTTTAAATCAAGTTTATTTTTTTTATGTTTGAAATTTTTAAGATCATCATCTATATCTTTTCTAAATACACATTTTTTTGATGAAACATCAAACAATGCAATTTGATAAAAACAAGCAGGTGTTTCTAGATTATATGCCATTATAACCATTAAATTCCATTTTTTTTTGTCATCAAGAGTTTTAAAAATAGTTTCAAAAGTCCACCATTCTCTCATTATTGGATAGTGACTTCCTTCATCTTCAGGTGTCCATGGGTTTTCTTTTTTACTATTTTTCATCGGCTTTTACGTTATTTATATCTTTTATATTTAGTTATTGCTAAAAATTTGTATAAATCATTTAGATATTTTAGTTTTTAAATCAAAGGATATAAATCCATATTTTTATTACTTCAATCTAATTTAGGTTTGTATGAAATGAAAAAAAATAAAAGATTTGTTCAAAAATTAAAAGATATATTGTATATTATACTAAATGAGTTTAGCACTAAATTTGATAATAAAATTACAAAAAAAATTTCTGACATATTTTTTATATTTTCTGAAAAAATTACTTTAAAGCTTGATTATTTTCTTGAGTATTATATCAAATATTACGATAACATGATAAATAGTGAAATCAAATTAGGACCAATTTCTAAATCTGATAATATTGTTCATATAGGATGTGGTTCTATTCCTGCTTCTTCTGTTTTAATTTCTAAAAAAACAGATGCAAATGTTGTTTGCATAGATAAAGATAAAAAAGCTGTGGAAAATGCAAAGATTTGTATTGATAAACTAAACTTTTCAGATAAAATCAAAATTAAAAATGTTGATGCATTAAATTTTTCATTTGATAACTACAATGTAATAATTGTTGCTCAAGGTATACATCCGATTGATAAATTTTTAAAGTATTTATCTGAAAAAATTTCAAAAGAAACCATAGTTATTTTTAGAACTTTTTCAGATGATAAAGGAAATCTTTCAAAATCAGATGAAGCTGTAAAAAATTTTTTTAAAATTGAAAAGAGTATAAATCATAAGAAGCAAGGCAAACTAATTTCAGTAAAGCTATTGAAAAAAAATTAAAATAAATCATTTTATTTTTTTACAATTAAACTTGAAATGTGGTAATGGTGTAAATTTTATATTTGTTTTAATTCTTTTTTTAAGATAATGAGAATTAAAATCGATATCTATTCCAACACCTTTTGGGGGTTTAATAAAATCTAATTTTATTGAGTTATGTCCAATTTTTGAAATTTGTCTTTGTGGTTCAATCTTACACTTGCCGTTTAGGGGAATCTTTTTTTCTCCATTTTTGTAAAATCCACTTACTTCCCCTGGTTCTTCATAAATTATAAATGCCTTCCAAAAACTCTTATTTTTTATTGGTGAAATAAGTTTACTTATTTTGTTGTTATTTTTAAAATTTAAAACTAACTTTTCTTTTCCTTTTTTTGCAACAGTCTTTATTTCTGTTGGATAATATATATCATATTCTTTAGAATATTCTTTTTTTGTATACTCAAAACTTACGTTACAAAACTCTGTATAACTTTTTCCATCTTTTGTTAAAATTAACGATCCAGTTATCGGTCCTTTCATCACAAAAAATAAAATATTTCCATAAAAAATACTCCATCCATTATCAAGAATTGCCCATATCCAATCGTATCCCAATGGATTGTTTTCAATGGAAAACATTAAAGAATTAGGTATTTTTGGATTATGATTTTTTATCCACCATCCAATTAGCTTTGAATAAGTCGATATAGATTTTTTAAGACCTGAAATATTTGTTAGAGGATTTGTATATGAAAAATCACCCCAAACATGCTCAAAATATCCTTCCCCTCTGATATCAAAAACCTCATCTTTAATTTTTAATTTTCCTGTAAGATCGTTTCTTGGGATAAACCCATATCTATAAAACCCTAATCCCATTGGAAGATAGCCATTACTGATATCTTGAGTAACCCAGTGAGGTAACGAGTTTGAATTGTATTTTAAATATATTTCAATTTTATTCTTCGGATCTTTGAACATCATTTTATATAAAGGATATTTTCCCTCTATGAATGTATCCTTAAATTTTATTTTAAAAGGTTTTTCAATTATGTCTAGCTTTCTTGTGTCGTCCCTTAAATAATGGCATGTGTGACTTTTATCATCTAAATCAAATAGAGTTAGATTTGTATTCATACCAACTTTATTATTTCCACTATGCCACTCGGTAAAAGATCCTTTGAAAGTCCAACTTCTTTTATTTTTTATATTTTTTAAAAAACCTTCTGCGCACCACCATTCTATAACACTTGAAGAATGTTCTTTTTCATCATTTGGTTTCCATGGATTTGTTGCTTTTTTGTACATTTTTTATATGTGAATAATTACAGATATGTTTAAAGAACTTTATGTTCTTTTTAATATAATAATATTTAAAAAAGTGTATCTTTTACATTGAATTTACTAAATATATATTAAATCAAGGAATTGTGATTTTAAATATGGATGAAGCATCAATTCAAATTACAAAGGGCGTTAAAGATTTATTAGGTGATCCAAAAAAAGCTATCCTAAGAATATCTGTTCCAATGATGATCGGGATGTTCATTCTTTTAATATACCAACTAGCTGATGGTTTTTGGATAGCAGGTCTTGGTGCTGATGCGCTTGCCGGAGTTGGATTGTTTTTTCCATTTTTTTTATTCATGATGGCCATAGGCGCAGGTCTTGGAACTGGCGGAAGTGCAGCTATTTCCAGAAGGATTGGTGAAAAAAATAAAAAAGATGCAGATAGAACTGCAGTTCATGCTGTTATAATTGGATTTATTGCAGGCTTATTGATTATGATTTTTTCTTTTCCTCTTATAGACTTTATATTTTTTTCAATGACTTCGAATAAAGAAGTAAGTATATATGCTATTGAGTATGGTAGAATTTTGTTTTTTGGAGCAATTATAATTATTTTTTCAAATGTAGCAAATGCTATACTTAGAGGAGAAGGAGATGCAAAAAAGGCTATGTATGGTCTTATTATAGGGTCTTTTTTAAATATCTTCCTTGATCCAATATTCATTTATTATTTTAATTTGGGTGTTTCTGGTGCTGCTCTTGCTACGTTACTTTCATTGTTTATATCTGCAATGTTTTTTGTTTATTGGATTTTTATAAAAAGAAATATTTATCTAAATTTGACTTTCAAGAACTTTAGATTTGATAAAAAAATTATAAGAGAGATATTTAATGTAGGTCTACCCGCATCACTTGGTCAGTTATCTGTTTCTCTATCCATTTTTTTGATTAATATAGTGGTAATCATTAATGGCGGGACAGATGGTGTTGCAATATTTACAAGCGGTTGGAGAGTAGTAATGGTAGGAGTTATACCTCTTCTTGGTTTATCACCCGGTGTAACAGCTGTTACGGGTGCTGCTTTTGGTGAAAAAAATAAAGAAAAATTAAAACAAGCTTATTTTTACTCGATTAAAATTGGATTAATTGTGGAACTAGCAATCGCTTCTTTTATTTTTATCTTTGCACCTCAAATAGCTATTATGTTTACATATGTTGAAGATTCATTCAGGATATTCAATGGTCTTGTTGATTTTTTGAGAATAACTTGTCTATATTATTTAATGATACCTTTTGGAGTTGTTGTTGCATCAATGTTTAGAGGAATTGGTAAAGGTTTGAATTCTTTAATTATAATACTTTTGAGATCAATATTTTTACAGATTTTTTTTGCTTATCTCTTCGGTATAATTTTAAAATTTGGCTTAAATGGAATATGGTCTGGTTTTGTTATAGGAACAGCTGTTGCATCAATAATTGCAGTTATTTGGGCAAAACTTTTGTTTAAAACAATTCTTGAATAATTTTAAAACCAAAAGTAATATATCATATAATTTTGATATATTTAGTTTAAATTATAATATTAAGGTTAAGATCTTTATGATGAAAGTAGATATAGTTGGCGGAGGTCTAAGTGGGCTAAGCACCGCAATATCTATTAAAAAACTTGATAAAAAAATTGATGTAAAAATTCATGAAAAATACAAGGAAATCGGATATAACCCTGATGGACGAAGATGCGGAGAGGCCCATTCTATAGAAAGAGAATGGAAAAAATGGAAACCTGAAAAAAAAAGTGTTTTTAATGAGATATACACTGTAGATACAATAGTAGGTGGTAAAACATATACATTAAAAAGAAAAGCTGGAATATCCTGTATCTTAAATAGACAAGAGTTCATATGTCAACTAGGAAAGGAAGCAAGAGAACTTGGAGCAGAAATAATAACAAATGATAAGATACAAAATCTTGAAGATTTAAATGGAAAATACATAGTAGATGCTTCAGGATGCCCAAGTAAAATTAAAAAAATACTAAATATTAAACAAAAAAATATTGGAATTACTTATCAACAAACATTAGAAGATTCAAATTATTTTAATAAAAATACAGTTAAAATGTTTTTAACAATTAACAATGGATACTTCTGGATTTTTCCAAGAAATCCTGAAAAAAAGGAAATAAATCTAGGTGTAGGAATATCAAATAAAAAAAATATTGATCTAAAAAAGAACCTTGAAGAATTTAAAAAGAATCATAATATAACCGGAAAAATAAATTATACTTTAGGTGGTTTGATACCTATAGGTTTACAAAAACCGTTTTTATATAAAAATATACTTTTTGTTGGCGACTCAGGAGTTGGAACAATGCCAATTACAGGTGAAGGAATATATAGGGCTCTTTTGAGTGGTGATATCGCAGCAAGGTGTATTGCAAAGGATAACATTAAAAGATATCCATATGTGATATATAGAAATTTTATAAAGTGGCAAATTCTAGGTATGAATATGCTAAGAATAAGTGATGCTGCAAACAAAATAAGTGAGAAAGCAGTTTTTTTTCTGTGGCATCAATTTTTCGATAGATTATATAAAAACAAATAAAACCCTTAAGATTTTTTATTTTACTTTTCTTTCTTTTTATATCTGCCTTTATTCTTATGCGGAAAAGGAACATCAGGAATTGGTTTTTCCAAAAACTTACATAATCTATCCCATCCTTCTCCTTTTGTAATATCTATTATGAGGAGTTGATTTGATCTATCTTTGAAGTGTTTTTTAATTTCTTTTATATTGTTTTCATAATCTTTAAGTATTTTTTTCATTTCATCTTTTGTTTTTTCTAAGTGGGTTCCTTTAAAATAATTCATGTAACTTCGTGCAAATGATTCTTTTTCTCTGAATGTTAATATAAATTTACTATTGGGAAATGCATCATCTAGTTCTTTGTAAATAAAAGACATAGGATCATCTGTAAATGCATCATAATTACATCTTTTTATAAGTTCAGACCAACTTTCGTTTTTTTTCTTTAGATGCTTTACTAACCTGCCTGATCTATAACCTAAAATTTTAAAAGCTTGGAATAAAGAAGTTGTTCCAGTTTTCCAAAATCCTATGCAAAATACTTTAGGACTATTTTTCTTTTTAAAAAGAGGTATAAAAAAATGGTGAAATTTTTGATATATCTTAAATAAAATAAAATATATTTTTATAACAAATATTGGCGTTTTGTTCATTTTTTGATCATCCCTATATTTTTTAATTAAAATTTAAAATCTCTTTTGTAATATTTTCTAAAAGAAAAATTTGTTCCGGCAGGAAGTATAAATGATGGTGCTTTAATTGTCTTCAAAATTTTTAGATTTCTGTATATTATTCTAGGTATAGAGTAGAATTCTTTTGCAACATATCCTGCTCCTTCTTTTAGTTCCTCTGGTGTCATGTTTTTAGGTTGAAATACTACATCAACTTGATTATACTTTGACCAGTCTCTTTCGATTATCCTTCCATCTTTTTCTAATCTGTCATAGAGTGGTGTTCCTGGAAATGGTGTTAAAATATTTATTTCAAGTACGTCCATATCCATTTCATTTATTTGTTCTAGTGTTGAGTCAAATGTTTCTGTTGTATCTTCATCGAAACCAAATATGATTCCACCTTGTATTGTCATACCATAATCATGAATTCTTTTGATCATTTTTTTAAAATTTTTAACTTGATTGTGCGTTTTTTGAATTTTGTTTAGCGCTTCTTGATTTACCGATTCAAATCCTACAAACCATTCAACACAACCTGATTTTCTTGCGAGTCTTAAAAATTCATCATTGATAGATCCAAGCACGCTTGATGTGCCATTTGCAATCCATCCTTTATTTATATTTCTTTTAATTAATTCCTTGAATAGATCTTTTGCATATTTTGGATTAGATGTAAGATGAGGATCATGTAGTAAAAATATTTTATTTGGCATTTCTTCTATTTCATCAACTACTTTTTCTACAGGTCTTTGTTTCATTCCATGCTTATAAAAACTTGTTATTGCACAAAATTCACATTTATGTTGGCACCCTCTTGTTGATTGAACCCCTCCAGCGATTGGCACATGTTTAATTAGATCTCTTCTTATAGGTGGAAGACTAGCCATGTCTACTTCTTCATCTGCGTAATAAAATGGTTTCAATTTTCCTTTTTCGAAATCTTCAATTAATTTAGGAAAACTGATATCTCCTTCTCCGATAACAACACTGTCAGCATGTTTTTTTGCTTCTTCTGGTACTGCAGATGCATGAAATCCTCCAATGACAACTGTTTTTCCACGCTTTTTAAATTCATCTGCAATTTTATAAACTCTTGGAGCAGTCATTGTAAGAGAAGTTATTCCAACTAAATCTACCTCTGCATCAAAATCAATTTTATCATAATTTTCATTAATTATTTCAACTTCATGTTTTTTAGGTACAAGCGCAGCAAGATGCGGCAGCGTAATCGCAGGATATCCAAATAATATCGGTGCCCATCCTCCTCTATCTTTATATGTTGTAACTCCATGCTCAATTCCAGGGAATATCAGAAGTATTTTCATTTTGTTCACATCTCTAAATATCCAATTTTTCGTTTTTATAGAAATATCTCAAAGCCATATTACCCATAAATGTTACAACTCCATCAACAGGGTTTAAATGATATCTATTAAAACTTCTTTTAAACGATTCTCTAAAAGAAAAGAAATTCCTTGCAACGTATCTTATACCTTCTAATAGTTCTTCTTCAGTTAGTTTTGTTGGTTTGTAATTTACTTTCCCTTCTTCATATCTGGACCAATCATAATTTGTAATTCTACCTTCCTTTTCAAAACGATCAAAAAGTCTTGTACCAGGATATGGTGTTACGATACTAAATGATGCAGAATCGAGATGCCAATTATTAATTGCATCTAAAGTTTTTTTGAATGTTTTAGGAGTATCATGGTCAAGCCCAAAAATGAAAAAACCTGTTACATCCATACCATGATCCTTGATTTTTTTGATAGCTGTTGCATAGTTTTCAACCTTGTTTGTACTTTTACCTGCTTGATTTATGTTTTCTTGTGAAATTGATTCAATCCCAAGATACCATCTATCCACCCCAGATTCACTAGCAATTTTTAACAGTTCATCGTCTCGTGATAATACATTTATGTTTCCAAAACAATGATATTTTTTATTTGTAGAGCTTAGCGTCTTAAAAAGTTTTTTCGAATATGGTGGGCTGATTGTTAAACTTGCATCTGCAAAAAATATTGATTTTGACTTCATAGATTCTACTTCATGTAATATATCTTCCACAGGTCTTGCTCTAAATACAGGACCTTCTATTTTTTGCATCGCACAAAACTCACATCCCGTAGGACATCCTCTCGATGATTGTATTGCTTCCCATGCAGTAAATACACCTATGTCATGTCTTGCAGCAGGTATATCCTCTGGTCTAACTAATTTATCAGCTTTGTATACTTTCTTTAATTGACCTTTTTCTGCATCTTCTATAAGTTTTGGCCATGTATATTCTGCTTCGCCTATTACAACACTATCTGCGTGTTTTTTAACTTCCTCTGGCATAAGTGATGCATGATATCCTCCAAAAACAACTGGAATTCCCTTTTTTCTAAATATTTTTGCTATCTCATACCCTCTAATTGAATTATATGTTAGAGTTGATATTCCAATAAGATCATAATTTTTGTTAAAATCAATATCTACATATCTTTCATCAATTATTTCAACTTCATGCTCTTTTGGAGTTATTGCCGCTACTTGTTGCAATGTTAAACATGGATATTGAAATTTTGTTAAGATATTTCTTTTTGGATTTGGATGAGGCATTACAAGTAAAATTTTCATATTTATTCACTTCACTGTACCTTTTGGAAGACAAATCTTCTTTATTGCTTCCCCCTTTTTGAATATTTTTATGGATAAGTTATATTTAAAATTTATTTACGTTTATTGTCTATTTTTTCATAAATAAACGTAATTTTTTGATTTTTTCTAGTTCTGAACTGCTTAAAACCTTATTTCTTTTACATGTAACATCAGCTTTTTTGATAGTAGGTTTTTTAGTAAATGCATCTTCTATTACATTACCATCAATGTTATTTGGTATCGATATATTCATTGATGCAAGCACTGTTGGAACAATATCAACTACATTTGCATCAATTTTTTCACCTTTTTTTATGTTATTACCATACATAAACAATATTCCATATGGTCTATGATCTCCTATCCAATCATAAAAACCCGGCTTAGAAAAAACTGTAAGCTTTCCTTTTTCTCTAATTAAAACATCTTTTGGTGGTTGAAGAAGCTCCTGAGCACTGTACTCTTCTTTTAAATCAAATATTATATCAAGTGGATCGTTTTGCGCATCCTTTCCATATATCTCTTCAAAAGTATAGATTTTTTTAACAATTTTTTGTTTTGTTTCTGGATCTCTTAAGTTTGAAATAAAATCTATTAAATCCTTTCTAATTTTTTCATAATCTTCTTTTTTTACACATCCTATTTGGTATTTATCTTTTAATGTTATTCTAATTCCTCTTGAGCATACAGAAAAATAAAAGCCAGATGTTTTTGAAAAATCAATATTACTACCAGAGATTGATGATAACACGAGTTTTCTACCAATTGATGTTCTAACTATCTTTTGAATTGGGACAAGATGGAATATAAATCTACTTATTTTTTCAAAAATCACATTTATTATTGTGTTTAAATTTGTAGAAGGATCAGAGATTGTTTTTATGTATCCTGCGTTGTATAAAGCGTTATTTATATAAACATATTTTTCAGCAAGACCAAATCCATGATCTGATACAATTATGAATTGTGCATTAGGATTATTTTCAATCATCTCACCTATGTATGAATCGGCTTTTTTGTAACATGATAAAATAAGATCTTTTCTATTCCATAAAAGATGTTGTATATCATCGGTTCCTCTAAAAACCATCATTGTAAAATCCCAATTACATTCTTCCATTAGTTTCATTGTTACATTTGCATGAGATGTTGATATTTCGTTGATTTGTTTTGCAAGTTTTTCAGGGGCATATCTTGCTGTTAAGTTTTTAGGTAAATCATCGACTGTTACTCTTTCAAGTTCATATAAGCCAATATCATCTTTTACCAATCTTTCTTTTAAACTTTCAGGGTGTGTAAATTTTGAATCATATGATGGAGTTAAAAGACCAGTTATCATAAATCCATTTATCTTATCAGGAGGATATGTTCCAGGAACATTTACAATAATGCTTTTTTTATCATTGTTTGTTAAGATATTCCATATAGCATCTACTCTTCGCAATCTTGAGTTTATTATCTTTTTTTTGTACACGTCTGTTCTAAAAAAATCGTATATTCCATGTTTACCTGGATTACACCCAGTTGATATAGATACCCAAGCAGGAGCACTGTAATATGGTATTGTTGATCTTAATTTTCCATGAGTTCCATTTTTTACAATTTCTTTAAAAGTTGGGAGTTCATCTTTTTCTATCCATGGTTTCATTAGATTGAGTGTTCCGCCGTCAAGACCAATTACAACCACTTTTTGCGTGTCTTTCATACTTTAGTTTCCCCGATTAAATAGCACTTGTGTTTATTTTAAGAATAACGATAATAACCTAACTATATAAAAATTATCGTTAATCTCATATTAAAATTACAAATATTTTTATATAGTTTAAGAACCATATAATTAAAATCCGGTAAGACTGCTGGTATAAATATAACAGATGATAAATATGAAATTCAAAGACAAAGTAGTATTAGTTTCAGGTGCAACTGGTGGTATAGGTGAAGCACTGGTTAAGCAATTATCAAACGAAAAATGTAAAATCGCAATTTTTTCAAGAAGAGAAGACAAACTAGAAAAATTATCTAAAGAAGTAAACAAAGGAAAATCAGAATGCGTTTATAAAAAATGTGATGTTACCAAAAAAACTGATGTTGAGAATGCAGTTAAATTTACGAAAAATAAATTTGGTAGAATAGATGTAGCCTTTCTTAACGCAGGTATATTGATTCCAAATCCTATTGAAACTTTTGATGGAAGTATTATAACAAAAACTATGGAAGTGAATTTTTTTGGAAATGTTTATTTTTTAGAAAGTTTACTTCCAATAATGAAAAAACAGGATAAATCAGTTATAGCCGTAACTTCCACCTTACCTGATAGGAGAGGTGTACCTGGGTGGGGTGCATATGGTGCAAGTAAAGCAGCGACGAGTTGGCTTGTAGAAAGTCTTAGAGCTGAAGCTAAAAACAAATACAATATATCTATGATTACTATCAAACCCGGAGCCGTTGAAACACCTATGATAAAAGATTTTGAAAGAAAAGGGTCTTTATCATCAGAAGCTGCTGCTAAAAAAATAATTAATGGTGTAAAAAAAGGAAGAAAAATTATACAATTTCCGATGATACCTGTATTAGCAACTAGATTATCTGATTTCTTTCCTCCATTTGTATATGATAAACAAAATATGGATATGTTAAAAGGTGAAGGATATCCAAAGGTTGAAGAAAAATAAGTGTAGGATAATATGAACCCTTTTTTAAACCCGATTAACACTTTTACCTTCATTAAAAATATTTATTTTGATACAAATAGACTTTTTAATTTAAACTATGAAGAACTTAAAAAATATCAAGATAAGGCTATAAGGAAAGTAGTAAAATATGCATACACGGTACCACTTTATCACAAAAAATACAAAAAAGAGGGAATTCACCCAAGCGATATTAAAAAAATTGAAGACATTAGAAAATTGCCATTTATTACAAAGGATGATATTAGAAAAGGTTATCCTGATGAAATAATACCAGTAGGTGCAAACAGGAAAAAAGAATATATGGTATGCACTGGTGGAACAACAGGAAAACCAATTAGACTTTTTACAGATTTCAAATTAATGAGTAAGAATTTTGCCTTAGTACTTAGAGATATGAAAATATTAGGTTTAGATCTAAGAAATATAAAAATTACTCATCTTGGTAACTTTTCAACAAATAGATATGATCTTGTGACAGAGAATCATTTTAATAAATACCTAAAAAAATTTACAAGAAAAAATATTTCATTAAACATAGATGTTAACACTCCTATAAAAGAAATATTAAAAAAACTTGATGATTTTCAGCCAGATATAATTTCATCTTATCCCGCAATCTATCAACATCTCGCAAATCTAAAAAGGAAGGGTAATGCAAAAAAACTTAGTCCTAAAATATGTATTGTTGGTGGAGCAATTCTTGATAATTATACTAAATCTTATGTTGAAGACTCTTTTGGTTGCAGGATGTCTAATTTTTATTCATCTGTAGAAGCATCTGGAGGTATAGGAATCGAGTGTCTTAAAAACACTTGGCACATACATTCTGATTATTACTATTTAGAAGCTATTGATGAAAATTTTAATGTTTTACCGCCTGATAAAAGAGGACATATTGTTCTTACTAGACTGTTTGTTGGTGGTACACCAATTATTAGATATATAGGAATGGATGATTGGATTAAAATATCTCCACACACTGATTGCGATTGCGGATTGAAAACATCTGTTATTAAAAAACTCGAAGGTAGAAAAAGAGCAAATATTATTTTGCCTAATGGGAAAGTCTTTCCTCCGGGGGCATTTTGTTTTATAAGTCCAGTTCTTCATAAATTAAATACTTTTAAAGTAAAGCAATATCAAATAATACAAAACAAAATAAATGAAATCGAAATTTTAATTGTAATAGATGAAGAACTCAAAAATAAACCACCATCTTTTAAAACAATTGCAGAAAATATTAGAAAAGTGTATGAGGAAAAATGTGGCCCAAATGTAAACATAAATGTCAGAGAAGTTGATGAGATTGTAAATAAGAAAAATAAAAGAAAGCCTGCGCCTATTGTTGTTTCTCATATTGATTCCAACAAAGAATTTGAAAAATTAAACAAATAGTGATATGGACATGGACTGGGCGGGATTTGAACCCGCGGCCTCCACCTTGCGAAGGTGACGATCTTCCAACTGATCTACCAGCCCTCACTTAATAAAAGATGAAAAAATATTTTATTATTTCTTATACTATCTCATGAGAATTTATTTTTCGAAGCTTTTAGTGCTTCTATAACAGGTAACTTTTCACCCATCATAAATTTTTCAAGACTACCTCCACCAGTACTAATATGAGAAATCTTACTTTCAAGTCCTAGCTTTTCAATCGCAGCAACTGTATGACCACCACCAACTATTGAGAATACTTCTGAATTTGCAACATGTGTGAATATCTCTTTTGTGCCTTTCATGAAAGAATCTTCCTCGAAAACCCCGCATGGTCCTGAAAGAAATACTGTTTTTGCGTCAGATAAAATATTTTTAAAATTACTAATCGATTTTTCACCGATATCAAAAAGATTGTATTGAGTTGGAAGTTCTGATACTTCTATTTCATTTCTATTAGTATTACTCTTTTCTGCAAAGTCGACTGGCAAATATATGTTATCTTTATATCTTTCAAGTAAGTGATTTATTTCATCATAACTTTCTTTTGTACCTTCCTTTGCGAGCATCTCTTCATTTTTATCACCAAGACTGATTCCTTCTGCCTTTAAAAATGCATTAGCTGGTAGACCTGTAAGAATTATTTTATCTGCAGTTTTATTTTCAAGTAATCTTTCTATTGTAACAATCACATCAGAGAATTTTGCACCACCAAACAAAAAAACTGAAGGTTTTTCAGGATTAGCAATAATTTTCGAAAGTGTCGAAATTTCCTTTTCCATGAGTCTTCCTGCGGCAGATGGTAGCACATAGGTAAAGCCTATAAGACTACATTGCTTTCTGTGTGCTGCAGCAAATGCATCAATTATAAAATAATCAACTAAAGGATAAAGGCTTTGAACAAATTCCGACTGAGAATGCTCTTCCGGTGTTTTTTTATCTGTTTCACCATCGTATTTTCTTACGTTATCAAGCATTATTATATCTCCTGGTTTCATGTTTTTAATTGCATTTTGTGCTTTTTCACCGTATATATCATCAACAAATTCCACTGTTTTTCCAATTAGACTTGAGAGAGCCCTTGAATGTTTTTCAAGACTTATAAAATCCCAACTATCTTTTCTTCCTTGATGTGCAAGTATTACTGTTTTTGTGTTTTTTCTAATAAGCTCTTTTATTGTTGGAAGGACTTTTTTAATCCTTGTGGTATCTAAAATCTCTAATGTTTTTTTATCGAGTGGCATATTAAAATCTACGCGAAGTAAAACAGTTTTTCCTTCTAAATCAAAATCATCTAAAGTGTTGTATTCTTTCATAACAATAATTCCTCCAAAATAGGTTATTGAACGTGTTTATATAAATAATTCTAAAAACAAATAAATCTATGCTCTTGCAACTTGCAGTTCGCTTATTGGTCTTGAATGATTGATAAAAATATAATTAATGAGGTCAACGAGCCTACAGCTGTAACCCCATTCGTTATCATACCATGAAAGAATTTTAAGAAGTTTTCCTTTTTCTCCAATAACATTTGTGCTAAGTCCATCGATTATACATGAATGTGGGTTACCAATGATGTCTGTTGATACTAATGGCTCTTCAGAATACTCCATTATACCTTTTAGATTGGTATTTGCTGCTTGTCTAAATGCGTTATTGACTTCTTCGATTGTTACATCACGTTTTAATGTGCACGTAAAATCTGTAAGACTTCCATCTGGTGTTGGAACTCTAACTGCTATCCCATCGAGTTTTCCCTGGATCTCTGGTATTACTAATCCTGTTGCTTTTGCGGCACCTGTTGTAGTTGGGATGATTGATACTGCTGCAGCACGAGCTCTTCTAAGATCTTTATGTGGGAAGTCAAGGATACGCTGATCACCCGTATATGAGTGTATCGTCGTCATAAATCCTTGTTCTATCCCAAAGTTATCATTTAGTACTTTCACAGGAGGTGCTAGACTATTTGTTGTGCATGATGCATTGCTTATTATATTGTGTTTTTCTGCATCATAATGTTGTTCGTTTACTCCTAACACAACAGTTATATCTGGATCTTTTGCTGGCGCAGAAATTATTACTTTTTTTGCTCCTGCATCAAGATGTTGGCTTGCACCATTTCTATCTCGGAATATTCCTGTTGATTCAACAACAACGTCTATTTCTTGTTCCCCCCATGGTAATTTTGATGGATTAACTTGTGAATAAAATTTTATCCATCTGCCATTGACTTCTATACCGTCGTCTTTGGCCTCAATAGAACCGTTAAATTTACCATAGATCGAATCGTATTTTAGCAAATGAGAAAGAGTCTTGGTGTTTCCAAGATCATTTATTGCCACAATCTCAAATTTTTCTCCATATTGAGAATGAGTTAATGCTGCTCTTAGTGTATTTCTTCCTATTCTCCCAAATCCGTTTATAGCTACTTTTATCATCCCTTCCACACAGAAAGACAAATATTATTAATCTATATAATACTTCCGACAAGACGAGTGTAATTCGCATCAATAATTTTTACATTTAGCACTTTGCCAATGTCTGCTTTTCCTTTTATTATAACAGGCTTATAATTATTATTTCTACCAAAATATTCATTTTTTCTTTTATCTGTAATCAATACTTCGTATTCCTTGTCTATACATTCTTCATTTTTTTCTTTTGATATATTTTTACAAATTTTTGTTATTGTTTTTGATCTGTTTTTTGCGACCTCTGTTTTTATTCTACCTTTCATCATCTTTGCTTTTGTATCTGGACGAGCTGAGTATCTTGTTATATTTGTTATATCTGGTTTTATTTCTTTTATTAATTCAATTGTTTTATCAAATTGTTCATCTGTTTCTGTTGGAAATGCAACTATTACATCTGTTGAGATGCTAATTTCGGGGTATTTTTTTCTAAATTCATCAATTATTTTCTTAAAATCATTTACTTTGTACTTTCTTTCCATCTTATTAATAATATCTTCATCCCCAGATTGTACTGGTAAGTGTAAAAATTTATAGATTTTATGATTATTGTATCCATTTATTATCTGATTAAGGTTTAAAAGACAGGTATATGGATTCATCATCCCAACCCTGATTCTGTAGATTCCATCTATATTTGTAATATTTTTTAAAAGCAAACCTAAGCTACTTCCAATATCAAATCCATATGAGCTTGTATCTTGAGAAGTTATCTGTATCTCAAAACAATTATTATCTACAGCAAATTTAACATCTTTTTTAATCTCTTTTAATGGATAGCTTTTTAATTTTCCTCTTGCAAGACATGTTATACAATATGAACAATTAAACATGCATCCTTCTGAAATTGATATATGTGCAATTTTTTTTTCAAATAATTTTGGAGTATTTGTCTTGTTTATTGTTTTAAAATTTATATTTTCCCTTTTGATTACATCTAAAATTTGATGAGAATGTTGAGGTGGCAAAAAAATTGCTCTTGGTAGTATTTTTTTAACCGTTTCTTTTTGGATTGAAGCCATACATCCTGCAACAACTATTTTTTTACCAGTTTTTTTTAGTATTTTAATTCTAGATAGCATCCTTTGCTCTGTTGTGTCAATAACTGTGCAGGTTATTATTATTAAAACATCGGCATCTTTTATATTTTTTACAATATGATGATTTTTGTTTGTCTTTATTACTCCTTTAATTATACTTTCATCTGCTTTGTTTGCTGTACAACCATATGTTTCTATGTAAAATTTCATAATTCGATGTTTTACATTAAATAAGGCGAGTTTATTTAACTACTTCTTTTATTCTTTTAATGACAAATTCTTCATCCAAATTTGATAAAAAGTATCCTAAACGTGGGCCTTTATCTTTTCCAAGTATTATTTGATATATTGTAGTAAATGCTTTTTTTGGAGGTATATTTTTTTCTTGAGTTATATCATATATTGCATTATGTATGTTTTCTGCATCCCAATTAATTTTTGACAATTTTTTATTAAGTATTTCTAGAAATTCTATTTGATCACTTTCAAGTTTTATTTTTGGTTTTTTCTTTTGTACTTTAAATTTTAATATGTCTGGCGCAAAGTTGTCCAACCAATATTTTGCATGTTCTGCTCTTTTTTCTAATCTTTCTTCATCTGTTTTGTCCAATTCTTTTTGAATTTGTTTTGTACGCGTTAGTATTTTTTTTAAATCTTTCCAGTTTTCACTGATTTGAACTAAAGTAACAAGATGTCTATATGACAATTGATAAGGTATTTTTTTTGGTGTTTGATATGGCTGAGATAACTCATATAAATCTTGTAGGTCCTTCATCCCTTTTTCTATTTCTTCTTTTCCAAAATACACCCTTTCAACTTTATCGTATTCATCTACGAGGTTTATTAGACCCATTCCTGAGTCAAATGCTATGTGTTTATTTGGTTGATTATTCATAAGTAAAAATCTTAAAACTTCTGGCGGAGTCATCTTTAGCATTTCTTCTGCTGAAAGTGCTGTTCCTTTGGAGCTGTGCATTGCCCCCTTTCCTTTTAGAAGGATAAATTCATACATAGTATATTTTGGCGGTTCGTATTTATAAATCTCTTTTGCAATAGCTATTCCTGTGTCGTGTGTTCCACCTACAGTTCCATGGTCTTTTCCAAATGGCTCATATGTTACCCCTAATATCTTCCATCTCGCAGGCCAGTCTACTCTCCATGGTAGTTTTCCAATTCCACCTTCTCTTATGTCTGCTTTTCCCTCATATCCACACTCACAAGTGTATTCTATATAAGGATAGCTATATAGATCTGTTTTTGCTTTTGTAATTCTCTTACAACTTTTACATAATATATTGAATGGAATCCATTTTTTTGGAAGCTGTCTTTTTGAAACAGTCTCAATTATTTTTCTTATTTTATCTGTGTTATCAAGTGCTGTTTGAATTGCATCTTTGTACATTCCTTTTTTATACATATCACTTGCACGATACACTGTTGGTTTGATACCTAATTCTTCCAAAGAATCTAAAAAAGATGAAAGATAGTGATCTGCATAGTTGTCATGTTTTCCGCATGGGCAAGGTATTTCAGAAATCGGCATTCCTACATATTTTTCATATGTTTTTGATAAAAAGGGATACACTTTTCTAAGATTATCAAAGTCATCTGCTATGTATATTAACTCTGCATTACCTGCTTTTTTTAAAACTGCTCTGTAAACTGCATCGGTCGTTAGCACTTCTCTCATGTTGCCGATGTGAATTGGCCCAGATGGTGTTATGCCTGTTGCAAGAATATGTTTCTTTTTTTCTTTGATTAAATCTTCTGCCAAAACATGTGCCCAATGCATTATTTAAGTCTCCAAAGATAGAAATATAGAGTATTTCTAGATTAATCTGGTTCTTATTAGTGCTCTTAGTTTTGTATCGTCTATTTTATCCATGGCCGTCTTATTGACTATTGATAAACATAAAACAGGCTTTCCTTTTTCTGCTTTTGTTGCTTTGATTGTACTTTTAAAGGTATTGCCTGTTCCAACTACATCATCAACTATTATTACTTTTTTGTCTTTTACACTTGCATAATTTGAAGAAAATGCACCAGTTTTTTCATGGTGAGGCCTAAAAACAGCCATCTCGAGACCAAGTTTATCTGCTAATGCTGTTGCAAATGGTATGCCATTTATTGCTACACCTACAACCGTATCAACATCTTCACATTCTTCTAAAACAATATCACACAGCGCATCTGAAATAAAGTTAACTCTGTTTGGATACACGCCAATAGAACGCCAACCTATTTTCACATCACCTTTGGGTTTCTTTTCTGTCCCTTTACTTAATAACCATGCTGCTGTTTCTCTAGAGATATTTAACTCATCTGCTATTTCATGTTCTGTTAATCCGCCCTCTTTTAATTTTAATGCTTTTTTTATGAGCGCCTCAACTTCTTTCATTCACCTACACCCTTAAAATCATGTATATAAATATTATATTTAGATGTTTGCTAAAAAAAGTATATGTACTAATAGTAAAATCTAAATATAAAGATAATATGTATTGTTAATTAGAAAATATCAAGAGGCTTTGAATAATGGCAAAAAAAGATAAAGGCGGTGGTTTTCATTCTGCAGCAGGTTTAATTAGATATTTTGATGCGGAAGAAAAAACTTCTCTTAGAATACCACCTTGGCTTGTTGCAGGTATGTGTATTGCAACTATTGTAATTATTACAGTTATCCACATAGCATGGCCGCTTTAATAAAATATTATTTTTCATTTTGTCAATTTTTCTTTTGTAAGATTTTTTGCTTTTTTTAGGGCTTCATCAACTTTGTTTTTATTTGGACCACCACATTGTGTCATATGTGGTTGTCCTCCTCCTGATCCACCAAGAATTTTTCCGATTTCAGGTGCTATTTCTCTAAGATCAATCTTTGTATCTTTAGATGCCATGGAAACAAGCTTTTTACCATCATATATATGGGCTACAACTCTATCATTTTTTATTAGCGTTGCTGCCACTGATGTCGCGTCATTTGATGTGATGTGTGTTATAATTTTTATACCATCAAATGCTTCTTCAGCATCTTCTAACAAACTTTGTATCTCATCTGTTGATATTTTCTTTTTTTCTTTCTGTGTTTTTTTCCATATTTTGAAAAGTTTATTTGCAGCGTTTTTCAAGTCTTCAACTTTTGTTTTTTCTTTATTTTCTGTTTCTCTTAAGAATCGCTTAATTGTTTTGTCTAGTTGATCTATTGGAACAGAAAATACTTTTGCTGTTTCTTTTAGTTGATATGATATATTTTCATGTTTTTCAATTTTAAAAATAGGTTTTAATAAATCTATAATTTTTTCGTAATTCTCTTTTTCCTCTTTTTGATAAAAATCAGCCATCTTTCCTGCAGCAAATGTGATTCTGTTTACTCCATCTTGTATCCTTTCAGATTTGATTATTCTTATCTTTTCTATTTCACCTATGTTATCTAGATGTGTACCTCCACATGCCTCCACATCGATTCCAGGTATATTTAATACACGTATGTTATTTCCTGGTGGTACACCACCTTGATATAGTCTAAAACCGTAGATTTTTTCAGCAGAATTCCTATCCATTACTTTTTTTTCAACTTTTATCCTTTGTTTTATAAAATCATTTGCAGTTTTTTCAATTTTTTTAATTTCTTTTTCGGCTAAAGGTTTGTAATGTGAATAATCAAAACGTGCATCTTCTATATTTAGTTGAGATCCAGCTTGCCAAATATGATCTCCAAGAACTTTTCTTAATGCACCATTTACAACGTGTGTACCAGTATGATGTTTCATAAGTGTATATCTGTGATCCCAATCAATTTTTCCTTTTATTTTATCGTTTATCTTTAAATCTCCTTTTACAATATGAACTATAGAATCATTTATTTTTTTGACCTTTTTAACCTTGTATTTTCCATTATTTTTTTCTAAAAACCCTATGTCGCTTGGTTGTCCTCCACCTTCAGGATAAAAAGCTGTTTTGTCTAAAACAATCTCGGTAAACTCTTTTGTTTTATTAACTCTTAGAACGTTTGCACTGAATTCTTTTATATAATGATTTTTATAATACAATGGCTCAGTTTCGGGAAGCTCCTCAATTTTTTCTTTACATTTTTCTTCTTTTTCTTGGTGTGAATGAAGCTCGGCAACCATAGATTCAAAGTTATCAGGTATTTTTACATCTACACCTCTTTCAAATGCGATTTTTTTAACAATTTCCGGAGGCATTCCATGGGTATCATAAAGAGTAATCAATTCTTTTTCTTTGATTGTTTTTTTCTCTTTAAGAATTCTTTTAACAAGATTTTTACCTTTAGATAATGTGTCGAAATAACGTTTACTTTCAATATCTATGATTTCTAATATTTGGTTCTTATTTTTCTTTAGAGAAGGAAAATCTTTTTCTAATAAATCAAGCTGTAGTTCAACTATATCTTCTAATTTTTTATCAAATTTTATTTTATCAATAAATCTAAGTGAACGCCTAATAATCAATCTAGCTAAGTATCCTGCTTTTACATTTGATGGAACAACTCCATCTCCAATCATAAACGAAAGACATTTTGAGTGATCAGCAAGAGAATAAATATATATCATATCGTTTTTATTTTTACTGTGTTTTTTAATCCATTCAACTACTTTAGGAAAAACACAATCATATACAGTTTCTGTTCCTTGTGTTATCCAAGATATCCGCTCCAATCCGTATCCTGTATCTACAATATTTAATGGATTTTTTGAATATTTTTTTCCTTCAATTTCAAAATCTCCATGTTCGTCTTCTTTCATGTTCATGAAAACAAGAGTTGCTATTTCAAGACCTGAAGCAAGTACTTCAAGACATGGTCCTGCATTTCCCCCTCCAAACCATAATTGTTCTTTGTAATTAATTTTCTCTTTTGGAATTCCAATTTCTTTTGTGAAATAATCATTGCATAACTTTACAGTCTTTTCTTTAAAATATATCTCGTCGACGTTTTTATTAAATGCATGGTGTCCCATCATTTCAAATGTTGTAAGATGTCTTCCACTAACTCCTACTTCTTCTAGATCATTTAATCTGATGCATGGCTGAGAAATAACCAGTGGATTTGCTGGTGCAGGAACTTCACCTGATGTGACATGTGGTTGAAAGTCTGCGATAGATGCAATTGTAAGATAAATATCTGTTCTCCACCTTGCAACAACAGGACATCTTTCACCTGTTTCAGGATAGGATATGCGTGTGTGATTGTTTTTTTCAAAAAAAGAAAGAAAACTTTTTCTAACATCTGATAGTGTAAGTGGTTTTTTTCCAAGTGGTTTGTTTATAAAATCAAACTCTACACAAGGTCTATCATTGCATATATCTGAATCTTTATTTAATGTCCAATAATAATCTCCACATTTTTTACATTTTTTTCTGTAATATTTGTTATCATGGAAATATTTTAGATTGCATTCTTTTTTTAGAAAATCACTCATGAATACCACTTGATTTTAAACGAGTATATAACTAAAGTTTATAAATGATATCTATATCAATATTTTACTTATGATTGATTTTGTTGGTTTAAATATTGTAAACATTGGTTTATGGTTGCTTTATGTTAGTTTACCTGTTATTGTTATATATGTATTTTATCTTGCATTTACTAAGGCTTTTAGATATATGGGTTTTTCTTCTTATGAGGCATCAATGATTGTGCTAATTTCTTTTTTATTTTTCATATTGGAGCTTATAAATTTAGACATTGTTCTTTTTGATTTTAATATTTCTAATATCTATCTTTTTTCGTATAACAACTGGGATGTTGGAATTAATATGGGTGGAGGAATTATTCCCATAATTATCAGCATATATCTTTTCTTTAAGAAGAAATTAGATTTGAAAATGGTGTTGGTTGGTATATTTTCTGTTTCGATTTTGACTTATCTTATAACATACGTTGATCCAACTAAAGGAATAGTTGCAACTGTTCCTCTTGCCTTTGCACCTGCTTTTTTTGCAAGTATATTATCTGTTTTTATTTTTTATAAAGATTTTAAGAAGGCTGCACCTTTTGCCTATTTATCCGGGACAATTGGCGTTTTAGTTGGTGCAGATTTTTTCCACATGTATGAGTTATTGAACAGCTCTGTAGAACTAAGAACTAACGCCGTTATTGGAGGTGGTAACGTTCTAGATATGATTTTTATTACAGGTATTATTGCAGTAATTATTGATGGGGTTTTAATGTTTAGACAGAGGAAAAAAGAAAAAATCGATTAGATATATTATTTTTATTCTTCCAAATACTTAATATAATACTTATTATTTCCTACTTGAATATTAAAATAAATATGTGATTCATAATGGCCGAAGCAATAGATGACTTAATTTCAGAAAAAGATAAACTTCAAGAGAAGGCAAACAGTCTAAAATCGGATAGAAATAAACTACATGATAAATCAAAAAGCCTTTCTAATAAAAGAGATGAGTTGAATAAAAATATAAGAGACCTTAGAAACAAGATATCTGAACATAAAACAAAAAGAGACGAATTAAATAAAAGAGTACAGCATACAAAAGAACAGAGAAATACCTTGAATAAGTCCTATGCTAAAATTAAGAAAGATATCGAACGCTTAGAAAGGGAAAGATCTTTTTCTTCTGGAACAAATATTAAGACCCTTAAAAAACAACTTAGAAACCTTGAAAATGAACAGATGACTCAACCAATGTCTCCAAGAAAAGAAAAAAAATTAATAGAAGTTATTTCTGAATTACATACTAAAATAAAAGAACAAGAAGAAAAACTTAATGAGGATCCAAAACTTAAAAAAGCAATAGAAGAAGAAAAAATAGTTAGAAAAAAGGCAGAGAAACAACACGATATAGTAGAAAAACTTGCCAGCAGAGCTCAAGAAGAACACAATAATATGATAAATCTTGTACAACAGTTAGAAAACATGATAAAACAGGTAAATGAGATTCAAGAAAAAATTGTTACAACAAAGATTGAAGCAGATAAAGTACATAAAGAATTTATTGATTGTGTTGATAAGATTCATAAATTAGAAAGGAAAATATCTTCTGGAAAAGAAAAGAAGCGTAAAAGTAAAAAAGAAGAAGAAAGGACTGCGACAACTAACGAGGCAAACGAAATATTTGAAAGATTTAAACGTGGTGAAAAACTTAGCACAGAAGATTTAATGACCCTTCAAAAAGCAGGACTCATATAATATAAAAAATTTGTTTTGGGGTGAAAAACAATTTATGCAATGCGAACTTTGTGGTAGAGATTGTAATTGTAGACCAGCAAGTGTTGATAAAGTTAAAATGATGCTTTGTCCAGATTGTTTAAATAAACATGGTAAGGAGATAAAACAAGATTCATCGTTTTCTTCTGAAAAGAATTTTGTTATATCTAGAATCAGAAAACCCAAGGAAAAAGATTTATTTAAAACTAAAGATATGAATAAACAACTTGTTTCAAACTATTCTGATGTTATAAAAAAAGCACGACAAAAAAAGAATTTGACTCGTGAGCAGCTAGGTTTTAATATAGGTGAACGAACTGTAACTATCTCAAAAATAGAAAACGGTGATCTTAAACCATCTGATAAGATTGCAGAGAAGCTTGAAAAAGAGCTAGATATTATCCTTTTTGAACAAGTAGAAGACGTTTCTTCAAATGTTTTCAGTGGGCATCATTCTAAAGGCTTAACTCTCGGTGATTTTATTAAAAGAGAATAATTTCTTGTTATTATGAAAAAAGATGTAATTGATAAGGCTATTTTTGCTTTAAAGAATGGTGAACTAATTGTTTATCCTACTGATACGCTATATGGTATTGGTGCCGATATCAATAATATCGAAGCAATAAATAAGGTATATGATATTAAAAAAAGATCTAAAAACAATCCTTTATCTGTAGCTGTATCTGATATTAAAAGCATTAAGAGAATTGCATTTTTGGATAAAAAAAGTAATGCCCTTGCAGAAAAATTTTTACCTGGTCCACTTTGTCTTATATTAAATAAAAAAGAAGAAGTTCCTGAAATTGTTACTTCTGGATTAAAAAAAATTGCGATAAGAATACCTAATAATAAAACAGCTCTTACTTTGACTAAAAAATTTGGACCGATTACTTGCACCAGTGCAAATATACATAGAAAAGCCACACCAAATTCTATAAATACAATTTATATGCATTTAAAAGACAAAGTATCTGTATATATCGATGAAGGAAGATTATCTTCCGAACCATCAACTATAGTTGACGCAACATCAGACAAAATAAGAATATTAAGAGATGGTGCTATATCTAAAAAAGAGATACAGAATGTGATAGATAATGAATAAAGAAGCTTATGAAAAATATTTGCTTGCTGGAGAAATTGCATCCAAGGCAAGAGATTATGGTGCAACTATCATTAAGCATGATGTATCTCTTTTAGATGTTGCTGAAAAAGTTGAATCTAAAATAAAGAAACTTGGAGCATCCATTTCATTTCCTGTAAACATTGCAATAAATAACCTTGCAGCACATTATAGCCCTAGACATGATGATAAAATTGTTTTTAAAAAAGGAGACCTAGTAAAGTTAGATGTAGGAACACATATCGATGGGTATATTGCAGATACTGCAATAACTTTAGAGGTTGGAACAAACATTTATAGTGATATCGTTAAAGCATCCTCTGAAGGCTTGAATGTTGCTATAGAAAATGTTAAGCCAGGTGTTAAACTCTCAGAAATTGGTAAAAAAGTAGAAAAAAAAATATCATCTTATGGGTTTAAACCAATAGAAAACCTAACAGGGCACAGCCTTAAGAGATATGTTTTGCATGCAGGTCTTTCTGTTCCAAGTGTAAATGATATATCAAATCTATCGAAACTAAAAGTTGATGATGTTGTTGCAATAGAACCATTTGCAACAGATGGTGCAGGATATGTGGTGTCTGGAAAAGGAAGTAATATATATATTTGTAACAAATCTTTTAGATCTAGCTTAATACGTGATAAAAAATCAAAATTGATTTATTATAAATTTAAGAAAAAATTTAATACTCTTCCATTTGCTCAAAGATGGGTTGAAAAACATTTTAAAAATAGCGATATTATTCTAAAACGATTATCATTACTTGGATATCTAAAACATTATCCACAACTGATAGAAAAGAAAAATGGTATTGTCTCTCAAAAAGAACATACAGTTATTATTACAGAAAATGGATGTGAGGTTACAACGTGAAAAATAAAAAAAGTAGCATCTCGAGTATAATCAAATTCGAAGAGCTTTCTTGGAAGAAAATAGAAGATTTAGATAAGAAAAAAACTATAGTTTTTCTTCCTATTAGTCCTATGGAAGAGCATGGTCCACATTTGCCAGTTGGAACAGATTATTTGATATCATATCAAGCTGCATCAGATGCAATACGTATTTTAAATAAGGAAAGATCTGGTTTGAAATATATTTTATTCCCTGCTATCCCTCTTGGATTTTGCGGATTTAACACAGATTTTCCTGGAAGTATCTCTAGTAGTGGAAATACTATAAAAAACATAATTATTGATATTGGATCAAATCTTGCAAAACATGGTTTCAAATATCTTATTATTTGTACATATCATATGTCTTTGCCTCATCTTAGAGCAATTTATTCTGCTATGAAAAAGCTTGAAAGAAAATACGATATAAAATGTTATGAGCCTTGGAGTCCATATTTTTATGGTGGAATGATTGAAAAAAACGAGCCTGAGCTTGGTTTTGATACTACCAAAGAGGTGCATGCAGGCTTTCGTGAAACGAGTCTAATAAAGTATCAATATCCATATCTTTTAGATAAGTCTTATAAAACTCTTCAAAGTATATATAGGGATCTTAACAGCCCAAAGGTTATTTATAAAAAGTTCAAAGATTTAGGCCTTAAAGATGGATATGTAGGAAGTCCTGCAAGGGCTGATGCTGATTATGGTAGATGGTTTTATGGTGAAACTGTAAATACATATATAAAAGCTGCAAAGGATTTATTTGATGGGAAAAAACTTTTAGATTTACCAAAAAAAATCAAAGCAGAAATGAAAATTCTTTTTTTCAAATGATTTATTATTTATATTCTTTCAATTAGGGAACTAATCATTAAAGGAAATATTATTGTTGCATCTCCATCTATTGTAACGTTATCTGCTTTTTCTTTTACTTTTCCCCATGATATAGCCTCTCGTGTTTGTGCACCACTAAGACTACCATCGAACTCAACTGCAGTTGTATTGTATACCGCATAATCAAGTCCGTTACAGAATTGATTCCACCAGATAGTATGGTGTTTTGATATTCCTCCTCCAAGGATTAACGCTCCGGTTTTTTTCGAATCAAAAACAATATCAGATAAATCCTGTTCATCTTTTAATAAATCAATTGCAAAATCTCTGTGATTCTGATAATACATCCAAACTTGGGATCCAAATGCACCATCCGTTATTCCAGGTACAAAAATTGGTATTTTATTTTTGTATGACCAATATATAATCGATTCTTCTTTGTTCTTTTCACTTTCTAATTTTTTTCCAAATTTCCATATTAATTCTTTTGTAGACCAACTCTTTTTTTCATTGTATGCTTCTTCCAAAATTGGTTGCATTTTTTTTTCAAGAATTTCCCCATAACATTTGTTTGGTATGAATATATTCCCAAGCCTGTTTATACCTTTTTTATGGAGTTCTTTATCATCAGCCATAAAATGTCCATGATAATAATTTTCCCATATCCTTGCTAGATCATGATCAAGCGTTCCGCAGGTTGTGATTACTACATCAAATAATTTCCTTTTAATAACTTCTTTTATAACGCCTCTTGTACCTGTAGAGCAAATGCAAGCTGGAAAAGAAAGAAAATTGATGCAATCTTTTTCTTTCATCATTTTTTCAAGGATATCTACACCTATTGCTAGTTTTTTTGCTGTAAACCCCCCTGATTCATAATATTGTTTTATTAGTTCATCTGTAGTCATCTTCGGTTTGATTGCTATATCCTTTACCGGTTTTTCATTCATGTTTTCCACCGTTTAATATACACTTATTGATCCATAACCAACACAGGAGCTATGAGGATGAACCTCATAACTTGTCCCATATTTAAGTAATTCTGCTTTTTTTGCGCCTAGTTTTTTTGCCACATTAATCATTGTGGCTATAGGCCCATATCCGCACATAGATATGTTTTCTTCACCTACTTTTTTTATAAGACCTGTTGAATCAAGATCCAGTATTTTTTCTATAGCTATTCTATCTTGTTTTGCTGCATATTCATCCACACCCATATCTTCAGGCGGCATTGTCATATAGTTAAACCCTACATGTGAAAAATCACTGCTAGCTATTATTACTATCTTTTTTTCTTCGTCTTTTATTTCATTAAATATTATTTCTCCTACTTCTTCACTTGTTTTTATATTTTGCAACCCCATTGTAATTGGAACAAATCTAAATTTTTTGTTTTTCCCAATATATTGTAAAAAAGGAATTTGAACTTCGATACTATGCTCTTGGATGTGTGCTGCTCTGTCATCATTTATTATACCCGTGCATATTTTTTTTGCCAGGTCTGTATCTATTTTTATTTCTCCAAGAGGGGTTAACCATTTTCCTTTTGTTAATGTTGCAACTTCTGCTCCCATTCCTGTATGATTTGGTCCAAGAATAATAAATGTTTCTGCAAATCCATTTTCAAAAATTTCTTTGTAGGAATACGCTGCTATTGGGCCTGAATATATAAATCCTGCATGAGGTACCACAACACCTATTATATTTTTACCTTTATTTTTTATATAAGATATCTCCCCGGGTCCTCTTTTATCTGTAAAACATTTCTCAATAGTTTTTTTTAATTCTTTTTCTGATGCATCATAGAACTGTCCTGCAACTACAGGTTTTCTAATTTCATTCATTTCTTTAGTCCCTTCTTTAAATAATTCATGTAATAATCTATTCATAAAATTATTTTTCGGGACACAAAAAAATATAAATACACCCATCGAATACGGATTTTAATATCAGGATAGGATATCATATGGAGACAGTTTGTCATATAGAGATTATTAAAGACGGCAGGGACTTTGTCGCGAGAGCCCATATGTCTGATGGTACAATAAAAGAATATCGTCATCAAGTATTTGAAGATGTTTTAACCGAGATGGTAGTAGATCTTCAAGAAGAATTAGCTGAATAAAAAATAATTTTTCTATTCATTTTTTGTTTTTTCAAGATTTTTTTTGTTTTTCCATATATGAAATTATTGATACTCCAACTGTACATATTACTGCCGTTCCAAAAATTACTACAAATGCCACTTCTTCAAAAAACCCTGTATGCCCTGGCATATATTTTTCTACAAATATAGGTCCAAATGTTATTGCAAGTATTGCTGCTGCAAGACCACGTGGCATCATTGCAATCATTGTTTGTTTGTCATCTTTTTCAAATTTACAATTATATGTAGAAATAAAAACTGCAATATATCTAACAATTAGAAGTGTTATCAAAATTATTATCCCAATTAATAAGTAATTTATATGAATTTTTTGTGTGCTAACGAGTATACCTAAATATACAAAAAAGAAAGTTCTGATAACAAAAGAGGTAAGTCCATGGAATTGCTTTGTTTTTTCATCCATTTCAAATCCTTTTCCACTGTATTTTAGCATTTTTAGTATCTTTTTACCATTGCCAAGAACCAATCCAAATGCAATACAAGATATTGCTCCAGCTCCTTCCCCTCCTTCGTTTGACCCTATAAGAATTACTGTCAATGAATATACTAAGAATACTACAGCAAGCGTAAGAACATATGAAAATTGTTCTTTTCTAACTTTGTTCATAATGAAAAGCCATATTATCCCAAGTGTTAGACCAAGTACTATCCCAACTGAAAATGTTTTTACTACATTGCCAATGCCTAAAATTAGATTTATTTCTCCAAGTTCTAGAACCATATATGCTATTGCAAAGGCTACA
>Ga0180433_10001887_pt1 | contig 34030 bp, 32 predicted proteins | sample SS_ome_8_FD_132980 | JGI IMG/M metagenome (GOLD analysis project Ga0180433, IMG submission 132980) | Hypersaline lake sediment archaeal communities from the Salton Sea, California, USA - SS_1_D_1 metaG | ecosystem: Environmental > Aquatic > Non-marine Saline and Alkaline > Hypersaline >...
CCGCCTGGGAATCATCGCATCGATGCAGGGAATCCACTGCACCTCCGACGGCCCCTGGGTATTCAAACGGCTGGGAGAGCAGCGGGCCCGGGAAGGAGCCTATGTGTGGAGAAAGCTCCTGGACAGCGGAGCGGTCATCTGCAATGGCACCGATGTTCCGGTGGAAAAAGTGGATCCCATGCCCGGTTTTCAGGCCCTGATTACCCGTAAGATGAAAGACGGGCAGTCTTTTTTCCCGGATCAGGTGATGACCCGTGAAGAGGCCCTGCGGGCCTATACCATCAACGGGGCCTTCGCCTCCTTCGAGGAGGATATCAAGGGCAGTATCGAAAAGGGGAAACTGGCCGACATGGTCATTCTCTCCCGGGATCTTCTGACTGTCGCCCCGGAAGAGATTCGGGGGATTGAAGTGCTGGTTACGATTATCGACGGTATCGTTGTATTTGAAAGACCCTGAAAAGCCGGGATGAACAAAACAGTTTTTCCCATCCTGGCGGTTTTTCTGTGCATGGGGTTCGGGGATGCGGCCGGCGCCCTGGTCAATCTGGTGACCGGCAGTTTCCGGGTATCCAATACCGTCGCATCCCTGATTGCCAGCGCCGGTTTTATCATGTTCGGCCTGCTTTCGGTGCCCATGGGGGTGGTGCAGTACCGGGTCGGCAAGAAAAATGTGCTGATTCTGGGGCTGGGGGTATTCTTCGTGGGGGTCATGATCCCGGTGTTCGGTCTTTCTTTCCACTGGTTGCTGCTGGCCGTTTTCATTATGGGGGGCGGTGCGGCCATTCTGCAGGTGGCGGGAAATCCCATCATGCGGGACGTATCCGGGGAAGGGAAGTATTCCCGGAATCTCTCCTTTGGACAGTTCATCAAGGCGATCGGTTCCCTTTCCGCCACCGTGATTCCGGCCCTGGCGGCCGGCAGACTGATTTCCGGTTACTTTGCCTTTCGACCTCCGGGAGGCACACCCAGACCCACCGAATGGCGGATCCTGTTTCCCATCTACGCCGCCGTTATCCTGCTGACCCTGGGATGGATCCTCACCCTGCGGGTGCAGGAGAAGCAGAGCCCCAATCAGAAGCCCACCACCCTGCACAGCAGTCTTCGTGCCCTGGGAAACCGTTCCATCCGGTTGATGGTAATCGGAATCTTTCTGTATGTCGGGGCAGAGGTTTCCATGTCCTCCAAGATCGCCATCTTCTTCAGTGACCGATATGGAATCGATTTGACCCGGATCGGAATGCTGGGAGTGGGGATGTTTTTCCTGGCCCTGACCCTGGGCCGTTTTTTGGGCAGCGTGATACTGAACTGGGTGAAACCCGGGCACTTCCTGGCAATTACCAGTGTGGTCTCCATGGCCGGTATCGCCGGGATTTTTGTTGACCACCTCCCCCTGGCCTGGATCTGCGTGTTTATGGTCGGGATCGGCTTTGCCAACATCTTCCCCCTCATTTTTTCCATCACCGTTGACCGTTTCCCCGGCAAAACCAACGAGATATCCGGGCTGATGGTCACTGCCATCGTGGGCGGGGCCATCGTTCCGCTGATCACCGGAATCGTGGCGGATATCCGGATGATGCTCTCCTTTCTGGTTCCCCTGGCCTGTATCGGGTATGTTCTGGTGATATCCCTGCGGATGCTCAGGCAATCCCCGGTTGCCGGAGGGGTCGGCCGATGAATTACCGCCGGTCCCGGCGGGTGGTCCTGACCCTGGACGCCGGGGGGACCAATTTCTATTTCTCGGCAATCCGGGGAGGGGAGGAAGTAGTGGCCCCGATTCGCAAAGCATCTCACGGGCATGATCTGTCCAGATGTCTGTCGACGATTATCGGGGGGTTTTCAGAGGTGATGCAGACCCTGTCCCCGAAACCGGATGCCATCAGCTTTGCATTCCCGGGCCCGGCGGATTATCCCCGGGGAATCATCGATGACCTGGAGAATCTCCCGGGATTCCGGGGAGGGGTGCCCCTGGGTCCCCTCCTGGAAGAGAAATTCAAATTGCCGGTATTCATCAACAACGACGGGAATCTGTTTGCCCTGGGTGAAGCCGAGGCCGGACTGCTGCCCGAGGTCAATTGCTGGCTGAGAGAAAAGGGATGTGAGAAACAGTTCGGTAACCTGTTCGGGATCACCTTGGGAACCGGTTTTGGCGGCGGTGTCGTTCACCGGGGAAAGATGATGATCGGAGATAATTCGGCAGCCGGGGAGATCTGGGCAATGAGAAACAAGGTGGAAGGCGATGATACGGCCGAGGAGGAGATCAGCATCCGGGCCCTGAAGAGAACCTATGCCCGGCGAGCCGGTATCTCCCCCTCGCAGAGCCCGGAGCCTCGTGAGATCAGTAAAATTGCCCGGGGAGAATGTCCGGGCGATCTCTCGGCGGCCCGGGAAGCTTTCAGAAGGCTGGGGGAGAACCTCGGCGATGCCCTGGCCAACGCGATCACCCTGCTGGATGGTCTCGTTGCGGTAGGGGGCGGGATCGCCAATGCTTATGATCTTTTCATCCCCGCCGTCCTGGCGGAGATGAACGGCAGGCTGGGGAAGGTCCCCCGGCTGGAGGTATCCGTGTTTGATCTGGATGACCCGGGGCGGCGGGAGAAATTCCTGCGGGGCCAGACCCGGGAGATATCCATCCCCCTGACCGGAGGTACGCTCACTTACGATCCCCAAAAAAGGGTGGGTATCGGGAAAACCCGTCTGGGCACGGAACGGGCGGTTTTTATCGGCGCCTATATCTTTGCCCTGCGGGAGCTGGAAGGCCGGGAATGAGTTTGAGTTGATTGATCTGCAAGAGATTCAAGGCCGGCGGATCTTTCCACCGGTGGAACAGGCCTCCCCCGACGGGGTGGTGGCCGCCGGCGGAGCCCTGGATCCCGAAGTCCTCTTAAACGCCTATTGCCATGGAATCTTTCCCTGGTATTCCGATGACCGCATGCCGGTTTTGTGGTGGTCGCCGGATCCCCGGATGGTGCTCTTTTTCAAGGATCTCCATGTTTCCCGGAGTATGAGACGGGTGATCAACCGGGGGGTTTTCACCCTGAGCTTCGACCGGGATTTCGAAGCGGTACTGCGGGGCTGCCAGGGTCCCCGTTCCTTTCAGGAAGGAACCTGGATTACCCCGCGCATGGCCGGTGCTTACAGGCAGCTGTTTAAACTGGGATTCGCCCACTCCCTGGAGGTCTGGTCGGGAAAAGAGCTGGCCGGGGGAATGTATGGGCTGGCCCTGGGCCGGTGTTTTTTCGGAGAATCCATGTTCAGCCGGAGGGGCAACGCTTCCAAGTTCGGCTTCATCAAGATTGCCCGGAATCTTCAGAGACGCGGATACCACTTTCTGGATTGTCAGGTCAGCAGTGATCATCTCCGAACCCTGGGGGCCACCGAGATTCCCCGCCGACGGTTTCTCCGTCTGCTGCGGGAGGGATTGGGGTACCCCACCGAACGGGGCAGCTGGAGGGAGTACCTGTGAACGGTGGCGACGGTTCTAAAAAAACAGCAGATAAACGATCCCGCTGGTGCAGATGGCCACCAGGAGGTTCATCACCGCCCCGGTTTTCAGAAAATCCGTGAACCGGTATCCCCCCGGGTTGGTAACCATCAGGTTGGTCTGATACCCCAGGGGGGTGGAGAAACAGGCCGAGGCGGCAATGGCCAGGGTGATCACCAGGGGACGGGGATCCATGTCGATCTGCTGGGCGGTGGAAAGGGCAATGGGGAACATGATGGCGGCGGCGGCGTTGTTGGTAATCAGTTCGGTGTACAGACTGGTCAGAACGAAAGTCCCGGCGATGATCCCGATGGTTCCCAGTCCTCCCAGGGATTCGATGAGGAAATGACCCACATGGGTGGCCAGGCCGGAATTCTGCACCCCCTTGCCCAGGGCGAAAGCCGAAGCGATCACCACCAGAACGTCAAAATCGATGGCGTTTTTGGCGTCGGTAAAGCTGACGATCCCAAAGAGCATCATCAGGGCGGCGGTAATGGCCGCCGCCGGCAGGATGGAAGGCACGATCCCGGTCACCACCGCCAGGACCATCAACCCGACCATCGCCAGGGCGATCCGCCCCTTGATCCGGGGCTTGGAATACCGATCGATGCTCTGGCTGACCAGAGAAAAATCGGGGGAATGGTACCAGCGGTCCTGGAAATCCGGGCGACCCAGGATAAAAAGGGTATCGTTGGCGGCCAGTTCCACGTCCCCGACTTTTTCCCTGATTCGTTTTCCGCTCCGATGGATACCCAGAATCACCGCTCCGTATTTGGTGCGAAAATGGCTGTCCCGTACCGTCTGACCGGCCAGGGGGGAAGAGGGGGAAACCACCACTTCATAGGTTTTGACCTGGTCTGAATCGATGTTTTTCAGATCAAACTCCGGGTCGCTGATCTTCAGCAGCCCCTTCATCTTCTGCAGTTCATAGATGGTCTCCGGCAACCCGGTAAAGAACAGAAAATCGTGCAGGTGGATCTTTTCCCCGGGATCCACCGGGGCCAGGGTTCGGTCTTGGCGGATGATCTGGAAAAGGTACAATCCTTTCAGGTGCCGCAGATTTGCCTCTTCGATGCTTTTGCCGATATGGGCGTAATCTTCGGTTACCCGCATCTCCACGACGAATTCCCGGACATGTTCTCCGAACTGGACCATGGCGTCTTTTCGTTCGGGAAGCAGCCGGTGTCCGAACAGGGCGAAGAACAGGAGGCCCGCAACCGCGGTGGGCACCCCCACCTTTCCCAGTTCAAAGAAGGAAAAGCCCCGCATCCCCCGGTCCAGCAGGAGTCCGTGGACCACCAGGTTGGTGCTGGTGCCGATCAGGGTGCACATCCCCCCCAGGATAGCCGCGTAGGAGAGGGGGATCAGGTATTTTGAGGGGGCCCGCCCGTTTTTCCGGCACCATTTCTTGATCACCGGAATGAGGGCGGCCACGATGGGGGTGTTGTTCAAAAAAGCGGAAACCGATGATACCGGGACCATCAGGCGCAGGTAAGAAGTACGGCCTCCCCCGGATCCCAGCAGTCTCTCGACAAAACTTTCAAAGCCGGTGGATCCGTTCAAAGCTTTGGAGATGATGTAAAGCAGTGCCACGGTGAGCATGCCGTGATTGGAAAAGCCGGCAAAGACCTCCTCCAGGTTGATGATGCCCTTGAGGTACAGAAGAAGGACCGAAACAAAAACCACCAGGGAGGTCTTGTACAACCCCTTCACCAGAACCGTGGTCATCAGGATGATGATCACGGCCGTGTAAATCAGATCGATCATTGTCTGTTCCTTTTTTCGCGCCCGTTGAAAGGGATCACCCGATGGCGCCCTTAATATATTCCCGGGTCACCTGGTTTTGAGGGGAATCAAACATCTGTCGGGCTTCCCCGTGCTCCACCACCTCACCGAAAAACATGAAGATCACGTAATCCGCCAGCCGTTTCACCTGCCGGAGGATGTGGCTGACCAGGACGATGGTATAATCCTCTTTAATCGAGAGGAGCAGGTGTTCCACTTTCTCGGAGGATATGGGATCCAGGGCGGAGGTGATTTCATCGCAGAGCAAGACCCGGGGGTTTACCGCGATGGCCCGGGCAATTGACAGGCGCTGGAGCTGACCCAGGGAAAGATCGGCCGCCGGTTCATCCAGGCGGGATTTTACTTCTTCCCAGAGGTGGGTCCTCTGCAGTGATTCCTGAACGGTTTTCTGTATTTCTTTCCGGCTGATGTGGTTGTGGATACGCAGGCCGTAGGCCACGTTTTCAAAGATGGAGGCGGGGAGTGGGACCGGTTTCTGGGAGATCAGGCCGACTTTCCTGCGCAGTTCGGGCAGGAGATGACGGGGGTGATAGATGTCTTCATCTCCGATCAGCACCCTGCCGGTAACCTTGACTCCGTTGTTGATGCTGTGCAACCGGTTCAACGATTTAAGGAAGGTGGTTTTACCGCAGCCAGAGGGTCCCATAATCACGGTGATTTTGTTTTTGGGGATGTCCAGGCTGATGTTTTTCAGGGCCAAAACCCCGTTTTTGGATCGGCTGTGGTATTCGATGTTCAAATTTCTTGTTTTGATCATTTGGACTCCTGGATCCGGTACCGGGAGATTTTCTGCTGCAGGAACCGGGAGAAGAGATTGAGGGCCAGGATCAGGGTGATCAGAAAAACACCTGCGGCGTAGGCATGGTCTCTGACGGAAGGGTAAAAGGAATTGGCCTGCTGAAAAATGATCACCGGGAGTGCGGTCGCGGAGGAAAACAATCCTTTGGGTATCGTACTGGCGGTACCGGTGGTAAATATCACCGAAGCCGCATCGCCCAGGGCCCTCCCCAGGCCGATTAAAATGCCGGCCACCAACCCGGAAGCGGAATATTTAAGCAGGATCCGGAACACTTCCAGGCGGGTCAGTCCCATGGAATAGGCGATTTCCTTGAGATCCCGGGGAGCGGCGGTCAGCGATTCGTCGATATACCGCGTGATAATCGGAAGTTCCAGGAAGGTCAACGCGATGATCCCTGCCATTACCGATCCGCGCTGGTGGAAGAATACGAGAACGGTCAGCACGAAGATACCGTACACGATGGAGGGCGTTCCCCACAGAATATCCAGAAAAGAACGGATCATACCGCTCACCCGGGGAGGAGAATAATCGGGCTGGAGGTAGACCGCGATCAGAATGGCCAGCAGGGAGGATAACAAGGTGGCCGGTATTGCCATGGCCAGGCTGCCCAGGATGGCATGCCCGAATCCGCCGCCGCCTCCCAGTAAATAGCGGGGACCCGGGGCAGCCAGGATGATGCCGGGCTGCCGGATGATGGTTCCCCCTCCCCGGTACAGGGTCACGATAAAAATAAAGAACAGGGACCCGACAATGACCAGGGTGGACCCGATCATCAAAAATTGCATCACTTTTTCTTCCAGGTATTTCATTTCAGTATCTCCATTTTTTTCTCAGCCGGTTGTTGACTGTTTTGGCGCTGACATTGGTGACCGTGACCAGTAGGAAAAGAACCAGGGCCACGAAGACCAGGGCCGACTGATCTTCGGGAACCGACATCATCTCACCGAAGCTGGACACGATCAGGCTGGGCAGGGTCTGACCGGCGGAAAAGAGGGAATCCGGCAGGGTGTTCCGACTCCCGATCACCATGGCCACGGCCATGGTCTCTCCCAGGGCCCGGCCGAACCCCAGCAGAATCGCCGAGATAATTCCCGGCCCGGCGCCCTTCAGCAGTACTTTTTTGACCATCTGCCACCGGGTAGAGCCCAGGGACAAAGAAGTCTCCCGCATCTCCCGGGGGAGAGCCTGGAGGGATTCAACGGCCAGGGAGACGATGATGGGGAATACCATGATACTCAGGGTGATGGCGGCGGTCAGGATACACATGCCGGTGGTTTCAATACCGAACCATCTTTGGGCCAGTTCGGCCACCAGGGGAACAAAAACCAGCAGCATGCACAGCCCGAATACCACCGAAGGGATCCCGGCCAGCACATCGATAAAGGAGGACAGGTATTTGCCGGTCCGTTTTGGCAGATATTCCGAGATATAGATCGCGGTGAGGAGGGAAACGGGAATGGCGATCGCCATGGACAGGAGGGTGACGATGAAGGTGCCCAGGATGGAAGGGAAAAAACCGAAGGTGTGGTTCACCGGATCCCACCGGGAGGAGAGCAGCAGTTCCGGCAGGGAATACCGGAAAACGATCAGCCGGGATTTCACGATCAGCAGGACCACAAAAGAGAGGAACGCCAGAAACACCAGCAGGGTGGCCCCGGCCATGATATTCACGCCGAGACGGTCTTTGGCCAGCCGGCGGCCCAGCCGGTCCGGAGGGATAATCATCGGTGGCGGGCTCCTTTTTGCAGGTATTCGATTTCCTGTTGAAGTTGCACTGCGGGCAGATTGACATACCCGTTCCCGGAGACAAAAGCCTGGCCGTCGGTCAGGATCCACCGCACGAATTCCCGGGCGGTTGGCGAAAAGGGCCCCCTGGATACCAGGTATTCCAGTCGGGCGGGCGGCGAGGGATAGACGCCCAGGGTGATATTCTGCACCAGCAGAGATCGGTTGGCATAAAAATTCTCATCCGGATCCAGAATGCCGTTTTCATCCAGATCCACCGGCACCGGACGAATCCCATCGGCATAACCGTCGTCTTCGATATTGTAGGCATAGTTGATATTGCAAAAACCGATGGCATTCCGGTTGTTTTTAATGCCGTTGCACAAGGCCTGATCCCCGCTGAAATTGGCGTCCGCCTGGTCCTGGATGTCAGACTGGCTGTAGTCGCCCAGAAACCGGGCCCAGACCTGGGCCGCGCCCGAAGCATCCGCCCGGCCATAGACCACGATGCTGTCTCCGGTCAGCTCCCGGTGACCCACCTCCCCCCACCTCAGGACCTTTTTCATGAAAACCGCTTTCAGGGTTTCCCGGGACAGACCCCGGGACATTAATTGGGGAAGAACCGGATTTTCGGCGTTGACCAGGGCGATGACCGCGTCCTTGGTGACGGCAAGGTAGAAGGCCCCCAGTTTCATTTCCTCCTCCCGGATGGGCCGGGAGCACATGGCGATGTCCACCTGTCCGTTCAGGACATCCGACATCCCTTTGCCGGCCCCGCCACCTCCCACCTCGATGTCGACCGGTTTGATCCTGCGGTATTCATCCGCCCAGACCTGCATCATCGGATACAGGGCCCAGGCCCCGGAGATCCGGATGGTGTCGGATCGGCCCCCTCCGCAGTTGCTCCACAACAGGGTGACGATCACCGCTACGATCATGCAGAAGACAAGTTTTTTTCCCATTTTATCGATCCTCCTTTACCAGGGTGGAAAAAGTGTACTGCAGGTTGAAGTAAAAAATATCGTGGGCCGGTTTTGGGATGTCAGCCGCCAGTTCTTCCGGCCGGAACACGTAGTTGGCCTGGAGTTTGATTCTTTTCAGGATAAAACAATTGATTCCCAGGGTGAGGTTGGCATGTTGCCGTTCATTCGTGTCCCCCGGTGGGTCTTTTTCCCGGTAGGAATCATACCGGATCACCGGTTGAAATTTGCCCAGCCGGATTCCAAAGCTCAGCAGGTACCCCAGATAGCTTATCTCCAGGGGATTGGCGGAATCGGGAGTGCGACGCCCCCTGAGGTATTCGGCTTTCAAGAACAGCTTTTCCTGGACCAGGGAGGCAAAGAAGCCGCTGGACCGGTAATGGCGGGCGTGTTCCCTGAAATGATCACAGAGATAGAATCCTCCCAATTCCAGGGATTTCACCGGGTGGATCCGAATCTGTCCGGTCACCTGCAGGCCCCGGTGATCTCCGTAGTCCGTGTCCCGTATCCGGGGAGTGAACAGGACCTCCGCGCGGGGATTGGCGGCCATGATGGCATAGCCGACCCTGTGGTCCAGCAGGACGCCGCTGATCTGCACGCCCAGATTCCGATAGCAGACCAGATCGTTGAATCCGCTCCATTTCTGCACCACCATTGCCCTCTCGATAAAGTCGAGATTTGAAGAGGATGTCAATCCGCCATAGGATGCCGGAATTTTAAACTGACCGGCCTTGATGTTCAGCCAGGAGGAAAGACGAAGAGAGAGATGGGCGTCCAGTAAACGGGGTTTTTGCTGGTCGTAGACGTACTGGATGGCCCACTTCAGGTTCTCCAGGGGACTGCCCGAGATTTTCAGCCGGGCCCGGCGGAGAGAAAATCCCCGGTTGCCGCCGGTTTCTGATTGGGCGAAGGAGAACCATTCCTGTAACAGTCCGGAGATCACCAGCTCTTCAGCCGGCAGCAGGGAAAAACTGATCAGAATCAGAGAGGGGATGAAGACCTTTCGGATCATTTTTGCCAATCTCCTTAAAAGATATAAAATATATATACTATATCAATTAAGTATTGTAAAGAAAAAAATTTTTTTTTACTACCTCTTCAACTTCTTTTCCCGTCGGATAATCTCGGCCAGGGTGGCTTCCTTCAACAGTTCGACGGTCACGTCCCGGATTTTTTTAAAGGTATGCTTGATTCCGCAGGTCTCTTCGTCCCGGCACATGTCGCATTTCTCATAATAGAGATAAGTGACGCAGGGCAGAAAGGCGATGGGGGGATCAAACAACCGGACCACGGTGGCCAGGTGAACCTGGTCCGGCGCATGACTGAGGTAATATCCTCCGTCCTTTCCCCGTTTGCTGTTCACGATCCCGGCATTTTTGAGTTCCCGCAAGATGGTTTCCAGAAATTTCTTGGGGATGTTTTCAGACTCGGCGATATCCCGGATCTGAAGAGGCCCTTGACCGTATTCCCGGGCCAGCTTCAACAGCGCCACCATTGCGTACCGGGTTTTCCTGGATAACATGGGTTCCCACCTTATAAGGTTTATATAGTATACCGCTTACATGAAAAAATTACAAAAAGCGAGGGAACCCGCTGATCAGGGGTCTTTCTTTGAGAGGGAATTTTCCAGCTTGAGTATGTATATGCGGGGCCAGTTCTTGCCGGTGACGTACCAGCGCTGCCCGGCCGGGTCGTAGGCCAGACCATTGAGCACGGTATCCGGTTGCCCGTCGCTGTTCTGCTCCACCAGGACAGTCAGATCCAGCAACTTCTGAACCTTTCCGTTTTGCGGATCAATCCCGTATATTCGAGGTGAAGTGAGGACGTTGGCGTAGATCAACCCGTCGACATATTCCAGCTCGTTGAGATAGGGGAGCGGCCGGCCCCTGAAAGTGACGCGGATTCTTTTCTGGAATTGAAAGCGGTCGAAATCCACCAACCAGAGACAGTCACTGCCGTTGCTCATTACAAATCCTTCCGGCGCCGTGGTCAGCCCCCACCCTTCCCCCGGGTAGCGGAAAGTGCCCAGGAAGTGAAAATCCTCCAGGTTGTATACCAGGGCTTTTTCCGAAACCCAGGTCAGTTGGACCAGTCGCTGACCGTGCAGGGCCAGGCCCTCCCCGAAATACCCGGGGGTCAGGTTGATTTTCTTCAGGATCCGTCCGTTGGCCGGGTCGATCTTCTTCAGGCTGGACTTCCCATATTTTCCGGTACTTTCATACAGGTACCCCCCATGATACAGCAATCCCTGGGTGAAATTTTCCTGGCGGTGGGGAATCGTACCCAGCAACCGGTAGGATAATTTCTCCACCGGCTGTAAAAGTCCCGATATCCCAATCATCACCAGGGCGGTCCACAGAGGGAGGACGGGCGGTGGTACCTTTTCCATACCCTGAGTATATATCAAATTCAGGAAAAATGGGAGCCCTGGCGGAGGGATTCAAAAGGAGAAAAGAAGATCCGGCGGGGAAATTCAGAATTGTCCGGTCAGGACCTTTACTTTTCGGTATAAATGGGCAATAATACCTCAGAAAATTGGCCCGGTCGGGGTGGATATGAAAGTAGCGATCATTTACAACAAGGATTTTCAGGGGGTGATCAACACCTTTGGCATGCAGAACCGCGAGGTGTACAATCCGGCCACCGTGCAGCGGGTGGCGGAAAGCCTGGAGAAGGGCGGACACAACGTGGAGATCCTGGATGGGAACATGCATATCATCGAGAAGCTGCAGAATTTCATGCCCAAGGTGATCGATGGGGAACGGTTTGGTATGGTCTTCAACATGGCTTACGGGATACAGGGAGAGAGTCGCTATACGCATATACCGGCCATGCTGGAAATGCTGGGAATTCCCTATGTGGGGTCCAGCCCCTCCGGGCATGCCCTGGCCCTGGACAAGGTGATTACCAAGATTATCATGCAGAAAAACGGCATCAACACACCGGATTTCTGGGTCTTTTCCAGCGCCGATGAAAACCTGGACGGGGTGACCTATCCGGTGATCGTGAAACCCAAGATGGAGAGCGTATCCTTCGGGTTGAAAGTGGTCGACAATCCGCGGGATCTTAAAGAAGCGGTGGACCAGGTGGTGAAGGAATTCCGTCAACAGGCGCTGGTGGAGCAGTTCATCAAGGGAAGGGAATTTGCGGTGGGTCTGCTGGGCAACGATCCGGTAGAGGCCTTCCCCATCCTGGAGTTTGACCTGGAAAACGACCCGGATCGTATCCAGACGATGGATGAGAAGAAATACCGGCCGGTGGGCAAAATCTGCCCGGCCCGGATTTCGGAAGACCTGAAGGATTCCATGATCCAGCAGTCCATCCAGGCCTTTCATGCCCTCGGGTTGCGGGATTTCGCCCGTGCCGATATCCGGGTGGATACCGCCCATACCCCGTATATCCTGGAAATCAATTCCATGGCCAGCCTGGGGTTGGGGGGGTCTTTCCCCTACGCGGCCCGGGTGGCGGGTTATGAATATCACGTGCTGGTGAACAAGATCCTGGATATCGCCACCCGGCGATATTTTTCTCCTTCCGACTATTCTGAAACGGGCACCGGGCCCGTTGCCTCCAAGCCGCCCTTTCTGACCGCCCTGAGGAGGTATATCCGGACCCGGCAGGGAGACATGGAAAATTTTCTGAAAAAATCCGTGAATTTAAATACCTATGTTCGCAACGTGGAAGGGGTCAACCGCTATTCCCAGCTGATCAAGAAAGAACTGAGTAAACTGGGGTTTTCCCATCAGGTGATTCCCCAGGTGGACACCGGCCACCTGTATTTTTATTCCAATGTGGAGCCGAAGGATTGCGATATCCTGATACTGGGCAACGTGGATAACGCCAACCAGATCGGGGGGCAGCGGTATTTCCGGATGGATGATCAGAAACTCTACGGCAACGGTATCTGGAGTCATAAAGCAGGGATCGTGGTGCTGATCAGTGCCCTGCAGGCCCTGAAATACAAGCGGAAATTGAAGAATATCAGGATCGGGATCCTGCTGACTCCCGATCATACCCTGCAGGGGAAATATACCCATGAGATCATTACCCGGCGGTCCCGGACCGCCTCTTTTGTTCTGGGCCTGCACGGCGCTTCTCTCAATTCGGCGATGGTGGTCTCCCGTTCCGGGGCGGCGGTATATACCTGTGAGATGAATCTGCGTAAAGATGACCGATCCGAGAATGTTCCCCGGGCCAATCGCATATTTCTGCGTTTTCTGGGCAATCTTCTGAATTTGACCGATGAAGAAAAGGGATTGATCGTCATTCCCTCCAAAATCAACCTGGAATCCAATATTGCCCGGCACTATGCCCATGGCGAGGCGCGGATCGGGGTTCGGTTCAAAGATCCCGAGGATGCCGCGCGTATCGAGCAGAAGATCCGCCAGATTTTTCCCAAGAATCACAAAGGCCTGCTTGATCTGCAGTTACGGGGCGGGATTCGCCGGAAACCCCTCACCCACACCCAACGGACCGACGAAATCTGGCGGGTGATCAAGGACCTGGCCAATGAACTGGATATCCGCTTGAACAAGGAACACCGGTGGAATTCGGCTGATATCTGTTTTGCTGATGAGGCCAAATATATCCTGGACGGTTTCGGTCCGGTAGGGGATGAGACCGAAGCGTCGGAGTACGTGTTCCGGTACAGTCTTTTGGAAAAGGCCACTTTGCTGGCGGGATTCCTGTGCCGGGTCCGGGACGGAATCCATGGCTCTTGATTTTCAGGCGGTTGAGGAAGGGTTCCGGGAACGGGAAGATCTTAAATGCGGCCGGGCTCGAAATGGAATGGTGGCCACCCAGTCTCCCCCGGGCACCCGGGCGGGGGTACAGATCCTCAAGAACGGGGGAAACGCTGTGGATGCCGCCGTGGCCGCCGCCCTGGCCCTGTCGGTAAGCGAACCCCAGGCCAGCGGCCTGGGGGGGCAGACCATGGCCCTGATCACTTGTCGGAACCGGGTGGTGGCCATTGACGGTTCTTCCCGGGCCCCTTCCCTCATCAGTCCCAGCGGTCTGGTCAAGTCCGACCGGGTACTGGGATACCGGGCCACCACCGTCCCGTCGACCCCGGCCACCCTGTTTTACCTCCAGCAAAAATACGGGGACCTGCCCTGGCCGCGGGTGATCAAACCGGCGATTGAACTGGCGGAGGGCGGGGTGGAAATTTCCCCCCTGCAAAACCGTCTGCAACATCGGGAATGGGATCAGTTCCGGCAGGTGGAATCCGGATCGGGATTGAAATACTTTTATCATCAAGGACGGCCCTACCGGGCCGGCGAAACATTTTTTCAGCCCGACCTTGCCCGATTGTTAAAAAGGCTTTCCGATCTGGGAGTGGAGGAATTTTACCGGGGCAAGACTGCCCGACAGATCGACGGCGATATGCGGGAGAACGGCGGATTGCTCCGGTATGATGATCTATGCCTGATTCCCTATCCCATCGAGAGAAAACCCCTGAAAAGGAAAATCAACGGCCTGCAGGTGGTCACCATGCCGCCTCCCGGCGCCGGTCGGACCCTGCTGTTCGCTCTCTTGATGGTGGACCATTTACCGCCCCGGTACCGGCAGGGTGATTACGAAAACCTTAACCTCCTGTTGATCAACATACTGAGAAAGTCTTTTCTGGAGCGATCCGATCGTCCCTTTGATCCCAATTTTTTTCCCCAGATCACCGATACCAGCAGGATGCTGAATTCAGCCTACGCCCGCAGAAGTTTGCAGGAAATCATCCGGCGCGTGGACCGTTCGATCCTGCCTTTTTTACCTACCCAGGACGAAGAGAAAGGAGATACCACCCACCTGTCGGTGGTGGACCGTCGGGGAAACGGCGTTTCCCTGACCCAGTCCATTGAACGGGTTTATGGAAGTAAAGCCGCCGCTGAAGGGTTGGGATTTCTGTATAATAATTATCTCTACGATTTTGAATACCAGCTGCCCGATCATCCCTTTTATCTGCGCCCTAATTTTTCACCCTGGGCCACCGTGGCGCCCACCATGATATTCCAGGGGAGCGATCTGTGGATGGTACTGGGAAGCCCGGGAAGCGAACGGATCGTGTCGGTACTGTGCCAGTTTCTGCTGAACATGATCGACCGCCGGTACTCCCTGGACCGGGCCATGCTGGCCCCCCGCTTTCACTGTTCCCTGGGGGGGCGGGTCAGCCTGGAAGCGGAACGGTTTCCGCCCCGCTTTCCCCGGTTGCTGGAAGAAAAGGGGTTTCGGGTGGACCGGCGGGAGGATTTTTCCTTTTACCTGGGGGCTGTCCAGGCGGTGCTTCTGGGTCGCAGCCGGGCGGAATACCAGGGGGTGGCCGATATCCGCCGGGACGGCACCGTGGGCGGTTACTGATCGTTGATTCCCCTGCCCCCCCAGGAGATGCCGGGTTCCTTTCTTCCCCTGATCATATCGGTCCCCCACGGCGGGATGGAGATTCCTCCGGTTCTGCGATCCTCTCTGGCCCTGTCCGAGGCGGACTTGCGGATGGATGGAGATGCCGGAACTCCGGATATATACCGGATCGGGGACCGGGGAGTGACCGTGGTCACCGCCTCCATTGCCCGCGCTTTCGTGGATCTGAATCGTGGCCCGCGGATGCTGCCCCCGCAATTCCCGGACGGGGTGATCAAAACCATTACCAGTTACGGCCAGAGGATTTATCTGCCCGGACGGTTCCCCTCCCGGGAATTAATCGGGACTTTGCTGCGCCGATATTACCATCCATATCACCGCAGGCTCCGGGATCTGGCCCGCAGCGGCAGATACCGCCTGGGCCTGGATTGCCATTCCATGGCGGATCTGGCCCCCCCGGGTTCCCTTACACCCGGTCGGACCCGACCCCTGGTCAACCTGGGTGACGACCGGGGAAGATCCTGTCCACCCGACTGGACCGCCCGCCTGGCAACTGCTTTTCGAAATCTGATGGGAGTGGGGGAATCAGATGTGGCCGTGAATGACCCTTTCAGCGGCGGATATATTACCCGGTCTCACGGCCGCCAGCCCCTGCCCTGGATCCAGGTGGAAATCAACCGGCGCCTGTACCTGCGGATCGATCGGCAGGGCCGGGTGGTACTGAACCGGGACAAAATGAGGGTATTGAACCGAATCTTTCATCGTTGCCTCGGTCTTCTGATCCGGGAACTGGATTTTTGAGACCGGTTTTTTTTTGGAAAGAAAAGGTATCCGAACAAGGTGGGAGCGGGGATCAGGTTGATTTTTTCCGGATCATGATCAGCAGCATTTTGAAACGCTCCCCGGCCGACAGGGAATGGGGGATGTTGGCCGGCATCACGATCATTTCGCCGGATTTCACGGTCTGGGTCTTCGTTCCGATGGTAACCCGGCATTTGCCGTCCAGCAGGTAGACCACCGCATCGAAGGGGGAAGTGTGCTCGCTCAGCCCCTGCCCGCGGTCAAAGGAGAACAGGGTGATGTTGCCGATCCCTTTGTCTATCAGGGTTTTGCTGATCACCGAAGAATCCGAATAGGCGATGGATTCCGCCAGATGGAACGGGGTGGCCATGGGGGTGTTGATTTTGACGGTCATGGGCATTTTCCGCGGTTATTATAACACAAGCCGCCCGTTCGCCAAAGCGGAACATCCGGGGAAGCTTGAATTGTGGGCCGGATTTGGATAAAATTGTAAATTGGGACGGCCATGATTAAAATCCTTTTTGTCAGTGAAACCGATGGTGACTTGACCCAGATAGCCGTGGCCTACGCCCGCAAAATGGCTCCGGAAGGGGTGCATGTCATCAGTGCCGGTATCAAAAAGACCGCCCGGATTCATCCCCTGGTAGTCAAAACCATGCAGGAAGTGGACATCGATATTTCCTATCAGATGCTCCTGACTCTCGATGATCTGCCCAAAAACAGCGGGGATATCCTCATCACCCTCTCTGAGCACAGCGCAAAAACCATCCGGCTTCCCCTGCCCGGAGATCCCATCCAGATCAACTGGAAGCTGCCCAATCCCCTGGATGCCGGAGGCGGGGAATCGGGGATCATGCGCCGGACCCGGGAACGGATCGCCCAGATGGTGGAGGATTTTTTCCTGGGGGGGTATCACCGGGCCTTCCAGGAAACCAATGCCCGCTCCGGTTATGTGCTGGACAGTTTAAAAAGCGGGATCATTGTGCATGATATCCACCGCCGGATTACCTATTTTAATTCCCGGGCTGAAGAGATCACCGGGTACCGGAAAAAAGAGGTGGTGGGCAATGACTGCCACCAGGTCTTTGATGAAAAATTCTGCGGAGACAAGTGTTCTTTTTGTGATGATACCCCCGATTTTGACCGGCTCGAATATCCCCTCCACGTCAAGCGAAAAAACGGGACCCGGATCTGGGTGGATTTCGAGGTCAAGTCGATCCGGGATTCCCAGGGGAAATTCATCGGGGTGCTGGCCAGCTTCGAACCCCAGGGACGGCCGCGGAAACCGCTGAAGAAAAAGGGAAAAAGCCTGGTCAATTTCCATGGCATATTCAGCCAGAATCCGCAGATGTTCAAGGTGTTCGAACTGGTGGAATCGGTGGCCCGTACCAATGTCCCGGTGCTGATCCAGGGGGCCAGCGGGACCGGCAAGGAACTGGTGGCCAGGGCCCTGCATGAAGAGAGCCTGAGAAAGGACCGGGTCTTTCTGCCCATAAATTGCGGGGCATTGCCGGAAAATCTCCTGGAAAGCGAACTCTTCGGTTATGTCAAAGGGGCATTTACCGGGGCGGAAAAGGACAAGAAAGGACGATTCGAACTGGCCCACGGGGGCACTATTTTTTTGGATGAAATAGCCGAGATTTCCCCGGCCATGCAGGTGAAACTGTTGCGGGTGCTGCAGGAAGGGACTTTTGAACGGCTGGGAGACACCAAGACCATTCGAACCGATGTCCGGATCGTCAGCGCCACCAACAAAGATCTCCGTCAACAGGTCATCGAGGGAAAATTTCGAGAGGACCTTTATTACCGGCTCTGTGTCATCCCCATCAACCTGCCCCTGCTCCGGCAGCGGCGGGAGGATATCCCGGAGCTGGCCCGGCTTTTTTTAAGGGAGAACGAGATCGGGATTGAAACCCCGGCTGTCCTCACCCCGGAAACGGTTACCTTTCTGACCCGGTATCCCTGGCCGGGGAATATCCGGGAACTGCAAAATGTCCTCCAGTATGCCCTGATCAAGAGCCAGGGAGGAGAGATACAACCCCGTCACCTGCCGGACAGCCTGTCGGCACCGGTCCCGGAAACTGCCGCTGTCCCTTCTTTTGCAGGAGCCGCTTCACCGTCGGAAAACTGGGGATCCCGCCCAAAGGGGCTGACCGTTTCCCGGGTGAGGGAGATGTTGATCCGGACCGACGGGAACAAGGCCAAAACCGCCCGGCTGCTCGGGGTGGGGCGGGCCACTCTTTACCGGTTTTTAAAGAACCACCCGGATGTGGACCGCTGATTCTCCCATGCCTGAACTGCCGGAGGTCCAGTCGATCGTCAACCAGCTGATTCCCCGGATCACCGGGAAGCGGATCAGGGGAATATCCAGCGGGGATTCCAAATTTGAAGATCAGATTCACGGTCTGGATCCGGAGCAGAATGTGATCGGGAAAAGAATTCTATCGGTGAGCCGCAGGGGAAAAGCGGTGATAATGGAGCTGACCGGAGCCTACCATCTCCTGATTCAGCTGGGCATGACCGGGGGACTGCAGGTAACCGGAGAATCCCGTCCCGGCCGGTATACCCGTTACCGGTTTCATTTGTCCGGGGGAGTGAATCTGGTGTTCCGGGACATGCGCAAGTTCGGGAGTATCCGGGGGTACGCGGTTGACCGTCCTGAGTTTCTCCGAACCCTGGGCCCGGAACCCCTTGCGGCTGATTTTACCGCGGAGTACCTGTTCCGGCTGAAGAAAAACCGCCGGGTTTCCGTCAAGGATCTGTTGATGAACCAGCGGGTGGTCGCCGGGATCGGGAATATCTATGCCAGTGAAATCCTTTACGCCGCCGGGATCCGCCCTTCCCGCAAAACCCGGACTCTAACCCGGCCGGAATGCGTGAAGGTCATCCGGTCTGCCCGCAGCATATTGCGGCGGGCCGTTCAGTGCGGCGGTACCACCATCCGGGATTACCGGGGGGCGGATGACCGGCGGGGGGAATTCAAAAGGGAACTGCGGGTGTACGGCCGGGAAGGCCAACCCTGTATTCGGTGCGGCACCCCGGTCCGGCGGATCCGCCAGTCCAACCGCAGCACTTTTTTCTGTCCCCGCTGCCAGCGGGCGGGAAGAGGCAGGTAAGGGGAGCTGTTGACAAACCGCTGTCATTTATCTACCATGTCAGGGGGGAAATGGTATTCAGACAGCGATGAATTTGGTGATCAAACAAATCCAGGGGGTACCCCATGACCCGGAAAAATCCCAAAAAAAGAGCGGATAAGGCCGCCAGATCCCCTTCCGCATCCCGGGCTTCCCTAAAAGCGGTCCCGATTCCTGAGTCGGAAAGGGACAGTCTGCGTCCCGGTCAGGTGGTAGCGGGCCGATACGAGATGATCGGAAAGATCGGTCAGGGGGGAGTGGGACAGGTATGGCGGGCCCGGGATCTTAAGTTGGAAAGAGAGGTGGCCCTGAAACGTTTGCATTATCGGTTTTCCGAATCCATCGAGGTATACCAGCGGTTCATCCGCGAAGCCAAGGTATTGTCCAAATTGAATCACCCCAATATCTGCAACATCTACGACCTGATAGAGGATGAGGGAAATACCTACATTTCCATGGAATTTCACAGCGGCAGATCCCTGGCTGAGGTGCTCAAGGACGGATCCCTGACCTATCCCCAAAAGTTGCAGATTATCGAGGGGATTGTCCGGGGGCTCACCGCCGCCCATGCCCAGGGAATTGTGCACCGGGATCTGAAACCCCATAATATCATGGTGGACGAGGTGAAAATACTGGATTTCGGGCTGGCCAAACAGCGGGTCGCCCCCGGTTTGTCCGATTCCCAGGAGAGCGGCGATTCCGCCCCCGCTCCACCTTCCGGAGCCGTGAGCATCTCTTTTGAGGAAACCCAGGAAACCGGACCCGGGGGAACCCGGGATATCGGGGGGACGCGGTCATCTTCCGATCCCTCGGCATCAGACAATGTGACCGTGGCCGGTTCACTGGTGGGCACGGTAAAATACATGTCCCCCGAACAAACCGGCCGGGAGGACATCGATACCCGCAGCGATATCTTTTCCCTGGGTGTGATTCTCTATGAAATGTTCACCGGGGAAACACCCTTCGGGGGAAACGGCGCCCAGATCCTTTCACGGATCCGGGAGGCCGATTGCAAACCCCTGCTCCGGATGAAAACCGATTGTCCCAAAATACTGGCCCGGCTGATCGACCGCGCCCTCTCCAGGGAACGGGGTGGCCGTCCATCCGCCGCGGAATTTCTGGATGTAATCGGCCGGTTGCAAAGGCGGTCGGTGAGGCGTCTTCTGCCGGCTGCGATCCTGGTGATCGCGGCGGTTCTGGGTACCCTGGGGGTAACCCGGCTGTTCTTCACCGACCGGGGGGAACCTCCCCGGGAACTGGTCATTCTGCCGACGGCCGTATCCCCTCCGGAAGCGGAATCCCGGTGGCTGGAATCCGCTCTTCCCGAGACCCTGCGGGTGACCCTGCAGCATTCCCCCCGACTGACCCCCCTGGCCGGGGCGCCGGTGGTATCGGCGCTGGAGCAGATCCGGCCCGCCGGGAAATCTGATATGCCGGACGAAAGAACGATCACCCGGTTGGGGAAATTTTTCCCCGGCGCGTATACGCTGAGGTCCGGCCTTTGCATTGAACAGGATCAGGCGGTTTTGTTCATGGAAGTCCGGGATCCGTCCGGCCGGAAGCTAGGAGAATCCAGCCGGAAAATGGAAAATGACCTGTTCCTCCTGGCTGAAAATGGGAACCAAATGGTTTGCCGTTTGATGGACCTGGGATCCAGGGAACTGAACCTGAAATCCATATTTTCCGAAGATGCACAGGCCAACCGGCTGTTTTTCCAGGGGAAGGCCCTGCTGGATGCCGACCAACCCCATGCGGCCAAAGAGTTCCTGATGCAGGCAATCTCCCGGGATAAGGATTTTGCCCTTGCCTACCTGAACCTGGCCCAGCTCTGGGAAACCACCGGCTATTCCAACCGGGCCCTGGAAAACCTGGCCGCGGCGATCGTCCTGAGAGATCGACTTCCCCTTACCGAAGAGTTCAGCGCCCGTTCGGAGATGGCAATGCTGGCGGGATTTCCCCGACGGGCGATGGAGGTTTGCGCGACCCTGTTACGGAACCGGCCGGGGGATAAACTGATTCGCACCCGAATGGCTGAGATTGCCACCGCCACCGGGGAATACGATCGGGCCGGAGAGATATTGAAGGAATTGCGGGCGGATTATCCCCAGGATCCCCGGTTCCTCTCCCAGATCGGAACCGTGCAGTACAGCGAGGGCCGGTTGGAAGAAGCGGAAAAGACCGCCGGACTGGCCCTGAACATGTTCAGGGAAGCGGAAAACCGGGAGATGGTGCTCAAGGCGAAAAACGACCTTGCCTGGATCAAAAAGCTGCGGGGAAAGCTGGAGGAAGCGGAACAGCTGTCCAGGGACACCATCCGGCAGGCCCAAAAAACCAACCAGGTGAAGGAGGAAGCCCGGGCCTGGTCACAACTGGCCTACATGCTGGAAGCCAAAGGCGAAATCCGTTCGGCAGAAGAGGCCACCCAAAAAGCGTTGGATCTTTTCCGGTTTCTGGGAAACAAGCGGGGCGAGGGGGATGCCCTGACGGATCTGGCCTGGTACAGCCTGGCCCGGGGGGAATCAAAGGAGGCCGAAGAGATCTACCGGTCGGTGCTGGATCTCTGGAACCAGACCGGAAATAAATCCGGACAGGGAGCCGCCCTCTATTACCTGGCCTGGGTGGTCTATAACCAGGGAGATTTCGAGGAAGCCGAGCGGTTGTTCCCCCGGGCGATCGATATCGCCTATGACCTGGGCAGCCAGCAGTACCTGGCGGCGATGCACGGCGGCCTGGGGATTACCAAGATGGTTCTGGGGGACCTGAAAACAGCGGAGAAGATGTATGGGAAACAGCTGGAGTTTGCGAAAATCACGGGAGAACCCCAGGCGCTCTCAGTGGCTTATGACAACATGGCCATGCTGAAACTGGAGTACGGCCATTTTGATCGTGCCGGGCGGGACAACGCCCAGGCTTTGAAACTGGGTCGTTCCACCGGGGATTTGTACATGCTCGCCACTTCCCTGACCGTATCCGGACTACTGGGGGTGCGGGAGGGAAAGAATCTTTCCCGGGCCATCAAGAGTCTCGAAGAAGCGGTGGAAATCCTGGGTCGGATTGACCGGAAATCATGGTTGTGTTACGCCCTGGCCCTACGGGGGGCCGCCCGGGGAATGGCGGGCGAACTGACACCGGAGCAGGCCTTAAAAGAGATCGACCGGGCCCTGGGCATGGCGGATCAGGATGCGCGTGTTCACCACCGGGTGGAAATCTGCCGGGTAAAAGGGGACTTTGCCCTGAAAACCAAAAACCGGCAGGCGGCCCTGGAGGCCTACCGCCGGGGAATTCGTCTGGCCGAAAAGCACAAAATGGCCTATCACCGGCGGATTTTCCAGGAAAAACTATGAAAGGGAAAGGTTGAGGTTCTTGGCGATCCGGTTGATCTTGAAGATATGCGTCACCTCTTCCTGAATGATTTCCTCGATCAAATCGCGGTGGTGGTCCTTGACCATCCTTTTCAGCTGGGCGAAGAAAACGATGGAGTCCCTTTCAAAATCCAGTGCGGTCCGGATGGCGTCCAGCGGTTCTTTCACCGCCTGGATTTTTTCTTCCAGCCGGGCCCGGTTGGCCAGGGAATGGGCCTGGAGAAAATCGGTCATGTATTGCCGGTACTCTCCGGGGAATGATTCCGCCGGCCGGTAATCACCGATGTCCTCCTTGATCCGCTGAAAGGTGTTTTTGTGCTGGAATTCCTCATCCGCCATCACCTGGAAAAAGGAGATGATATCCGGGTGCTTTACATTCTTCAAAGATTCCACGTAAAACCGGTATCCCATCTCTTCTATGGTGATGGCAAAATCGATGATTTCAGCAGGTTTCAAAAGATCGCTCATAATGGTATACTCCTATTGGCTGTCCCACCCGGAAATTTCCGGGCGGGAATACGGCGATAAATCCGCTGGCGGGACCTTACTCCACTTCTACGAAGTCTTCCTTGGCGGCGCCGCAGACCGGGCAGACCCAGTCATCGGGCAGGTCTTCGAAGGCGGTTCCCGGTTTGATATCGGAGTCGGGATCTCCCACCTCCGGATCATAGATATATCCGCACAGGGTGCATTCATATTTTTTCATCGGCTATCCTCCCAAAAATATTAATTTTCGATCAGAACGTCGTCATCGTAAATCATTTCCAGCCGAAGCTTGTGCTTGGCTTCCTGCGAGGCCAGCATCTGAAACATCTTCTGGTGTTCCTCGCTTTCGGTGATTTCCGCCAGACGGTTGTAAAGCTTGAAGGCATTTTTTTCCCGGTGCATGGCCAGGATCAGGGCATCCTGGTAATCCATGTCCAGGGAGGCCTGGGATTCAATCAGGTAATCGGATATCTTGAGATCTCTGACTTTTTCTATTTTAAAAGAGTGTTTTTTTCCGGCCTTGTAGTCCAGCAGGAACTGTTCATGCTTGGTTTCTTCGCGGGCCAGTTCGGAGAAAACCTTTTTGATGGCATCCTTTTCCACTTTTTTCGACCATTGGGTGTAAAAACGGTAGGCTTCCTGTTCATTTTGGATGGCGTAATCCAGTATCTCATCCAGACTTCCGAATTGAACCTGCCTTGAGTCCCGATTTAATTTTTTCATCGTATCCTCCTGGTTTTACTCCATTAACATGCCACGACCCATTATATACCAAATGGGATAAAAAAAAAAGTGGAGGGTCACTGCCTGTTTCAACCGGACACACCTGTATCCCGGTTTGGAATACCGGAGACGATATCGGCCGGGAACCTTCTTGAAAAACGGGGGAAAGTGCGGTATGCTGTAGATCTCCTGTCACCGGGAAAGAAATTTGCTTACCGAAATCCGGATGTGATACGAGGATGACGATGAAGAAAAAGCCCGGCGGGAGTTTCTGGTGCGGTATACACAACATGAGTGAAGAGATGCTGTCACTGGCCCGGGAGGGGGAGCGGGCGGCCCGGGACGATGGCTGCCGGATCCTGTACAGTATTCTGCGGGACCAGGCCTACTGCATCCGGCGACAGGTGGCCCGGCGGGAAAGCCCGTCGTATCCGGAGGAGGAATCATGAAAACAGCTGCCAGGAGTGTTCGGTTGACTGGGGACATTCACTGGGTGGGATATGTGGATTGGACGGTAAGGGATTTTCACAGTTACCATACTGTCCGGGGCTCCACCTACAACGCCTATCTGATTGAGGATAAGAAGAAGGTATTGATCGATACGGTCAAGGCCCCTTATGCCGGTGATCTGCTCGGTCACCTCCGGGAAAGGTTAAAGGGGGTTCCCCTGGATTATATCGTGATGAATCATGTGGAACCCGATCACGCCGGTTCCATTTCCCGGGTGATGGAATCCCACCCCGGGGCCGTGCTGGTCTGCACGGAAAAATCCCGGGATATTCTCTCCCGGTACCACAATACAGCCGGCTGGCGTTTCCATACGGTCGGTACCGGTGACCGCCTGGATATCGGGAACCGGTCCCTGCAGTTTTTGCAGACCCCGATGGTCCACTGGCCGGATTCCATGTTCACCTACGATCCCCGGGAGAGGGTTCTGTTTTCCATGGATGCATTCGGACAGCACTACGCTTCCAGTGGAAGATTTGATGATGAGGTCAACCGGGTGGAGGTCATGCAGGAAGCGGTGAAATACTACGCCAATATCCTGATGCTTTACGGGAGGCAAATCAAACGGGTTTTGAAACAGGCCGGGGATTTTTCCATCGATATGATCGCTCCTTCTCACGGAATCATCTGGCGCCGTCATATCTCCGATATCCTGGAAAAGTACGGCCGGTGGGTGGATTCCCGTCCCCGGCCCAAGGTCCTGGTGATCTACGACAGCATGTGGGAAAGCACCCGGATCATGGCCCAGGCCATCGCCCGGGGGGTCACGGAGGCGGGAGCGGAGGCGAAACTCCTGTGGGTGCGGGCCAGCGGGCTTACCGACATTGCCACGGAGGTGCTGGACAGCGCGGCCATTGCCTTTGGCAGCCCCACCCTCAACAAGGAGATGATGCCCATGATGGGGGCTCTTTTGACTTATCTTAAGGGCCTGGAACCCCGGGGAAAAGAAGTGCTCTTATTCGGCAGTACCGGCTGGGGCCGGGGCGCAACGGAAGCCATGGCGGATTTCCTGCGAAAGAGCAGCCTAAAGACCACGACCGAACCGCTCAAGGTATTCTGGCGGCCGGGGGAAGGGGAACTGGAACGATGTGTCAGCGCCGGAAGGCGTCTGGGGGAAATCGCCCTGAAAGCCCCCGAGGCAAAACAGGGTTGAAGGAGGTTAAAATGTCGATCACCCTGAACAGCAGAGAAATTCTGGAGATTGCGGTGGGAATTGAAGAAAACGGTGAACGCTTTTACCAGCAGGCGGCCGGGATGGTGACAGATACCGGTTTGAAAAAACTGCTCAACAACCTGGCTGAATGGGAAAAAGGACACCGGCTGTACTTCGCCGGCCTGCTGGCGGAGGCGGAGGACCGGGACATCGGCTTGTTTCATGCTCCGGAGATGGAAGAAGAGATCTCGCTTTACCTGAAGGCCATTGCCGACAGCAATGTATTCAAGACCGGGTTGAAAGTCCGGGATGTACTGGGGAGCCTGAAGGATCCCCGGGATATCATCGATAAAGCCCTGGAACGGGAGAAGGATTCGGTGGCCTATTACTCCGCCTTGAAATACTCTTTCGCTTCCCCGGAAGACCAGACCCATATCGATCAGATCATCAGGGAAGAATTGAGCCATATCCGCTACCTGATCGAAAAACGGCGGGAATTTCACTGATTCCGGTCCCGGGATATTTCCCGGTCCTCTCATCGGGCGGTTGTATCAACCGGTCAGATGTGTATTGACTGATACGGTCACTACCGGTTCTTTGTCCGCCTGAATTCGGATGGAGCCCCCGTCCCGGGGTGGCATGAATATTGCAATACAGGCGGCAGTGGTCCCTTTGGTTGGCTTTGATGAAAAGGTACAATTTGATGTTGAAGAGAACCCTGCGGATGTCTGACCGGCTCAGAGTCCTCGGGCTGGAAGGGACTTCCCTTCCCCTGGACCTGGAAAGGGTCCGGCTTTGCGCCCGTATCCTGGATCTTTCCCGGGAACTGCGACGGCTGACCGAAGAGGAAATCCACAGGCATCAATCAAGGGGGGACTGGATCTGACCACTGCCCGGCAACACCAAGAGGAGAGAAATATGAAGATCAGACGGAGGTTTACCGTTCCCGGGGAAGGCCCCTACCGGTCGATTCCCTTTGAAACCCGGAATTCCCGTATTCGAAGCGCAACCGGGGAGGTGATTTTCCAGCAGGATGATATCGAGGTCCCCCGGGATTGGTCCCAGCTGGCGGTCGATATCCTGGCCCAGAAGTACTTCCGCAAGGCGCAGGTCCCGGCCGGCTTTTCTCCTTACGGACGGGAAAATTCCGCCCGGCAGGTTTTTCACCGCATGGCCCATACCTGGACCCGATGGGGCAAAAAATACCGGTATTTCGACCGTGAGGAGGATGCCGACGCCTTTTATGACGAGCTCTGTTACATGCTGGCCACCCAGATGGCGGCCCCCAACTCGCCCCAGTGGTTTAATACCGGGTTATACGATGTCTATGGAATCAAAGGTCCGCCCCAGGGGCATTTTTACGTGGAGCCTGAAAGCGGACGGGTGAAGAAATCCCGGAGTGCCTACGAACGTCCCCAGCCCCATGCCTGTTTTATTCTCGATGTGAAAGATGACCTGGTCAACGAGGGAGGGATTACCGACACCCTTCGGCGGGAAGCCATGATCTTCAAGTACGGGTCGGGATCCGGATCCAATTTTTCCCGGATCCGGGGGAAAGACGAACCCCTGAGCGGCGGTGGATTGTCCTCGGGCCTGCTTTCTTTTCTAAAGGTCAACGACCGATCGGCCGCGGCCGTCAAAAGCGGCGGCACCACCCGCCGGGCGGCCAAGATGGTAACCCTGGATATGGATCATCCGGATATCGGAGAGTACATCAACTGGAAAACCCGGGAGGAGTACAAGGTGGTGTCCATGGTGGTGGGGAGTAAGATCCTTACCGATCATACCGGTCGAATCCAGAAGATCTGCCGTGAAAGGCAGAAGGAAGAGAGCCTGGATCCCACCCGCAATCCTCCCCTGGCCCGGGCGATCCGGGAAGCCCTGAAGGATTCGGTCCCCGCCAATTACATCTATCGGATTATCCAGCTCGCCCGCCAGGATATTTACGATATCTCCCTGGAGGAATACGATACCCAGTGGGACACCGAGGCCTACAATACCGTCAGCGGACAATGCTCGAACAATTCGGTCCGGATGGATCGGACATTTATGGAATCATTGGAAAATGACGGGTCCTGGCAGCTGAAGTGGCGCACCGATCCGAGGCAGGGCCGCCGGGTGAAAAGCCGGGACCTTTTCGACCGGGTGGTTTTGAATGCCTGGAATTGCGCTGATCCCGGGGTACAGTTCCATACCACGATCAATGAGTGGCATACCTGCCGGGCGGACGGTGAAATCCGGGCTTCCAATCCCTGCTCGGAATACATGTTCCTGGATGACACCGCCTGTAATCTGGCTTCCATCAACCTCCTGAAATTCTTCCGGCCGTCCACCGGGAAGATCGATGTCAATGCCTTGCGGCATGCGGTCTCTCTCTGGACGGTGGCCCTGGAGATATCGGTGTTGATGGCCCAGTTCCCCAGCCGGGAAATCGCCCGCAACAGCTATCGGTACCGGACCCTGGGACTGGGATTCGCCAACCTGGGAGCCCTGCTGATGGCGATGGGGATTCCCTATGACAGTGAACCGGGCCGGAATATCGCCGCCGCCCTGAGCGCCCTTCTGACCGGGGAGGCCTACCACACCTCTTCGGCGATGGCGGCCCGTCTGGGGACTTTCCCGGCTTACCGGAAAAACCGGGAGGATATGCTTCGGGTGATCCGGAATCACCGGCGGGCCGCCTACGGCGCCGACGAATCAGAATACGAGGGCGTAACCGTTTTCCCGCGGGCGCTGGATCCGCAAAATACCCCCGATTACCTGCTGGCGGCTGCCCGTTTGTCCTGGGATCGGGCCCTGGCTTCCGGGAACCGGCATGGATTCAGAAACGCCCAGGTCAGCGCTGTGGCTCCCACCGGCACCATCGGCCTGTTAATGGATTGCGATACCACTGGAATCGAACCGGATTTCTCCCTGGTCAAGTACAAGAAACTGGCCGGCGGCGGTCACCTAAAGATTATCAACCAGGCCCTTCCCCGGGCGCTGAAAAAGCTGGGGTATGCAGAAGAACAGGTCCGTGAGGTGATCCGGTACTGCCTGGGATCGGGCACGCTGAAGGGGGCCGAAGGCGTATCCGCCAAAGCCCTGCAGAAGAAGAAATTCACCCGGGAGGCTCTGCAGCGGGTCGAAGCCGGGATCCAGTCGGTCATTTCCCTGGATCCCCTGTTCTCTCCCGCATTTCTGGGAGAATCCTTCGTGGAGGAGCAGTTGGGAATTCCCCGGGAACGATGGTCCGGGTCCGAATTCTGCCTGCTGGAGGAACTGGGATTTTCCAAGCGGGATATTTCCCGGGCCAACCAATGGATCTGCGGAACCAAGACCATCGAAGGAGCGCCCCACCTGAAGGCCGAACATTATGCCGTTTTTGATACCGCCAACCAGTGTGGAGTCCGGGGAACCCGACTCCTCTCCTGGCAGGCGCATGTGGAGATGATGGCCAGTGTGCAGCCCTTTATATCCGGGGCCATTTCCAAGACCATCAACATGCCCCATAACGCCCGCGTCCAGGATATCCGGGACGCCTATCTGCAGGCCTATCGGGGGATGCTCAAATCCCTGACCGTGTACCGGGATTCTTCCAAACTCAGTCAGCCCCTCAACGGCGTCAACCTCGATACCGACCCGCTGGCCCGGGGGATTTTCGATCTGGCCTCCCGGCCGGAAGATTCTTCCGGGGGGACGGAGTCCCCGACCCGGCGCCATCGTCTTCCGGGAAAACGCGACGGGTATACCCAGAAAGCCAAAATCGCCGGTCACAGCCTGTTTTTGCGCACCGGAGAATACCCGGACGGTTCCCTGGGAGAAATTTTTCTGGACATGCACAAAGAAGGCGCCGCTTTTCGATCTCTTCTCAACTGTTTTGCCATCTCCGTTTCCCTGGGATTGCAGTACGGCGTGCCTTTGGAGGAATTTGTCGACGCCTTTACCTTTACCCGGTTTGAACCCAACGGGATGGTACTGGGACATGATAATATCAAGATGGCCACCTCGGTGATCGATTTTATTTTCCGCGACCTGGCCTTCTCCTACCTGGATCGCTCGGATCTGGTGCAGGTAAAATCCTCCCACCTGGTTTCCACTGAAACCCAGGGACGGGAAAAGAGCGGCCAAAAAACCACCGCTGCCCCAAAGGCCCCGAATGCCAAGGGTCACGACGATCCTTCCAACCGGGCGCGTCTGCGGGGGTATGCCGGGGATCCCTGTCCCAGTTGCGGACACTTTACCCTGGTGAGGAATGGAACCTGTTTCAAGTGCGAGACCTGCGGTTCCACCACCGGGTGTTCCTGAAATCCCGTCTGAAACAGTTGTGTATGTCCCATCGATGAAGGAGATCCGGAAAATCCGGTTGTCTGGGACCCAAGAGGCGTGTCCGGCGGTCCTTTCCATTTTGCCGCACGGGTTGGCACGATTTTTGCTAAAATAGATTGATCGCCCATGGTTTTGAGTATTACCGGCGATTCTGTTATGATATGACTGCGCGAATTCCTGGCAGCGCAAAAAAAAGGAGGAATGAAATGACCAAGAAAAACCAGGTTTACAAATGCAATATCTGCGGCAACATCGTGGAAATCCTTCACGAAGGGGCCACCTCCCTGGTTTGTTGTAATCAATCGATGAATCTGCTGCAGGAGAATGATACCGATGCCGCCCTGGAAAAGCATGTTCCGGTGGTGGAAAAGACGGAAAGGGGGTACCGGGTATCGGTGGGAGAAACCCCGCATCCCATGGAAGAGAAGCATTTCATCGAGTGGATCGAGCTGATTGCCGACGGCCGGGTGTACCGCCGGTTTCTCAACCCCGGGGACCAGCCGGTAGCGGAATTCTGTGTACAGGCCGACCAGGTTTATGCCCGTGAACACTGCAACCTGCACAGCCTGTGGAGAAGCAAGTAGGCCGACGACGGAAATTTTAAATGTCCGAAACCAAAAAAAATCTGGTAACCCCCCGGAGCTTGTCGGTCTCCGGGCGATATAATCCAATCAAGGAGAAACCCAATGATTAATGCGAAGATGCAGGATGCCATCAATCATCAAATCCACGAGGAGATCTTCTCCTCCTATTTATATCTTTCCATGTCCACCTATTTTGAAGATGCCAATCTGCCCGGCCACGCCCACTGGCTGCGGCTCCATGCCCAGGAAGAGATGTTTCATGCCATGAAGCTGTATTACCATGTGGTGGAGCGGGGCGGCAAGGTGGATCTCAAGGGACTCAAGGATCCCAAGACCCGGTGGACTTCTCCAATCAACGTCTTTGAAGAGGCCCTGGAACATGAACACTACATTACCAAATGCATCCACGACCTGATGGATCTGGCGATTGAAGAAAAGGACCATGCCTCCAAAACCGTGCTGAACTGGTTCGTGGAAGAGCAGGTCGAGGAAGAAGATCGTTTCGGCAGTCATCTGGAGCGGTTGCGGATGATCGGTGATCATCAGGGAATGCTGCTCAGAGAGGATGAAAAGATGGCCGCCCGTCAACCCGGCCCCAATCCCTATCTGCCTGCCGAAGGTGAAGAATAAACCGGTCAGCGGGAGATGAGAACCAAAAGCCAAAGGGAGTATCAGGGAGGTGAACCATGAACAGAACCAGTTTGTTCCTGAGCGCCGGAATCCTGGGCCTGATGGTGCTGGGTGTGCTGTTCGGTATGGGAATTCAGCAGAAGAAGGAGGATCCGGTCCCGGATGAGAAAAAAATGAAACTGTTAAAAGATCTGACCCAGGAGGAAAAACGGGTGATTCTGCAACGGGGCACCGAGAGGCCCTATACCGGCAAGTATTACCAGCACCGGGAAGAGGGGACCTATACCTGCAAACGATGCGGCCTTCCCCTTTACCGGTCGAAGGATAAATTCGATTCCGGCTGCGGCTGGCCCAGTTTTGATGATGAAATCCCGGCTGCGGTGAAAAGGACTCCGGATCCGGATGGAATTCGCACCGAGATCACCTGTTCTTATTGCGGGGCCCACCTGGGGCATGTATTCGCCGGAGAAGGATTGACCGAGAAAAATATCCGCCACTGCGTGAATTCCATTTCCATGGATTTTGTGCCGGCCGGCGAACCCCTGGCCCGCAACCGGGCCTATTTTGCCGGGGGCTGTTTCTGGGGAGTGGAATACCACCTGCAGAAACGCGAAGGGGTCTTGGATGTCCGGTCGGGGTACATGGGCGGAGAGGTGCCCGATCCTTCCTACCGGCAGGTGTCGTCCGGGAATACCGGACACGCCGAAACCGTGGAGGTGATCTACGATCCCCGGACGGTCCGTTACGAGGACCTGGCCAAACTTTTTTTTGAGATTCATGATTTCAGCCAGCTCAACCGGCAGGGCCCGGATGTGGGAGAACAGTACCGTTCAGAGATATTCACCACCGATGATCGGCAGCAACAGATGGCCCGCCGCCTGATCGAGCAGTTGAAAGATCAGGGATACGATGTCAAGACCCGGTTAACCCCGGCCGGTCCTTTCTACCCGGCCGAGGATTACCATCAGGACTATTATTTTAAAAAGGGCGGCGCCCCCTATTGTCACCGGTACCGAAAAATTTTCAAGTGAAGTAAGACAGCGAGGAGAGTGCGTATGGCCGATGAAATCATCATAGGCGACAGCATGCCCCTGGATACCAAGGTGTTTGTCTGCGCCACCTGCGGTGCGGTGGCCCTCAGTCCCAACGATATCTGTGAAGTGCAGGGCATGGCCACCAAGGCGGACTGGTGCGGAACCCCCGGCGACCGGCCTCCGCGCCAGTGCGTCAACCGGATCCATACCCTGCGGTTTTACTGCGACCGCTGCAAGCGGGTATCGGTCAATCATGAAGTGCTGTGCCAACCGGTGCGGTTGAAAACCGAACCCGAGGATCAGGAGAAATAACCTATTTGGGGGGGAGCAGGTCGGCCAGGGACCGGTCGGTGAAGAAGTCCGTGATCTGAAGAGACAGTTCTTCCCATATCGGCCGGGCTTCACAATCGGCCGCGCGGCCGCATTCCAGGTCGGCTGAAAGACAGGGGGAGACCGTGAACTCCTCGTCGAAACACCGGAAGATATCGATGAGATGGATTTTTGCGGGATCCTTATTGAGCCGGTAACCGCCTTTCACTCCCCGGCGGCTGGAGACCACATGGGCCCTCTCCAGCGGTTGGAGGATCTGCTTGGCGAATTTGGCCGATATCATCTGGTTTTTCTCGATCAGGCTGAGGGGAACCACCACCCGTTCGTTTTTGGCCAGTTCCACCAGGGTTCTCAGGGCGTAGCGGATCCGGGCCGGTATCTTGATCATGCTGCCTTAATTGTAATTAATTGCGTTACCCTTGTCAATCATGGCCGGGGGCTCCGGGTCAGTCGATTTCGGTAAGCTGCAGTCTGACCCGGCGGGTTTCCTGGTTGCGCCGGACGGTGAGGGTGACCCAGTCCCCGATCTGGTAATGATCCAGGACATTGTAAAGGTCATCGTAGGACCCGACCGGGTGGTCATCGATGGCCACCACCACGTCCCCCAGGTAAAGACGGCCGAAACGGTCCCGCTCCAATCCTTTCAGTCCGGCCCGGGCGGCGTTGCCGTCCGGGGGAACTTCGAAGATGACGGCCCCCTTGACCTCGATGTTTTTGGCGTACTGGTCCCGCAGGAAAGATACCCCGATTCCGGGTCGAATCACCCTCCCATACCGGATGATCTGGGGTACGATTCTTTGGATGGTGTCCACCGGCAGGGCGAATCCGATACCGGCATAGCTGCCGGTGCTGGAATAGATCATGGTATTCATGCCGATGAGTTCACCATCGGAGTTGAGCAGGGGCCCCCCGGAATTGCCGGGATTGATGGAGGCGTCGGTCTGGATCATATCCCGGATGGTGACCCCGTCGAATCCTTCCATCTTGCGTCCCAGGGCGCTGACGATCCCGGTGGTGACCGTATGGTCAAATCCGTAGGGATTGCCGATGGCGATCACCTTCTGTCCCACCTGGAGATCCCGGGAACGGCCGGGTTTTACCGGGTTGAGCGTTTTCTGGTGATCGGTGATCTTCAACACCGCGATGTCCTTGCGGGGTTCCTGGCCCACCAGCCGGGCTTCCAGGCTGGTCTGGTCGGGGCAGACGATCAGGAAACTGTGGCCACCGCGGATCACGTGGTAGTTGGTGACGATATGCCCCCGGGCATCCCATACGAATCCACTGCCGGTTCCCTTGGCCACCTGTTGTGTGCCGGCAAAGAAATCCTCCCGCAGCTGGACATTGATCACGAAAACCACCGAGTGGTTGTAACGTTTGACCACCTCGATGGTGTTTTGCTCATCTTCGGTCAGGGCCCCGAGCGACAGGGCGCAGATCCACAACAGCAGCATTGCCGTCAAGCGGCGGCCGGATTTCGGGTTCATGATGGTCATTCCGATCCTCCTGGATATCATTATAATCATCCCGGGGCCAAAATCAATTCCACAAGGATGATAAATCGAATCCGATATACTATAATGGTGGACAGGCGGACGGATGACGAAACCGGCAGCGTACCACATGGTGAAAAGAAAACTGCAGATCACCGATCCCCGTTTGCTGGCGGAAATCCTCACCGCCGGGCAGTACATGACCCTGGCCCTGTGCGGCGGTGACGAACCCTACCTGGTGACCCTCAGTTACGGATTTCACCGGGACCGCAACTGCCTGTATTTCCACTGCGCCCGGCGGGGATTGAAGCTGGACCTGATCCGGGAAAATTCCCGGGTGTGCGGAACG
>Ga0180433_10001888_pt1 | contig 33996 bp, 50 predicted proteins | sample SS_ome_8_FD_132980 | JGI IMG/M metagenome (GOLD analysis project Ga0180433, IMG submission 132980) | Hypersaline lake sediment archaeal communities from the Salton Sea, California, USA - SS_1_D_1 metaG | ecosystem: Environmental > Aquatic > Non-marine Saline and Alkaline > Hypersaline >...
ATTAATTAGAATATCAGTTAGGGGGAATTATGGAAAAAAAAAATAATATAAATGAAATTAAAATTTCAAAAGTACAACCTAAAAATGGATTGGTAGGATTTGCAAGTTTGGTATTTGAAAATGCATTTTACTTGAGTTCAATAGGAATATTTCAAAGGCCAAACGGGGGATATCGTCTTGCTTATCCCACACGCAAAAATACAGAAAAGCGCCTCAATTATTTTTTCCCCGTAAATAAACAAGTCGCCCACCAAATGGAGCAAGAGATAATTAAAGCATTTTTAAAACTAAAGGATTAGAATGCATATCTTTTGTAACTCGTTAAAAAATTAGGGACTCATTAATTAGAATATCAGTTAGGGTAAATTATGATATATTCAGCTACCGATTATTTAATTTTTGCAGCATTTATATCCATTCTAGATTACTGGTGCAAAGATGAAGATGAAACTAACTTAAACTTTTTAACAAGCACACTAGGCATTGTAATATTTATTCATATACCACTGCTTATTTGCTTTTTTATAGTTTAAATTTATTCTTCTCTTCACGAGCTACAATAGCATCTAATTTAGTTAATGCTTTTTCAGTTTCTGGAATACTATGGCGTAATGCTGCTTGAAGAAATTGAGCAAAGTATTTTCTATAAGGAGCACTTCCATATAATAATCTCCCTGTTTTTTCAAGTTGGCCTAATCCTGCACCTATAGTACCTGCACCGGCTAGGATACCTGCTTTAGTAGCTAATTTACCCGGCGCCCCTCCAATGACTAATCCTATTCCGGGAAGTAAACCTTGTCTGAGTCTACGATTACCCGAAGACTTTAAGAATTGATGAATTTTGCTTCCTGATTCAATACTGTTATTTAAAGAATGATATTCATTAAGTGCAGTTTTAAGTTGTGGATTATGTTGAGTAGCTTTTTGTATATATTGGCCCACGTTTTTAATATTTCCAAAATCAATTTTTTTATTAGGTGAATCTTTCCATATTTCTTTTAAAAGAATATCACCTGTAGGCAGTAAACTTTCCACATCTTTTTCCACATTCTTTAATAGTTGTTCTGCACCGGTTTTTCCCATGAACAAATAAGCTAAGGTGCCACCTATATTAGCTGCGGCTTGTCCCTGTTCGCCCACACCTATTTTCTTAGCTAAGTACCCAGGAATATTTCCTGCCGCAGAAATTTTTAATGCAGTTTGAGGAGAGGTACCTAATGCTTTTCCTAATGTTCCTATATATTGCCCTACTTTTGCTAGACCGTTGACTCCTTGAGCTGTTTTTCCAATTAGTTTTAATACACCCCCGGGCGTAAATAGAGCAGCAGCTTCACCTAATCCGACTCCACCAATTCCTGATTTACCTTTGAATTCTAAATCCCCTTTACCGCCGGTTAATTTATCCCCTAAAGTTAGCAATGTATCTATAACTCCCGCGGGAAGATCTTTTAGCTTTTCTAAATATTGAGAAACAGGAATTTTACCTGCAGAAACAAGATTTAATCCTTGATTAATAAGGTGAGGTAATCCGGTGATTCCTTTAGCTCCTCGGACCGCTATTTGATAAGGTATATCCTTACTTGCTTCTGACGCTTCTTGTAAGGTTTTCCCTAAAGAACTTTCGGCAAATTGACGCCCAAAATCTCCTATTTGAGTGCGAGGATCAACTACAGGTTCTTGAGTTTGAGGCATTTCTTCCTTAACTGTCTGGGCTTCCAATGTTTGACCGCTAGGAGTTTCTATTTCTTCTCCTTCTTCTTGTGACGAAGGAGTTATTTCTTCAAAAAATTGTTCTTTATCATCATTTTTATATTGATTCATCCGTTGAGCAACTAACTTATCAAAATGGGGTGGTGTATTTCCTCCAAATTGTGCTAGTACTTCCTCGGCTGCCCGATGTTGAGATAGATAATTCCCTATACGGTCGCCTAACATATTAATACGTTGCTTACGAGCTTCATCGCTAATAGTAGGATCTTTTAATTGAGCTGCTACGCGTCTTACAAAGGGATCTTGAGATTTAGTTAAACTAGATACTAATGTATCATATTCTTTACGCTTATGACCCCAAGTCTTGGAAAAATCTAACCATGAACCGCCAGCTTTCACAAAATCATTATGGAGCTGTTGAAGTTTTTTAATATCTCCAAAAAGTTCAGAGCCTATCTCTCCTTGCGCTTTTACTTGTTTTAAAAAGGGAGAATATTTCTTTTCTATCATCGCCGGCTGAGCAAATTTACTCTTTAAAAATGGACCCAAAGCAGAGGTGGGTAATTGAGACGCTAAGAGTGCTTCTTGAGGAGATACCCCTTGTACGCCTCCAAACAACGTGGCTAAATTAGCCTTTTGCATTTGCTGCATCTTTTGTTGGGCTAATGATTGCAACCCGCTTCCAAGACCAGTTCCTAAGGCTCTGCCTAGAAGTTCGCCAGTTCCCGGTCTATCTATTATTTGCGCCATTATAGTCCTCCTAAGACATTACTTATTCCCTGCTGAGCACCTGATAATAGTGGATTGCCCGAAAAATTCCCTCCTTGTCCTGCACCTTGGTTACTTCCCAATAATGCTTTCAGAACTGGCAGTAGAGAAGATAATTGATTTTGTCCTCCAAAATAACTTCCTGCTGCTTGTCCTAGTCCCGGAGCTAATCCCATAAGTAACTGTGAGAGGCCACTTGGTCGTGAGGGCTCATATATATTTTCAAATTGAGGAGTAAGTCCCAGGCTTAACAGTTGTAATGCACGATTTTGTCCCTGAGCAGCTAAATCAGATTCTAATTGGGCCGCGCCACTTCCTAGAGCCTGTCCAAATCCTCCCGATCCTAAGCGGGTTCCACTCCCTCCTAAAGCAGTAAATCTTTCCGCTAATGTGGGCACTGTCTGTTCGGCAAAACCTTTACGGGCTTTATCTTCAATGCCGGTTCCACTTACTCCTTGAAGTCCTTGGCCTAACAATTGCTGAAGAGCTGCTTGTTGTTGTTCATTAAAACGGGGTAATTGCTGAGTCTGGGAGGGTGTTCCTCCAAAAAAAGAACCAAGGGAATCCAAAAAGGCCATTATTATCTCCTAACATGTTAACATTAACTCTTAAATCATAAAACGGAATAAACTTAGCTTCAAGACTTAAGATACTCTAATACAACCCAAGTAGTAGTATAAGCACTATAATTGATTGCAGTTGTTATATTCACATTTGTTGCATCTACTTCTAATTTAATATTTTCATTCAAGGTAGATGATGAATAAGGCAACGGTATAAAGCTGGTAGAAGGATTAGTAGCAGTCCCATAAATACGGGTAAAATTAAAACCTGATGTAATAGTAATATTATGAGCTACCGCTTTAGTCGCAGCATTAGGCAATGCTCCACACTCAATAACTTTTCTAAATACTTGGCGATAATCATCAACCGAAGAAGAACCACTCGCCGGAGAAAATATTTGGCCATTTACAAACTCTTGGCCTACATAGTAGCCACTATCTTTTAAGTTAAGCGCCAAGGCCATATTGTTAAGATTTTGATAAAGTTGTACTAATAATTCGCGATCGCTTAGCCCTTGGGTATTCCATACTTGGGTAGTTCCAAAAAATAAACCCGGATCAGTCTGATTTCCCCATGACATGCATTTCCTTTTTTTTAAAATATTATATGATTAAAAGAACTTCATTACTACTCTCCTTTTTTAAGCTGTGTGGAATTTTCCTACACAGCTTTTTTGTTAAAAGGAGGAGTTAAGTACAACTTTCCGTAAATTTTATTATCAAGGCTACCGCCGCTCCCATCACTGCTGTAATGCTACTACTCACGGCTGCTGTACATACACAACGACGGCGTGGAACTCGACGATGCGCTTCTTGCTGATAATTCATTGCCTCTTCTTCTGTGGAATGTAACGCTTCTGTAACCGCTTTTAACACCAATTCTTGTATTCCTGCAACCGGATGTTCTTGTTCTAGACGCTCTCCTCTCATTATCTGTCTTAAAGCTTCTACTCCTTCTCGCTCATACTGTAAAGGAGAATCGGAAGCCTGACGCACCCGTCTTCTTAGATAAGGTAAAACCCTATGCCGAGTAGAGTTACGTTGATAAAAATAAGCTTGTAATGCAAACTCAGCCATGCGTTCATCTTCCTCATCTATCCTTCCATCTCCATTAAGATCTAATCGCGTTAAATCTTGAACAGACTCAACATGGCGCAATTCAGACCGCGAAGGAACTGGCATGGGCTCACCCATGGTGCGTAAACTATTTGGTACGGCAATTCTTAATTCTTGAGACGGCAATCTAGGTGCATCTCCTGCTTCTATATCACGCTCACTGGCCTTTACCAGAAAAGGAAGTATTAACCCGAAGTAAAGAAGATTATTCATAGATCCTCCCGGCTTCATTTCCTTTAGCTTATCCTATTTTTATTTACAAAAACAAGAGTGGATTTATTGCATGCGACTAGAAGTAGGTATCGCATAGAAGTTCATCGCATGGAGCTGGAAATCTTCAAGCTGAGGATAAATAATTCCATCTGAAGTAAAAGTATAAGCTTTCATTTGAGCATCATTAAAATAGATCTTTAATTGTACACACTCACCTTCAGCGGAAAAATAAAGAGGATGCCATAAGCGAGTTTGAGTTTCTTCTAAGGGAATCAAAGCTTCAGAATAAGGAGATGTTTGTAATATACTGCTTCCTAAGAGTGCCCCCGTTCCTGTAGTGCTTCCATCCGATACTATGTTCTGCAGGCTGGTGCTTACAAAATAATCAACAGTAACTTCCCCGTTATCCGTTCTATCAACTAAGAAATCTACTTTAGGGATATAGGCATTACGATCTTCCTGGGTGAAAAAATTATATTCTTTAGTTAAAATATCAATTTTGCTTATACGAGCAGCAGTTCCTCCACCACGATAAGTTCCCGTAATAGTAGCATCAATAGACAGCGTTACCGCATTCGGAGTATTAGCCAAAATAGGATCTACATTTACTTGACCTATGACGGAAGTTAACACATCTCCGTTGCTATCTGTAAAGGTTAGGCCATTCATATTTTCTAAGAGAACGTAATCATTTAGATTAAGATTATGATCAATAATATCAGCGACCCCAGTAGCTGGAGTAAAGTTAGTAACTTGTAAACTAGGAGAATTGCGCGTGATATCTCTATCTAGTCGAACAACATAGCCTTCCTGATTACCCGCCACCACAGTTCTAAATTTAACTACATTCGCCGCTGATCCCCATGCACTATTAGTAGATTGCCATGTACTGGTAGCTTCTGCCCATGTAATTTCTGGCGTTGAATCATTAGTTTGCCAAAATCCAAAAGCTGTAAATGAATCGTCATTAAGAGCCCATGAGTTATTAGTATAGTTGTAAACTAATACTTGATTAGGGAAAGGGAAACCTGTACTTCTACGCCTAAAAGGAAATGCCCAATAGACAAGTTCGGAATTATAATCTCTTATTCCTGCTACACGCTGAATCCCGGCAGCTTCATTATGAATCTGGAAAACCAGTTCAGGTATTTTAGCATCTATTCTTTCTACTGAAGTTCCTGAGCAAGCATGAATTCCTACATTTCCAATACCTAAAACCGCTTTATCAAAAGGAACTTGAGAAAAAGTAGACTCGGCGCCTAATTCAGTGTTAATTTTTTGCCATACAAAAGGAAATACTTGGTTTCCTGTATATACCAGCTCCCACGTAGAACGCTCAAAGTAGACAATTAATCGGTCTTTTATAAATTGCGCAGTAATTATGGCTTCTTGAGTGGCTGCATCTACAAAATTACCATTACCTGGGATATCTTGACGCCATGCATTGGTAGCTAACGGAGATTCTGCACCTGAATAACGGCATCTTTGAGCAAAAGTATTTCCCGGTGCAGCACCTTCTACCGTATTTAAGAGAATTAATCTGTTCTTAAAAGGTAATACTATACGGGCGGTTTGAACTATATCATTTGTGCCTGCTCCATATTTAAAATTATTAGCTGGAATAGCCCAGGTTCCCGTAGCTGGAGTAGTCGGACTGGCAGCATTATCCCAATATCTAATTCTATCGGCCACAACATAATTCGTTGCCCATAAAAGATTTATATCTTCGGTAGTTCCATAATAGTTAGTAGCCCAAAAGAAATCTGAATTAGTTCCCGTCCAGGTAGAAGTACCACCTGCTATGCGTACCCATGCATTAATAGATTCATCAAACTGGTAAGCGAATCTAGTGTCCCACGCGATTGTAGGCTCATCATTAATATTACCTGTTTCATACTGAGTAATCCCCATTACAGGCAATGCAGGATAAAAATAGACCGTAGAAGCGATAGCCGAAAAGGTAACTTGATTGACTGCTGTTACTTGAGCAGTTACCGCAGAGGTAGTTAATAGAAATTGCCCAACGGTGATAGTCTGAACAGTAAAAATATCACTGCCTATAGAAAATTGTTGACCAATAGCCAAATTAATAGGAGTAGTAACCACTAAAGCTGCGGGCGTAAGTTCCATTCTTAAGCGAGAATTTAATTGGGTAGGACCCATTAAAGTAGAGCCAAATCTTTTTCTTAATCTACCCCGAAAAACATAAGCATTCTTTAATAAAGAAAATGCATTATCCGCAATTAACCATGGTTTATAATTAGTTTGTAAACCACTTTGATCATTATTAAAGCCAATAAGAAATCTTTGCGTTGGCATTTTATCTTCCTATAGCAATAAAATACACTGAGGCTGTATCTGCACTAGCGGTAAAATTAAATGAAACCGTTTTTCCCGATAAACTATTTAATGCATAAAAAACTGAAGTATCAGAAGAAGTTAAAGTAATTGAAAAAATTGCACTGAAAGCGGGTCCAAAAGTAGTTCCTGCGGGTAAATTAAAATCTTGAGCTCCACTTGTAGTTACAGCTTTCGTTCCCCATTTCATTAAAATACCTGACGGTAAATAAGTCCATCCATTAGTTCCCCCCGCGGGTGTACTATTACTTAAAATAGAAGCTGTAAAAGGAATATCAGCCGTACCACTAGACGTTTGCTTATGAACATAGAGTTCATTTTTAGCAGTAAGCGCTGCATAATTTAAATTATACAGGCCCTCTTCCCCGACAGAAAAAGAAGGAGCACTTGCTTGAACGGGCATCTGTAAATACTTATGTTTTCCAAAGTCTGCAGACCCAAAAGTTTCATGATTAATATCTATTAATTCATTAATAGCTTGAAAATTGCTTTGAATAGGAGCTTGTGTAGAGCTAATCGCTTGAGCCCCTTGGGGAACATTTGTGGTATAGGTAAAAAGCATTCTCTCTCCTTAAATATGCTTCCAGCTTCTCCTATTAACTATATTGCTAATTGTAGGAGAAGCAATCTTAAACTTTTCCATTAGTTTACTCTGGCTCCATCCCTTTTCCCATAATTTTCTTATTTCCCACACTTGATCAGGAGAAAGTTTAGCATTCTGTCTTCCTTTATCTATCATATCTAACATGTTTTCCATATGAGAGCCAGCAAATAAATGATCAGGATTCACACATGAAGGAACATCACAGGTATGACAAATAAAAAGCTGATCTTCTATGGGCTCTTTAAATAATTCATAAGATACACGAGAGGCAAGAGCTGTTTTTTGTTTTTTCCAACTAAACTTTCCATAACCTCGATGGTTTAAGGATCCTGTCCATATCCAACATCCCCCTTCTTGTTTGTCCACATACGCTAAAAATCTACACTTATCTGAACAGAATGCACGAACATATTTCTTATAACATAAAGTAGAACAGGTTTCACAAGGATATTCCCTCACAACACCAATTTTGCGTTGATAAGCATTTATATAAGCTTTGCGTTTAGGATTTCCTACATTGTATTTAGTAACTATTTTTACTCTACAGGGCTTACATTTAGTGTAATAACGAATTTTTCCATTTCGCATCCCATTTTTATGAGTATTATCTGTAGTAAGAGGAATATCACACGTTTTACAATTTCTATTTAAGTTTTGCATATTAATCCCTTCAGATATATTATACACAACTTTCTTCGTTAAAACAACTTAGAAATTGCCACCACCCGACCACCAGCCGGGCCCATATGCGCCTGCAGAGTTTAATTGATCGGTATAGATTGTGCTTGATCTTTGGCTTGTTTGCTGTACAATTGTTCGACGAAGGATAAGAGTTTCTTGCTCTTTAAAGGCTGGCATTATTTGGGCAAGACTTTCACTGTCCATTCGATCTTCAAATATTTTTTTTGAACAACCAAATGCTATATATTGCCACCATTCTTGCAATTTAGGCTCTTGAGAAGAGGATAACAGTTCAGTAGGACGGACAAAGACATCCATAGTAACCGTATATGGCTGATCGGGTACCGGTCGCAAGGTAAATTGCCCATCATAAAAGAGCATTGCTTGAGGAAGCGCTGGCTGCATCGGAATAGTTTGACTATTAATTGCTTGACCACTTCCAGGAGCCGCCGTAAAGGTAACGGTAAATTCCCCTGTTACATAATTTATATTATTATTTGCATCTAAAACAGTAGTAGAAGTAGGGCTACCTCCGGGAACATAAAGATTACCGAAAGTAGCATTGATTGGGTAATCAATCATCGAAAGTCCATTATTAGAACTATCTACTGAACTAAAAAGTACATTTTCTCTTAATAAAACAATTTGTTGGCCACTAACACCCGTAGGATTAGACTGCTGACTATTAACTACTCCTGTAAATTGAGTAGTAGCACCATCTCCGGCCGTTCCTATACTAGCAATACTATTAGTTAAAGGATAAGTTCCAAAAAACTGAGTCCGAGACTCACAAAACCATGCTTGATAACCGGCAATATAAACAGGTGAATGGACAGTTATATATTTATTTTTAAATTCATATAAAGGACTTGCCGGATCATCAGAAGTTCCATACACATCGACATAAGGCTCAGTATAAAAAGAAAAAGTTTCTTTCAGATTGAAAAGTCTTAAGTGCTCTGGAAAATCATAAAGGACAAAAGTATTAATATAGTCATCAATTTGGGCAGTAGTTAATTGTGATTCAGATAAACTTCGCGTTAATCGACGAACTTTGGTACGAATAGTATCTAAAGTAGCTGCCATGGCTCTCCCTTACTAACAGTGGCTTGTCATACGTAGGAGCTTAAGCTTCGTAGTATGGCTTTTATCCTACCAATACTTTCATACGAATACTACTTTTATGTTGCAGAATATGGCAAAACATTTTGGGTAGCACTTGTAAGCTTACTATTGGCCTCTCCAACAGGTACAACTTGTGCATATTGATAACTTTCCGGATAATCAGCGGGTGCTTCAAATGGATCATAATGGGTAGTATCAATATCTAACGTAAATGTAGTAGGACCAGTTACGGTAATAGTACCAATTTGTCCATTAAGTGTACTCATTCCATAACCTAAGGGGATATCTATGCGCACAATATCCCCCGTCTCATATTGATGAGCAAATGTGGTAGTAACAGCTGCAGGATTGGCATTAGTAATATCCGAAATTATACGCATTGCACGTTGGAAAGTAGGATTTTCTATTGCCAATATAGCCATTTTAAGCCTTTTCTACAGTGATAAGGGAATTTTCATTATCCATGCCAATATCATCTACATCTACAAATTCTAAACTTTCAAATCCAAAACGCTGGATCTTTTTCCCTAGTTTCATGGAAGGATTGCCTGTTTCATCTTGAGTATAAGCATGGACAGGGTACCATCCGTTTTTATTTAAGTGTTTAGCTACCCCTAAAGGAATAGTATAAACTTGGCCGTCTACAAGATCAAAGCGTTCAACTTGATCTTCTTTATACTTTCTATAAACAAAGCTCATTGAAGCGCCAGGACACTCATAAAAATGAAAAATCCCTTTTACTGGCTCTCTGTCTTTGTCTCTTTGATACTTTAAATTTTGTTTTGGTGTTTCTTTTTTGCTCGGAGCAGTTGCCATATATTTCCTTTTAATAAAGGGGAGCACACGCTCCCCACTAATTAATTATCTACGCTAAATGATTTACCGGCAACCCAATAAATTACATCGTTATTTTGACCTGCAGGAGCATCTTGACCAGCTCCAAGGATCATTCCGATATAACCTTGGTTAACAGTTGCATCATCTAATTCAGATACACCAGCAGATCTAGCTTCCGCTACATCTTCACCTACTGGAATTACTAATGCTTGACTAAATGGCGCTGCTGCACTCAATGGGAAAGAGAATGCACTAAATGCAGAACTATCTATATCTACAGTAATAGTGTTACCAGAAGTAACAGTTGTATCTATTGCAGTAATTGTACCTTTTAGGCCGTCCATTTCAACCATGCCAAAAGCTTCTGGCACTACAAAACGAACTTCTTGACCTACAGTAAAGCCATGAGTAACTGACATAGTTACTACAGCAGAACTTGCGTTAGTGATTTTAGTAATTGATCTATGACGAGGATAATAAAGCGGATTCCACTTAATTTTTCTCCAAGCATATGTACCAGTGGTCGCTGCAACGATTTGAGCCATGTAATCTAAACTGAAAGTAGTACCACTTAACGTGTTATGTCCTACAGTAAAGTCATAGCCACCTAATTGTTGTGCGCCTGTAACATTGTAAAGTCTTACTACATCACCAGCTACTAGTCCGTTAGCCCCTGAGTTAGTTGCTACAGGAATAGCTGCATTTGAAATATCTGTAACTGCGTTTGCGCCAGCTGCAGTTTGAAGAGCTCCATTAGGACTATCGGAAGTATCTACTAATGTGAAACCACCGCCGCCTGCGCCTAAAACTGTCAAATCTATTGCATTATTAGTAGCGTTAGATTGGTATTCAAAACCATCACCATCTGCTAAGCCACGTTGCCAATAGAATTTGTAGCCGGTACTCGCTGCATCTGCAGCTACTTGAGTATAGTTATATACCCACATCCAATCTACATCAGAACGAATTTGCAGAGTTTTAGAACTGCCGTCTGAAGTAAATTTACCTTGTTGGATTATTGTTCCGTCCATAATTACTCCTTTATTAAGCTAATGTGCAACGTAAGTTAAGTACCCAAAGATCATTAGTGATTCTAGGCACTTCTGCAAACTTATAACCAACAGAAGCATTTAGAGCTAATGGACCATCATATATTGGCGGTCTGTAAATAAAGCTAGCAGAATAACCATCTTGTTCCACGCAAGCATAAGCTTCCATACCTACACAGAAGACATTATAAACATCTGCATTTAGGTTAGATGCGTTAGCAGTTACTGAACCAATAGATGAAATTAGGAATCTTAAGTTTCCAATTGCACCCCATTCAGATCTTAGAGCATTCATCGGTGATGGATACTGATTCTTTTGAATGAATCCATCAACTGCATCTAAGTCACCTGTTAATTGAGTAGAACATAATGCAAAGTAAGCATCACGAACTGGCGCTGTACCAAACTTATCTTCACCTTCAATGTTGTCCATGATTGTATAAGCATTATTGTTTAATAATGACCTTACAATGGTATCAACATCTGATCTTGTGATTTCAGTTGGATTATCACCGTTTACACCACCTACACAGTTAATAAATGACGCAGTAGACGCTAGCATATCTCTAGTTAACTGATCTTCAGTTTGTCTTAAAGATACACCAAGACGTGCTGCACATTCATTAAGAACTGGATCTTGGTTTTGCAATGTTACTTGTTCGTTTAATTGAACATAAGTACCGTAGAAAGAAATCTTAGCGTCAATGTCTACAGCTGTTAAATTTTGAGCTGGAGGAGTAACACCAGAATTTCCCAAAGGAACCATTGCAGTTGCCAATGGATTATATCTACGCATACGTAAAGTAGTACCACCATTTCTCGGCATATTTTTTTTCATTGCCGGAATTTTGTGGATCATGTTAGGCACAGGAACAGACAGGAGCTTATAACTAAAACTCTGCTGGACCGGAGCTGGTAACACGGAAGTTGTTGTGATTGACATATTTTTCCTTAAAGCAGGTTAAACCAATAACTACTTTAAGCTGGACGAAGGCTTGTTTTGCGTCCGTGGAGGTGAACGATGCCTCGAAATTGCGTTCAGAAAAGGTAAGGAGAGCGAGTCCTTAATTGCGCTATCACAAATATATAATAAAAGATGAGAGAAAGACAACCTTTTAAAGCAACCTTGGTCATCTTTCTCTTTGTTTTAAGGCGGAATAAAATTTAATAATTTTTCATCGCATCTGTCATTTCACGATGGAGCTTAGCTTTTAGTTCGTCCGTTAATCCATTAGCAAATGCATTGGCATGCGATAATGGAGAATCTCCCTGCTGAGGAGAAACGGAAGTTAAAGGACGCGGCTTACTGGCATTTTTTTGTGCTCGTGCTTTATCCGCTCCATAATTATCTTCTACGTATATGCCCATATTCTTTATTAATGTATAAGCAGCTACAGCTTTATCATAAAGTTCTCCGGGAGCTCTAAGGGTGTTAGCTACTTGCGGGTACTTTTGAGCTAATTGAGAGATGTTTTCCTCTGTTACTACATTATCAAAATCTTTATATTCTTTGCGTAATTGCTGCTCTACGGATTGTTGTTTCCATTGAGCTTCTAAAGCTTGTAGTTTTTTTTCATATTTAGATAAATGCTTTGCTTCGACTAAATCATCAGGATTTAAATGATAGTCTTCTTCTTCAGCTTCTTTCTTGGAAGAACTTTGTTCTTGTTGAGCTTTCCAATTTTGCATCTGCTTGGCCAGCTCATCCCGTTCCCGTTGTAATCTTTCTTTTTCTTCTCGTAGTTGCTTAAAGCTTTCTTGAGGAGTAGGTTTCTTTTCCGAGGGCGACGCCTGTTGTTTATTTTCTTCTTCTTCGTAACTTTCTTCTATTGGCTCAGAAGCCTCAGGAGCTGCAGCTTCTTGTTCCGTAAAAGTTTCTTCCTCTGGAGTTTCAGGCATTTCAATTTTTGGTGTTTCTTTAGACTCGCCGCGTTCCATTTTTAAATGGTAGTTGCTCATATTATTCCTTTACTAAAATGGGAGAATTATCTGCTTCGCCGTTTAACTTTTTGGCTAATCGTAGCAGACTTCCATCCATAAAATCTAGCACAAAATTTAAAAGTTGGCGCTCTTCCGGGTGTACGTTTAGGGCTTCTTCTTTCATTTGTATACAGGTATCTTTGGATGGAACTACCCACATAAACTTCAAATCACCTGTTAAAGTGTTGTAATGATATACAGTTTGATCATATTCCGGAGTAGGGCAAGATTGGCGTGCCATAAAGTAATTTCGGATTACGTTCTCCATTAAACGTTCTTTTTTAGTAGCTACCACTAAATAGAAATCTTTAAGATGTGGGGCTTGCACTTGAAAATTATGGATACACTCTATTATATTCTTTTCGTAATCTTCTAACTGTTCCCGCATCTGCTCTTCAGCGCTATGTGTAACTTTTTCGTTTTTTAAACTTAAATCGTGGGAAATTTTTCCCACTGTTTCCCGTTTTCCAGACATTTTTCTCCTTAGATGGTGAATTTTCAGGGTAAAAGTAACATAAAAATGGAGAAAAATCAGGGATAGATGAGAATTGGCGCTCCCGCAAGGACTCGAACCTTGCTCTCCAGGATGAAAACCTGGTGATCTGGCCTCTGATCTACAGGAGCTCGGGTTAAGAGGAGGTATTCTCTTTATTCCTTTTTCGAATTTCTTTAGCTTTTTTACGCGCATCAGCTTTAGAAGAAGCTCCCCACGCTTGCAAGGCTAACAACAGGCGTGTTGGTTTACCATCTTTATATTCCGGCCCCTTCATGTTTCCCATACGAGCTAAAAACGCTGCTCGGCGGGGATTATTTCCCCGCTTTAACGGCCGCTTTAAATCTGATCCTGGATTTTGACGTTCATAACTTCGACGCCCTTTTTCGTTTAATCCGCCTTTAGGATTTTTTCCGGCTTTTCTTTGCCATGCCGGACTTTTTTTTGCCATTCTTTTTAGCCTTCTGTAAATCAATAAGAAGATCTAAACCACGCTTTTTTTTGTCTTGCTTTAAGGAACGTTTTCGGAGTTTCTTATCTTCTTGGATCTCGTGCCCGTAATATTCCATATCTTCATTTAAATGTTCACGCGCTTTAGCCGGAGTGACTTTGCGGGATTTTATTTTCTTCATTAAAGATTTATCTTCTTTAATCTCTTTTTTAAACCCTTTTACATCACCCTCTAAGTGCTTAAAAAGATCTTTTAAAAAAGCAGCATTAGATTTATGCTTCTTCTTTATCATTTCTTTTTCCTTTTGGCTGCTTTACGCTTCACTACTTTTTTAGCAATTGGACTATCACTACGTTTAGCGAGCTCAGGATACTTTCTATAAACAGCTCGTTTAATACCCGCTGGATCAGGAGCATTATGAGCATATGCCAGAGCGGCTTTCGCGCGTTTCAACGTATTTATAGGATATGAGCCTTTAGGGGCACCTCCCGCAGGTCCTGCAAAGTCAGATTTTTTAACGTTTTTGTATTCACCGACGTTAGAACCACCCGGCTTTTTTTCCATTTTACGTTCTTTTTTACGGGAAACTTTCATTCCTTTGCCGATTTTTACCATCTTCTTTTTTTTATCGGATTTTTTACGCGCCATTACTCATCTCCTAATTTAAAAGCATCTGTAAAACGATCAGGATTAAACTCTTTATTGATAAATCGAGGAGAAAGATTAGCCATTGCAGAATGATCTTCAGATATCATTCTCGCATCTGCACGTTCCTGCTCGCGGCGTGGATCACATTTTTTTCTAAATGCATTGAGCATTTCTATTTCTATTTTCATTCTATTTTTCCCTTTGTGATACGTAGGAGCTTTGCTTCGTAGTATCATTAAAAAGGGAGAGGAGTTACCACTCTCCCTATATGAACAAACTGACCCTACCGTACTCGAGTCGTTTCATCCAACACCAATCTTTTATTAATGCGTTTTTGACGCTTTGTTGGTTTATATTGTATGTTTGCGGGAACGCCCAAGATGCGGTAAGCAATTTTAGTTGCTTTTGAACTTGTTCTAGGCATAGCCGGCATAGTTTTTCCTAGTATTTTTCGGGATATGCCATGCCTGCTTTTCTGCGTTCTTTACGGACATCATCATCCATCTGAACATCTATACCACGGATATCATCATTAAGATCATAGCTATAGTAGTCAGTCTTAGGATAAGGTTTCATCATTACGTGCTGAGGTAAATTAGCAATTTCATTGTGATCTTCGTGAAGCATACCTTCGCTTTCTAGATGTCTTCTGCGACGGGGATCCATGTGATAATCTCTTTCATCACGCTCACCTCGTTTGAATGCTTTTTTAACATCTTTACGTCTGATTTCACGTTCCATTCCGCGTGATTCATCTAATCTATCTTTAGCAGATTGATGATATCTTTTTTTAGCCATATCGGCTCCTTAAGTAGTAACTGCCCCGACGTTTTTTACTATATTAGTAGGGCAACGCACTTATAAACGTCTAACTACGCGATTATTTTAGCATCCTTATTTTTGAGATCCAATACTTATTTTTTTTAATTGACGACGAGCCTCATGAACACGGCGCGTGTTTTCAGATTTAGTAATAAAACGACAATTAGAGGGTGCATAATCTTTTAAAGGATCTACTCGATCGATAGTGAGGTTACATTTCCAGCCCTGAGACAGGGCCCAATCAAAAAAAGATTTAAAATTTTTAAACCATTCCTCACATAATTTAATACCTTTTCCTCCATAAATTGCAAACTTAGGATTATTAGAATTATAACAACGCTGGCGCATATTAATCCATGTTTTATAAAGAGGGTGCTTATCCGCGTATCCATGAAAGAGAGGAGGACTCAGACGTTTTTGGACACTCGAAATAGACTTTATGTCCCTCTTTTTATGAAGACGTTTTTTGGGAGGAGAGATTGGTTTTATATTACAGTTTCTACACTTTTTAATTTTAGAGGAAGTTATTTCATAAGTCGAACGTTCCACTAGGTGTCCACATTTGCATTCACATATCCAATAATGAACACCGCGATAGCGCATTTCTTTGTATCTAATAACTTTTAAATAAGAATTATAATAACCTTTTAAATCTTTCATAAATTTTATTATAGCAAGGTTATTATAATTCCTCTACTTCTATACAGCACGGTCCTGTATGGAAAGATCAGTTATAGATTCTTCTTCATCGAGCCCAGGAGTTCGTTCATTTTCTTTCACCATTTTACTTAGGCTCAGCAACTTTTCAAGCTGGCGTAAATCTACTTCTTCAATCTCTTTTAACGCCTTAGCGAAGTGTAATAAGCCTAACTCACGATCTTTTTGAGCTTCCGCTCTTCTTTCTTCTGCAAGAGCCTGATTTTCTTTTACTCTACTCAAACGCTCGACGCCCAGACCCTGATCAGCGGTAGCTCTAGCATTCGCCAGATTAGTTCTAGCTTGCTGCTCTTGAATTTGAGACTGCATTTGCATTTGTTGAGATTGTTGCTGTCCTTGCATCTGTCGTTGAATAGCTTCAACCAACTCTTTTTTGTTCTGTAAAGTAGAAGATTCTACTAAGACATCATCAGGAACTGGCACACCAACTTCTTTCAGATGTAACAATTGAGCAAATTGCATTTGACGTTGAGTAGTAGTATTGAGCCCTTCTTCTATAGCGGCACCATATTTTCCAAATGCTTTATTATAAAACTGAGGTGAAGGCTCTTTTCCATTTAAAATCTTTTTAACTTTTCCAGGTGTAAAATTAGCCTGGATTAGCTTAATCATAATATTTCCCAGTAACTTCTGAGAATAATCTAACTGATCAAATAAATTTTGCAGGGTAGTTAGGCCAGCTCCTTGGCGTAACATTGATAAGACACCTGCTTTATCATCATTAGCTGACCCTAAAAGCTCCTCATTTACGCCTGAAATTTCCATTACCTCACGCGCTAATAATTGAGAAAGCTCAATCATTGACGGTGGTACTTGAGGTGCTTGTATTTTTTGAACATCGGTCATATTAGCTTCTTGCTTTAAAGCTAATCCACGTCCTTGGCCATCTAAGAAAACATCATTCGGATTAACCAACGCATTTTCTTTATAAACCCATCCGGAATTGATTTGAGATTCCAGAATATCCAGCTCGATAATACGGCGCCTATTATAAAGATATTGTGCATCACGCAGACCACGCACCATCCCCTGGATCCTGTATGGGAAATATGGCATTTGAGGAGTATAATAGGCAAATACAGGCACAAACGGATAAGTATCGATACCCATTGGATTCGGTCCGTCATACATCACCTTTCCTTGCACTACAATCGCAAGACGAACAGTAGGAATCTCTTGCTCTACTACTGTCACCTGAGGGTACACTCTTAAGAATTCTTTAAGAGCCTCTTTGTTAGGACTATCCCATTCCATGGTTTCACCAGTTTGAGAATCGACCAACATTTTTTGAGTACGGTAATCACGATAATAGTACTCATCATACGTTAATAAGTTTTTCATGCCGTAGTTATAAGACTCAGGCATATATTGAAACTTACCATCGCGACCATCGCCAGTACCATCACTGCCAGGCAAAGCGGCGATTTCCTCTGCCTTATCTGGTAATAATGATATACATTCACGACGTGTCAAGTAAGAGCGCTTCCAAATTGCATTACAATCTGAAAGATCTTGTTTCTTAAAATAAGGATCTATTAAGAAGCTATTATAGCTACAATTACTCACCCGAATATTACCTGAAACAGGATCTTCCCTATAATCCATCCAGACTTGAAGCAAATTCATGCCAGTAACTAACGCTCCATGGAAAGATTCCGAAATAGTCTCTAACACACCTTCTTTATTATTTGTCCATAAAAGGATCTTGGAAAATTGATCTGATGTTTCCGAATCTGCATTTTCTACCGGTACAACTATAGTAGATTTCCGATTTCTCCGCTGGTACCCACTCACCATCTGAACAACACGTCTAATCCTGTTAAAATTAAACTGTTTACGCCTATTAGCAGGCAAATTGCCATAAATATCGTTCCATAAAGTCTGGTCACCCGCTTCAAAACGCGTATCGGTGTCAGCTTCACCCCAGAACGACTGATTAATCGTTATAGATTCAGAATAAAAGGCCTCCATGCGTGATAAAATAGACTTATCTTTCTCATTCAGATAGACAGGCCCTAATTGAGGGAATAAAATGGTATCTCCTTCTCCAGTTTTTTACGCTTACGCTGATTAGAATTTTGTTGGCTATAAGTAGCCCATCTACAATTCATGGGTTCATAGTTACCATCATTATTGATTCTATCCAAAGTAAGATCCTTAGGCTTCTCACCCATATCCGCTAAAAAGTTTTCAAACTTATCCCATCGTTCACACATTTTTATACCACGCCCTCCATAATCTGGATAGTCTTTATTATTAGGATTGTTGCATCTATTTCGAGCACTACTCCAGGCCCTATTCGTAGGTGTTCCATAGTATCCATGCTTTTTAGGAGCGCAAAATTTACAGCATAGACTGTAACCCTTTACCACATGATAGGCAGTCGGTGTGGATAAAGTACCACATTCACACTCCACCTTAAAATAAGATCGATATTTTTTCTTAAAATGGTTGAGTATAGTCCATTTCCCAACTTTTTTACCTAGATAATGTGCGTATTTACTCATATTTTCCTTAGTGTTTTTAATGAGTATAAAGGAAAGTTGAGGAAACAACATACTATCGATCCTTACCGGTAAAAGGATAATTTTCCATTAGTCTAAAATGGGTTTTCGGGGAGATCAAGTAAAAAGGGCGCCCTAAAGCGCCCCAAGAAAGGAAACAAATGATACACTAGTCATTTGCGAGAAGCCAAACCGCGATTAAATACCTGGATTATAGACTGCTGAGAACCCAAGTATGTTTTTAAGAATTTATGAAATACTTCAAAATCGGTAGAATCGCCACAAGTAAAAAAATCTACAAAGCATGCACCAAATTCTGGATACGTATGAATAGTAGCATGAGATTCCGATAACACTAAACAAACTGTACATCCATCACCAGGGAAAATATGACCCGCTGTTTTTATAATTGTCGCTCCTGCCTCTTGAGCAGCACAAAATAGACCTGAAAAAACTACGATAGGATTAGACAAAACTTCTTTATTACACTTGTAATAATCTCCTATATAGTGAGTACCCTTAAATTCATAACCACATAAAATGGTGCTTAATGTGAGTAAAATAAGTAACTTTTTAATCATTATTACATTCCTTATGCTTTAAAAAGACCAGATAACCGCTCATAGTTAAATTAATTATCATCAAAAATACAAAGATAGATGAAAAACTTAATGATAATATTTCAAATTGAGTCATATTTATCCTCTTATTTGCGTAATATAGCCGTATAGTGGGCGTTAGTCGCATTAAAATATTGAGCACAAAACTCAATCACTTCATGAGTGTCATAAAATCTACAACTAAAAAGATCTATATAAATATTCTCCCGAGTTGTATGCATAGTAATACATGAAGTCTCAATCAACTGAACGACCGAATACCCTTCCTGTTCTCCGTTACCAAACCATTCTATCTGTACCTTCCCATACCGACGCATCTTAATAAATTTACATAACGCCTTAACAAAATCTTCGAGTAAAGACTCAGATTCTTGGCTATGAGATAAGTAAATAGTATTATGAAGATCAATATGAGTTGAGATGCCCCAAGCTTCAGATTTATTATATTCTTCTAGCGATTGGGGCATGAGGTGAACACACGCAGTGTTCATGGCAATTAATAAAAGTAATTTTTTAATCATTTTATTCCTTAATAAGGGGGTAAATCGTCACGGAAAACAGCGGGCATATCAGCATTAGCTCCATAACGAGCTCGTTGATATCTTCTTTCTAATTCTTCAGCAGTTAGTCCATCTCTAGTTTTAGGCAATGAGACACAGAGATATCTCATACAATCCGCAAAGTGAGATGACCAATCATGGAGTGGATGAGACTTATAAACCTTACGCTTAACATCATATTCTTGGCGATAATTTTCTAGCGCCTTAATAAGCTGCTTACATTTTGTTTCATCAAACCATATTTTAGAGAGCGCACTTCGCACTGCTTCAATGCCATCAACGATACTAACATCATTAGCCGTGACAAACTCAATTCCCAATTGACGAGCTTTTTCCAACCGCGTGATACCAGAGCCCCATTCTTTAACACGAATATCATGAGGAGCAATATGACGCCCATAAGCATAAGGCTTAGACTGTAATACTTTAACATAATGCTCTAAGCCCTCTTTGTTGTTTTCGTAACAGTCTATAATACGCACAGACTGCCCGATAACCTGAAAAAAGATAATGGAAGTAGCATCGCGTACTCCTAAATCCCATGCAGTATGAACTTTGAAGCCATTTTCCCATGGTACATCTCCTATACGTTTATCTACACGTAATCGATCCATGTATTTAGCATAGTATGCACCTTCTACACCCATTTCAAAACTGGTGTAATATTCTTGCTGAATAAGATCATCAGACATCAGCCCTTCAGCACGCTCTTTTTCAATCTCTGAAAGAGGAATATGATTCGTATCTTCTACCGTGAGCTTATAAGCGTACCAATCGGGAGACTCCTGAGCGATTTGCCACAATTCCCAAAGATGATTCTTACCACGGGGCGTAGATATAAAGAGAGCCCAGCCATCGTTAGCCGCTAAGATAGGCCGAATATACTGGTAAGCTCGAGGATCTTGTAATGCATACTCAGAAAAGATACATCCATAAGGATTAGTACCCATCAAAGTATCATAGTTATCCGAGCCTACCAGTTGGAGCAGTGAACCGTTAACAAACCTTATCTTCATCTCTTGCGAATTCTTGGAGACGACAAGTTCATCAGGAATATAGTCTAATATACGTTGACCAGTATTAGTAATAGAATCCCAAATTACTTTCTTAGCTTGAGAGTAAGTAGGAAAAATGTAATAGACAACACAAATTTTCTTTAAACACTGTCTAATAGCTAAATTAAAAGCTGTAATATCTTTGCCGGGCCCGCCTCGGCAGTATTGCCAATACACGCTTATAGTTTTTATTTTCTATAGCGTCAAGCAACGGAAGCTGGTATGACCTAGCTTTAAAGCGATTCAACTTAATTTGAGTTTCTACGCGCATTTTTGTCTCCTATTTTGACAATTTTGTTTAGGAGTAACCCATCTACAGTTATTTTTAGTATAAGGACCGTTATTATCGATGCGGTCTATTTGCATCCCCTTAGGACGATCTCCCATATCTTTATAAAATTCTTTAAAATGTTGCCAGCGAGGATCGTGATAAATACCACGGCCTCCATAATTTTTATAAGCTCTATTATTGGGATTATTACATCGAGCTTTTATCCCCATCCAAATAATCCAAATAGAAGAACCTTTTTTTCCATGCGTTTGATGTAATTTTTTTTTGCATTTTTTACATCTTTTAACTTTTCCTAAACGTAAATCACTGCCATTACAAATACGCATTTCTCCACAACCACACTGACATTTATACCACAAAGCATTACCATCGCTATGGCTCAATTCCACTACTTTAAGATTTCCAAATTTACGATTAATCATAGGAACCGAATATTTATTGCGCTTTTGGCCTGCAATATGCATTCTTACTTTTTTAACTTTATTCATATTTAGGGTGCTTGTTTTGACGTGAAGATTGCTTAACTACTTCTTCAGGCGATCGAGAAGGTACCATAGGAGAATCCTCAACCTTATCCATAAGGACCGTAATGTTCTGTGCAGTTGCACCTTTCTCCTTCTCCTTTAAAGAACTACGCAATTCCAACACCTCTTTCCATAATTGATCATAGACAGGCATAGTATATGACACCATCCCTGCATCAAATTTACGTTTTAAGCCATTCTTTTCTCTGCGCCTACCAATTAGACTACGAGCTTGCTCATGCGCTTGCTCAAAGAATTCATAGTCTTTTACCCACTGGTAATACATCTTGCTGGGAATACCCAAATCGAGATAAAGATCAGTAAGAGTAATACAGTCTTCATTGTTATAAGCTTCTTGCACAATATGCTGAGCTAATTTCTCCAAAGATGCCTCAGTTACGATCTTTTGCTTAAACTCTCTAAGGCATTTATACTCAGCTACCCATTTAGGCTTGACTTTCTTACTAATTTTCGATCTTATAGATTTTTTTTTGCTAGGATTAGTAGTTTTAGATACAGGCATCCGGCTCCTCGGCATATAACTCTCTAACTGTAAATTCACTTCGTGGTTCCTCGTCATAAATTTTACGTGCTGTAATAGAAGCAATAATACAGTCATCATCATATAAAACGCCATTAGATATGTCAGCTATAAACTTTATAAGATTATCTAAATCTGGCCTAAAAGAATGATAATGACGTTTACGATTAGGGCCAGTTAACGGCCTTTTTAAGTAAAAAGACATCTCTAATAAAATAGGACCCTCAAAGAAAGGCTCATCATTATGCTGCTGGCGTAAATGTAACCCAGCTACTAACTTATGCTCTTTCTGAGAATCCCACATTTTCTGATTACCCATACGCGCTCGAGCTAAGGGTGTCGGATCTCCTAGCAAAATATAACGCTTCTCTCTCATCAAATTCTCCTAAAATATATCAATGCACTTTAAAGTATATTGAGCAAACGGATTACCCGATTCTTGCATATTTTGAAGCTTTTGTTGAGACTCTAATTTCTTCTCTAATGCTTCTTCTTCTACCTGCTTACGCTTTTCTGCCTGCGCGGATAAAATCTTAGCGCTGGCCTGTAAAGCTTTTATCCCATTTATAGCGCTCGCTTTCGCATCGCGTGCAAAATCTACAGCTTCTTTTGGCTTTTGGTTCATTGGACCTCTCCCGTAATACCAATTACTACTCTTTTTATAAGTTTTTTTATTCGGAGTTTTATTTATATATATATCTTCTTTTACTTGTACACCAACTGAATTATTCAGATTGTCATCTTTTCTTCTAAAAGACGCTAATAAAGCCTTAGAAAACCACCTAAAGGCAGGAACAATATCAGATAATTTTTTGCGTAATTCATAGTTGGTATGAAGCAACGGATGCAAAAAGTAATGACAACTTTTCTTAACCCCTCTATTAACTTTTTTTAACAGAAAGCGAGCGCTTAATTTATTAGTATGACGATGTGCCGTATTCAGATGAAAGTTAGCCTTCAATGCCAAAGTAGACTGAGTGGGATAAATTACTTCTCCCAAAATATTGCAAAGCTGCACCGCTTCATTTAAGCTAGATAACTCATTAGAAGTTAAAGAACGAACTAATAATTCTATTTGACTTTGGTGATTAGATAAGCTATTATTTAAGTACATTTTGAAATACCTTTTATTATTTCAAAGTGTTATTATTTAAGTACATTGGGAATTCCTTTACGGGTTTCAATGTGTTTGGTGAGTAATAGGGACCCGGCGTATTGTGTAACCAGAGCGGTCCTTTTTACTTTCTTAATTTCAAATTTCTTTAACCTATCAAAAATTAATTTTTTTGGCTATTTAATTTGCTGTGGTGGTATGCATTATATTTTTTCATAAATGCTTGTGCTTCTTTGGTGGTTTGATTTGCAGGTAATTTTTCCCGTATATTTTTTACCATCTCTTTCCATAATTCGCGATCCCCTATAAAATCTTTTATTTCTTTATTTTTTTCTTGTAAATCATCTAAAAATAATATAAGTGTTTCTATGGAAGCGAGAGAGCCTCGATAATAATTAGCCGAATCCTTGTCTCGATCTTCAATTGCCATACGATATAAATCAGTATTAGACGCTCCCATTATAATTATTTTATACATTAACTTTTTAATCACACTCATTTAATTTCCTTCTGTCCTAAAACTTCTTTATTCTTCTCAATAAATTGAGTAATACGCGCTAACGTCAAAAACTTAGGCTTAACACCATAATCCATAAAATTCATCAGCGTAGTACGAGTAATCCCAATCTCCTGCGCTAAATCTTTCCATGTCAATAACTTAGCCGCCCTAATTCTTATCAACGCCTTCTGAAAATCTTCCATCTTTTCCCTAATTTTATATATTTATTTGACTTTATTATACCTTATTGTACACTTAAATACAAGTAATCAAAAGGAAACTATGAAACGCTGTACTATCTGTAAAGGCGAACTCACATCTAGTCGAGATATATGCTATCTCTGTTACCGTAAATACTATGATTCATTTGGGAGATAAAAATGGCGCTTTTAAAACATCAAACGATGGCTCCAGTTAAGAAAAAAAATAAAACAAATCCAAGGAGACAGTCTCCTTTGCAAGCTACTTTAAATAACATTGGGGCAATATTAGATGAGGCTTTCATCTTACAATTTCCTCAATTACAAAAACTTCGTACCACAAAGAATGGGGTGTTAGATTTTGTGTTAAGTGCTGTAAGAGAAAAATTAGAAAGAGAACAAAATGACAATTGCTGAATTAGCTGAACAATTAGAAGTGCATATTAATACACGGATGGATAAATTTAGTAAACTGGGCGCTCGAGTTAATGAACTCCACGAACAAGCTGCACAATGCCAAAAAGAAATGTATACTCTAGTTCAAGAGTTAGAACCCGTAGAAAGCTTAGTAAAATTACAGCATCCTAACCTTGCAGATTTATTTGATGCTCTTAAAAACGAATATGGAAATCAATAATGGAACTAAATTTATTCAAATATATTTCAGACGCATTCCACGAATTATCTGAGAAGATAGATTCATTGGTTGAGTCCAAAAACGTTAAACCTGCGCCAAGCAGATCGCCAGAAATTAATGAATTAGCAGCTGCGCTTGCAAAAGCTCAAGCTCAAATAAAAATTGCAGACCTAAACAAATCTAATCCTTACTTTAAATCGAGCTATGCCGATCTTCAATCTATTGTGACAGCTTCACGTCCGGGCTTAACAGCTAATGGCCTCTCTATTACTCAACAAATTATTGATGACAATGAAGGCAGCTGGTTAATTACCACTCTATGGCATACTTCGGGACAATGGGTACAATCTAAAAGAAGAATTGTTCCTGCTAAAAATGACATACAAACTATCTCTTCCCATACTACTTACTTAAAGCGTATCTGCTATGCTTCCCTTATCGGCGTTGTTTCAGGTGATGAAGACGACGATGGAGAAGCTGCTGTAGCCACCAGCAGAGAAACTTTTGCTAAGGGGACAGCTTTAAACACCAAATATAATCCTAAAGAGAATGTTCAAGAAGTAGTCACTAAAGAACAACTGGAAGAATTAGAATATGAACTGTCTCAATATCCGGATGTAGCTGAAATGGTATTAGACGGTTTAAAAATACAGAACTTAGCTGATATGCCTAAATCTAAGTTTATGCCCTCAATTCAACGAATTAGAGAGATAAAAAACCTAAGAAATGGTATAAAGAAAAAATAACAATACTTTCATAGGGCCATCTTGTCAGCGTAAGGTGGCCGTGCCCGGCATAGCCTTGGCGACGACGGGTACTCCTTTTGGCCCACTCTCACGAGTGGGTTTTTTATTAGGGGATATCTAAATCTTTTTTTCCGGCGAGCTCGGAGTGATATCTACACTCATTCCTATTTGATGTTCAATTACTTGCTCAGCAAACTCTTCAATCGGATTATCATCGGGATAACTGGGCCAGAAATGTTTAATACTTACTCCTACAAATAGTGCTCCCGCTACTATTAATCCTTTGATCCACCACAACATACTCGATCCTCAAGTTCTTCAATACGTTTATTTAATTTCTTAATTTCATTCAATAATAAAACCGGCAGATCATGATATTTTACTGAATCCGGATGACCTTCCTCATCGTACACACACAATTGAGGGAAAACTTTATCTACCTCTTCCGCAATTAAACCCCATGCCGGAACTTCAGGATGCTTCTTATAATGGAAAAACCTAGGTTGCAGTTTATAAATAATATCGGAAGCTTCACCTAAAGATCTAATATCTTGTTTATAACGTTCAGAAGAAGAAACCGTACCTAATTGATTAGCCGAATCAACTAAAACAGCAACTGCATCCGCTACTCCGGTAGTTATACCCCTAATACCCGAAATGAAACACCGATTAATGTTACCATTTCCAGTTCCGGTGCCATTCCCTATACGTAAAGTATTATCTTCGCCTGCAGCTCCCCCTGTATTATAACCAATCATAATATTATCGGATTCATCCGATGTATAATTTAAACCCGAATTTTTCCCAATCAAAATATTTCGATGGCCCGTAGTAATTCCTGCAGTATAATTGGTTGCACTTCCGGCAAATAATCCTACCGCTATATTATCATTTCCTGTTGTTAAATTCCCTAATGATCCTCCATAAGCTGCATTGGAGCTTCCCGTTGTGAGAACTCTTAAAGATCCTACCCCCATCGCTGCATTATTTTGTCCTCCCGCGGCCCCCGTAAGATTACGGAGTACTCCAGTGCCAACGCCGGTATTTTGAGTCCCAAAAGTGGCGGGTGTAGTTAAAGATGAAGGTCCTGCTAAATTACCCAAAAACGTATTATTGGTTCCCAACGAATGCATAAAGCGTTCATATCCAGCTCCAACATCTTTGAGAATCATTCCCTGCGTGGGAGAAGATGAAGTAGGGATAGTGCGAGGAATTTTCAAATTTCCCGCTTGAATTTCTACATCCCCCGTTTCACAATCTAAAGCGTCATCTCCACTCCCAATAGGGGTAAGATCTCCCAATGTAAGGGAATTATCAATCTGAAAGGTAGCTGTGGCTCCAGATCCTGTTGTATTTAATCCATGAGCTCCTGCCAAATTAACATTTCCATTCGACGGAATTACTGTAGAGGCATCATCAGTAGTAAATTGAGTTACCGCTCCTGAATTAGCTGATATTAAATCCCAATCAGCTACTCCTTGAGCTACTCCCATTAATACGTATAGGTCACTATCATTAGTACTAGAAGACTTGCGATGTATCCAAAAATCACCCAACGAGAAATTCAAATAATCATTTTGAGTAGGGGCACGAGAAAAAGTTCGCATATTAGGAGGAGAGGAAGCTCCAGTCCCTTGATAGGCTAAGGAACTTATACCCGATAATTTATTATTTTTCATCATACTCCCCTAAATATAAATAATACTTAAATTAAAGTTGGAATTATTTGCAAAAGCAGAATTTGTGAGATTGGCACTCGCTCCCCCACTTGTTAGTTGCCCTATAAAAATATTACTTCCATTTATCAGAGGAACGAGCTGAGTACCGCTAAATGTTATATTACCGGAGATGATGGATCCTATTGTACTACTTGTAGCTGCAGAGCCTGTCGGAACTCCTGTAATGCGGGCAACTCCCGTATCTGTTCCTTTCGAAGTTAAAACAATTCGTACTCGGATCCACTTTAAATTTCCAATCTGAGTAAATTCCGCGGCTTGAGTAGAATAAGTAATTCCCGTTACACCTGTTCCAAAATCCAATACGGGTGTCCAGGAAGTGGAGGCGGTGTAAGTACTTAATACATTAGTCCCATCATCAAATGATACTCCATCGCAATATACATTATCCCAACTATTAGTAGTAGATCCTAGTGAATCAGCTCTATCAGTAGAAGGAACTACTGGAGCAGCTGTCACACTTACTACACCGCTTCCATTAGGCGCTAAAGTTACATCACCATTAGTTCCTGTAGTTAAAGCGATTCCACCACTTCCAGAATTGATCGCAGTGGTAGAAGTGCCAGTCGTATTGCCGAGTGTAGTAGTTCTTCCAGCACTAGCTGCAGTACCTATATTAATCGCATTATCCGTACTATCGGTACCAATATCCATAGTACCGCCAGTGAATGTGACATTGGCATCCGTAATGGAATTATTCCAATTATTATTTGTAGCCATCTTTCTCCTAAACGATCGTTATATTTCCTACAGATCGTGTTACTACAAAATCTGTATCTGCTACATTACATACTAATTCGACTACATCATAGGTAGAAGTAGAAGTTAAGCTCCCACCTACCCCTGTCGTTGTAGAACTTCCGCTAAAATGGATAGTTTGACCCGCATTTTGGGAAATAGTCCAACCGGTGGCATTATTCATTCCAGCAACTACAAATGTATCTCCAACTGCTGCTGTCATAGGTAAACTAAAATCTACCTGAACGCCGTTATTAGCAAAATAACCATTATTATCAGCCAACGTTTCACTACTAGCAGTAACAACACTCCACGCAAATCCTGCATTATCTGCACTAATTGTAATAGAACCCGCACCATTAGTGATTCCAATTCCATCGCCGGCAGTTAAAGTAGCCGCTTGTGGAGGATTACCAGTAGACCCAATAATTAATTGACCATCGGTTAATGGACCAATCTCAGTTTGAATTCCGGATGCACCCGTATAATTCAATGAATTTTGAGTATATTGCGTTAAATAAAGATTTTGGGAAGAATCAATACGCATCGCTTCAGTTAGATTCTGTGTTCCATTCTGAGACGTATAAAATACCATCCTGCCAGGCATATCATTATTTCCCGGAGTTCCATCTACAAATACACCTATGCGTGCACTAGTGGAGAAATCGGTTCCATCATACCCTGTGGCATAGATATCTAATAAAGTATCGTTATTTTGAACTACATTCGGAGTAAATCCACCTGCATCTCTAGAACGTGCTCCTAAAATACGCGGACCTGTAGCTGCAGTATTAGAAATAGAATTAGCTAAATATTCTATTATAGTTACTCCTCCACTATCACATGCAATAACATCGGCCGCCGTGGAGACTCCATTAATAGTAAAGTTATTAGTAGATCCACCATAATTTACTTTTAACCTATCCGTATAAGTACCACCATCGCCTTTAGGAATAAGATCGATATCAATATCGGTATTGGTTCCATCAGCCGTAATGGAATTAGAAGTGATAGTTAATCCATCCGCCGCATCAGATGTATCAAAAGTATCTGCAGTCACACTTCCAGTAATAGTTGCATTTCCTGAACTATCTAGAGTCAGTAATTCCGTTCCCGAGGAAGGAGAAATATTGGACGCGGCATCAGTAGTAATCTTTAATGTTTGAGAATCCGAAGTGTCCGATCCAAAAGCATAAACCCGCCCACTTCCTGTAGCAAAGTTTATATAGGGATCCCCTATTTGTGTGGTTCCTCCCACTCCTACATACACTCTAGCTGACGAATCTGTGGCAGCTGTATTATCTGAATGAGCCACAGCTAATACTTCTGCTGTTCCCGGGCTAGTTTGATTAAAAGTAAAAGATCCCGTAAAAGGGGAATCCATTGCGGTAGTAATAGTAGAACCTGCTCCACTAGTAGCAATTCCATTACCACCAAATACATTTAAATTATCAGCAGCTGGAGTAGCACTTCCCACATCACATGTATAGGTAATGGCTAATGTACCATCACTATCAATAGTTAAAGTTGATGTACCCGGATTTCCTGTGACTGTAATAGGAGCAGATCCTACTACATTTATATTACCTCCGGTAGGTGGTACTGCTCCACCCGTATTACCTGTTAAAGTTTCTACGGGAGCTGCACCACTCCCTTGTATATAGCGACCACTTTGACTCATGATTTACCTCAACTTTCGGATCCATAAATTACTGTAAAATATACCGATCCCGTTGTTGGAGTACCACTTTCTTTTACATAGAGTCTTTCTCCTTCAGCTAAATAAAAACCAGAAGAAATTGTTTTATTAGCGGTAATATCCGAAAGATAAAATCCCGTCGCTGGTAAGACAAAATGATCAGTAGTTCCATCAAAGGAAAAAATTAAAGTAGCATCTGTTAAATTTTGAACTAAAAATTGTCTTACAGGATTAGAAACAGCATCACCTATACCCATATATCCCGCACCAATTGAACCAAATGCTAATGAACGCAGCTCCTCAAAGCGCATTCGAATAGCTAAATTACTCATTATACTCTCCTACAAATAATAGCCGGCTAAATAGATAGATCCGGTTCCCGTAGAACCCTTTACGTAAACTTTAGTTCCTTGAGAAAAATTAGCTACAAAAGAATTAGGAAGAGCATTAGATTGCCCGTTTAAAACTAGACTAGTTCCCGTAGGAACAAAATCATTATCCGTGCTTCCATCGAAACTAACTGTAACATCTTGGTTCGAATCATTAACAATTCTTAAAATCACACAAGGATGCTGTAAACCATCACTATTAATTACTTGATATGTTCCGCTTAATCCGGTGGTATTAAAAGAAGCGAGCTCTAAGGCTTTAATTTTGTTGTTTGCCATCACCTTCTCCTTTGTCAGCCGGCGCTTCTTCAGATCCTTCGGCTTTCTTTTTATCTTCTTCAGCCTTAGCTAAAGCTTTAGAAAATTCTACTAATTCATTACAGACTTCTTGCGCCGCATCATAACATTCTTGTAAAGGACGTCCATAAGGCATATGAAATACATATTTTTGCTCATTTTTTTCTACTTCTACGTATACGCTAGTCTTTAAGGCCATAATTTTCCTTTAAATTTTAACCCACTTCCAAGTGCGGTTATGTTTAATATTCACAATTGTTTTTTTAGCAACATTATATTTCTTAGCTAAAGCCATTAAAGAAGAAGAGGATAATTGAGATTTTATTTCTTTCACTTTTTCTTCCGTTAACTTAGCACAGCCATGTTTCTCCCCATGAGGATGCCGCTTCTTCCCTATCATATCATTTATATTATCATCTGAAGAACCCAAAAATAAATGTTCGGGATTAGAGCAACGCGGATTATCACATTTATGCAATACCCACATTCCTTCGGGAATAGGACCTTTATAAAGTTCGTAAGAATAACGATGAATCGCAATTCTTGGAACTTTTTTATTAAACTGCATGCGAGGATAAGTGAATTTTTTTTGTTTAAACTTCCAATCCCAGCAATCAGGCCCTTTAATTACATTATTTTCAAAATGTGCTCTAATACGTTTCCCTTTTTCTTCTTCAGTAGCTAATTCCCATATAAATTGACGGGTTTTAAACAATTCTCTAACATCCTTTCCTTTGCATTTCCTACTGCAATATACGGGAAGGGGTCTATTAATTATACTTTTACACGTTTTACATAACGGTAGGCACATATATATTCCTTTTAGGTTACATATGCACCTTACCATTAATTTTATGTCGTGTCTACGGTACTAGCACCAGGAACGAAAGTAAAACATTATCTCCAGCGCCTAAAGCTCCAGCGCCGTTATTAGTATAAGAAACTACGATAGAACCTGCAGCTTGAGTAATACCATCAATAGTCAAGAAAGCACCATTAGTTGAAGCATTCAAATTGCTCACTTGGCAAATAACTCCAGTAGAAGTAGTAATATTACTATTGCTTAACGTTAAAGTAGCGGAAGCGCCCATAGCAGTCGTTAAACCAGTATAAGTTGCTACCCCTACTAAGGCGTTTAAAGTTTGAGAGGCAGCGGCAGCCGAATTAGTAGCCGGTTCAATATCTACAGCACCACCAGCTGCTAATGAGATTCCCCCCGTTCCTGCGCTGACATCCACACCACCAGCTGCATCTGATGCATCTATAACGATAGCGTCACCCGCTGCTTCATCTGCAGTAATATTTACTGATCCGCCTACAGAAGAGAGAGTTAAATCTACTGTTGCACCTGTTACAGTGAAGTTAGAAGCAGCACCAGATTGAATATCTACGGCACCTGAAGAAGAGTTACCAATAGTAACATCCCCTAAAGTAGAGCCGTTGATGTCTACATCGCCATCAGCATTAGGGTTAATATTTACATCACCTTCTACATTAAAGGTAGTATTACCATCGGCATTACCAGCATTAACTGTTTTAGTACCTGTGCCAGTAGAGATATTAGTAGCCACAGTTCCCGCAGCTGCATTTCCTGATTGAATATTAACTGTATGAGTACCTGAAGTTACTGCTCCAGCACCAATATTAGTAGTTAAAGTAGCTAAAGTAACGCCTCCATTATTTACATTTACTACTTTAGAAGCACCGGCATCGGTATCCGCACCATCGGGGCCAATATCTATAGTATCCGCTATCGCAGTCGCTACAGTTCCACCACCAATGGTAATTGCTCTTGCAGAGGTCGGCACTATATCACCTACATCAATTACCGCACAATCAGCTTGATTACCTATTAAAATACCATTAGATCCAGCTTGAATTTGTACTCCGCCTGCTCCATCTGAAGCATTAAGAACAATAGCATCAGCAGCTGCTTGACCGGAAGAAATGTTAACCGCTCCAGCACTATTTACCATATCAATATCAAGACCACCGGTTCCAGCTACAGTAAAGTCTAAACCACCTGCTGATGTTAACACCATTGAATCGGCAATCACTTCACCTGAGTTAAGATTAATTGATCCAGCAGTATTTACTATATCAATGTCTTCAGTAGCCGCTCCAGCAGCAGTTATATCAATTCCCCCTGCTGATGCATTAAGCAAAATCGCTTGCGCATTATTTCGAGAAGAAACAAAAGACATTAATCCCGCAGAATTAACTTCTACACCACCTGCAGTGGAAGTAACTTCAATAGAGTCAGCAGCAGTACCTTGCGAACAGATCAACTGTAAAGTTTCACTAGTGCCACCATTAGTTCTTAAAAGAATAGCTGGATCTTGGTCTCCAGTTGCTACAAAAGAAATAGCATCCGAAGAATTAATATCAAAATCCCCATTAATTACTACATCTCCATCAAAGGTGGAAGTTCCGGTTACTCCTAAGTCTCCACCGATATCTAAATCATTAGTAATAGTAGTAGTACCCGCTGCAGCATCAAAATTAATAGTTGCAGAGCTAATAGTTACAGTACCTCCTGCATCCACATCTACATCATTAGTACCACCCGTCACAGTCAAGGATGTTACCACCGCCCCTGCTGCTGACGTCGTACTCCATGTAGCAGAACCACCGCTTACTTGTGTAAGGGTATACACTTTATCATTGGGCTGATCAATCCAAATCGTTCCAATTTCCGCAATATCGTTCGTCGCCGGTGCACGCTGAGATACAATCGGCTGAGGCGCTAAATTCTGTAGCGCATTGGATAAACCATACCCTACATTTCTACGCGCTCTATTTACACCCATATTTTCTCCTGTATAAAAAATTAATCTTCATTCTAGTTAACTCTGAAATACCTAGAGTGGCAATAAAATGTTTAAAGGGCTTTACAAGAGGGAGTTTTTCATGTACATTTGTACATATAGGGAGTAACAATATATGGATAAAGAAAAAGATAAGTTAACGAAGCGTTTAGTGGTAGATATGGATCCGGATCTTCACTATTTATTGAAATCCTTAGCACTGAAACGAAATATTACTTTAAAGCAATTAATTTTGAGACTAGTAAGTGAATTTATACTAAAAGAGAAAAAATATGAATGAAGAAAAGTGGGTAAAATGTCAGCGGTGTAATCACAAATTCAAGTCTGATAAGCCGCGTAAATTTTGTAGTAAACACTGTTATTATAAATTTTTACGCAATGAACAGATTGAAGAGACCTCAATTTGGGAAGTGCTGCGACTCATTTTTAGTATGATCTTCATTTTTGGTTGCTTAGTATGCGTAGTAATAGTGTTAATGGTTGGATTAAGTAAAGGTATTAATTATATAGGGGATTTTTAGGGGAATCATGGAAGAAAATAAAGAGCTATTAGCCGAATTAACTTTGTCGTTGCTTATTCCGCAAGAATATCATCGCCAAATAAAAGATAATGCTAAAAGAAATAAACAAAGCATTATCCAATATACGGCCGATCTCATTTGTAACTCATTAAAAAATTAGAAACTTATTAAAGAACAATGTTATTAAGATAATTTGAAAGTAGCAGTCTTCCGTTAACAGCTTTCAACTGAGGGACGCACAGCCGATAACCCAGGATGACCGCTTCGGGCGTGGGTTATTCGAAGAAGATTTGTCGAGGTAGAACGCACCACACCTTTTCGCCAAGCGGCGTCGGTAACCTGGACCGTATCGGCCATCATG
>Ga0180433_10001891_pt1 | contig 33978 bp, 50 predicted proteins | sample SS_ome_8_FD_132980 | JGI IMG/M metagenome (GOLD analysis project Ga0180433, IMG submission 132980) | Hypersaline lake sediment archaeal communities from the Salton Sea, California, USA - SS_1_D_1 metaG | ecosystem: Environmental > Aquatic > Non-marine Saline and Alkaline > Hypersaline >...
CATCGATTGGTTTTTCGAGAAGGGTGTTCCAGAGCATCTGACAAAAGAGGAGGTTATCAATTTTCTCAACTTCAACTTCGCTCAGATAGTTCAAGACTTGGAACTTGATATCTCTTTCCCATATGATGAAAAAATGTATGAAGAAAGGAATCTCTGGATGATGGAAGAGATAACCACTCAGATCGAGCCAGACTTTTTTGATAACGCTGTCGGTGGGTATTCTTCGACCGACGAGCAGATTGACCTAGATAATTTTGAATTTTAATTATGAGTTACGGACCACAGCAGATTGAGTTCTTACATCGCAAGAACTACTTACAAGAAAACGAGGAATTAGAAGATAGAATTGAGACTATACGTCGTGTTGTCGAGAGGTATGAACATCTATACTCAGATGGTCTAGCTGACCGAATAGCAAACTATATCAAGGATCAGATTCTTAGCCCTTCTACACCACAGTGGGCTAACATAGGACGAGAAAACACAGATGGGACATCTCCTCTCCCGGCGTCTTGCTACATCATTACACCAGAAAATAGCATCCAAGGAATATATTACTCGATCGGCGAAACCGCCATGATGAGTAAATTAGGAGGAGGTGTTGGAGCAGATTGGACGAGTGTTTACAACAAGGGGACAAAGATTGGTAAGGGGTTTTATACTAATCCCAAACTGGATTGGGTAGAAGACCAAGTGCGAGCTGGTCAAAAAGTTAGTCAGGGGAATCAACGTCGAGGCTACACTGTCCCTTTTATCAGCATCGATGACCCAGAATTTTACACGTTGCTAGACCGGACCAAGAAATCGAATCCAGATAAAACTGACCCCCTCGTTGAAAATAACGTAGGAATCATATTACCCATCGGATTCTGGAAAAGGCTTAAAAATGAAACTGAGCTAAAAAAACGATTCCTTGCGGTGCTCTACCGTAGAGAAGAGACAGGTAAAGTCTATTTGGTAGATGTTGAGAACTGCAACAAGAATCAGTCACCCGTCTATGAGAAGCTTGGTCATACTGTTCATTCGACCAATATCTGCTGTGAAATTACAACTCCAAAGTATGTTAATAAAAGCTTTGTCTGTGTTATCTGCTCCCTTAACCTCGTTCACTGGGATAAGATCAAGGCTGACCCTCAGATTATCAAGGATGCTTATATGTTCCTTGATATAAGCACGAGCGAATTCATCCGCCTCACAGAGAACGTACCTTTCATGGAGAAGGCGAGGCGCTCAGCTATTGAGAAGCGTGACATAGGACTCGGAACACTAGGCTTCCATGAGTATTTGCAAATGAATGACTGTGCGTATGGGTCTCTGAAGAGCATGCAGTTGAACGAAGAGGTCTACGCCACAATCCGAGAAGTGGGAGAGGAGTACACAGCAGAAATCGGTGCGAAATTAGGTAGCCCAAAAATGTGTCAGGATGCCGAGATGGTACGCAGAAATGTTTCTCTCATGATGGTTGCCCCTAATAAGAGCACGTCATTTATCTGTGGTGGAACTTCCTTAGGTGTCGAGCCTTTCCTCAGCAATTATTTCGTGAAGGCACTGGCTGGAATACAAGCGACATTTAGGAATCCATATCTTTCCAAAAGATTAGATACCCTTGGGAAAAACACACCAGAAGTCTGGCAGAGTATTCTTGAGAACTTGGGCTCAGTTAGTCACTTGGATTTCTTAAGTGACCACGAGAAGGGTGTTTTCCGAACAGCAAATGAGATCTCTCCAAAAGATATCATCAATCTCGCATCTCAAAGGCAGAAGTACATCGACATGGCGCAGTCCATTAATCTCTTCAACCGTCCGAATTATTCGAAGCAGGATATCTACAACATCCACAAGTACGCTTTTGAAAATGACTTGAAGACGCTGTACTACTATTACTCTCAAGCACATGCCGCCAGAGAACAGGCAGGAGAGGCATGGGATACTTGTGAGAGCTGCGCAGATTGATGTCTAGTTATAGGAGATGATGCTCCCCTTCTTAGAACAGTTCTACGAAAGTATTTGGCGAGGTCAATTTCGTCCTGGCTCTCCGATGTGGCAATATGGGGCAATACTCGTTCCCTCCGAATTTGAGAGTATTACCTATAACGATTACTTCAAAGTAGGTGCGGAATTGTTCCAACGAGTAAAGCACTCCCATGAGGCTGATAACTTAGAACATATGATGAAGCATCGTTTTTATGCTCGAAATGCTGAAACGGGGCAGATTGCTAATATCGAGCTGTGGGATGTCAACCCGATCCAAGTGGAAGTAGATTATCTGGATGGTTCAGAACCTACAACCGGAAAACTGACTTGCGACTCCAATAAAGAACTCGCAAATCAGTTTGTAGACGACAATTGGGGGACTTAACTGGCTTCTGAAGCCAGTTCACGTAAGAAGTATCCAACCTCTTCTTCAAAGACATCTCGGTCCTGATTAAGAGGTAATGCCAACATGTCGAGCTGGAAATCAACACACTCAAAATAATCTCTGTGGTTCATTCGAAGAAAATTGACTTTGATCATGTTGTGATCGTGCTCTCGATTATCTATCAATATGTTCCGGTGGTGCTGAACCGAGAGAGACTTGTCGCACATGTAGCCAATGGAGGCTGAGTGTTCTAGATCTCCACGAGCCCAGATGTGATCATGTTCGAAGCCTAGATTCATCGCATCGTTGACAGCACAAGCGTAATCGTATGTGCCGATGGTCAGAATGTAAACGTTTTCTGCGCCAAATGTCTCACGTGCGTAATCAACTACAGGAGGTGCCTGGTACCTTGGAAATGTCCAGTATTGACAACCATCTGGTTCTACGAACGTCTGTACCTGCGTATCACGCAGTTTAGAACCTGGAACTGTATGGATGAGGGTCTCATCCAAGTCAAAGAAGATATTTATTTTCATAGTGTAAAAGAGAGCCGCTGGTGAGACTCGAACTCACAACCGTCTCCTTACAAGGGAGGTGCTCTGGAACCATTGAGCTACAGCGGCATACTTTACAATACCATAAAAGACGAAGAACTCAACCAAAAATCCGTAAAACATTTGGATTGAAAGAAGTTCAATCCATAGAGGTATGAATATAAAATTAAGTCTACTCCTCCCCCTACTACCAGTGGTCTCCTTTGCCCAAGACATAATTCTAGTTCCTATCGGAACACTTCAGACAACGATCGTTGAGTCACGACCGACACCAACGACACGACCGACATTTACGCCTCAGCACGCAGCAGATATGAGACGCTTCAATGAGATGCTCTCTAAGCCGCTGTACAGGCTTTTCTTCCGTAAGGCGGATACGAACAAGGATAAGCGCATAACCGTCACAGAGGCGCGTAATTACGCACGTACGGAGCTGGAAGATCGGGATACCTCTCGGAATGAACCTGCGCTGAATGTTATGCTAAAGCAAAATCCTCGTGCGGACATCAACAAGGACGGAGTTTTGACAAAAGCAGAATTGCTGAAGTTCTTACAACCTTTCGTTGATTACGAATCAGGCGTAAGAAACTAGACGTGTCGGAAACTGATTGAAAAAAGTTCCGTAGTCATAGCGTGCGTTGATAATCATTTTTGTATTCAGCATCATAGTCTTGCCATTATCGAGTTGAACTTCGAACAGGCTCGTGTTCCAAGGAGACCATGAACCACTGTAGGATGCGCCTACGATCTCAGCTTGGTCTCCCGCTTTAAATAGGTGTTCCAAAACCTTGTTCGTCATTTTCATTGCATAGGTGTCGATGATCTCTGCTGCTCTAGCATTGGCATTTTGATCAAGGCGTTGTGCTAGTTCTTGATCCGACAAAGGTTCGACCTTGATGCCTTCCCCGACCCTGTACGAATAACTATTCCCTTCGGTACGATTTGTCCATGCCCTAACAGTCTGTTGCCATGCCTGTTCTTTCTTGTACGCCTCACGGCTGTACCTACCCATGTTCCTATCTGTTGATATTGTCCAATCTGATGCTTCAAGTTTTTTGTACGTGTTTTGAACCGTCTTCTCTAATTGGGAGTACACGCTGTCATAGATTTCTTTGCGGGATGCGGACATTGCCTTCTCAATGTGAGGGTTACCCACGGGGACGGTCTTAGGCTTTGGCTTTGCGTCTAGGTTAGGCTTACGTCCTTTAACGAGGTTCGGCTTGACTTCCTTCATCTTAGCAGCTACAGGACCCCACTTCTGCAAGATCCTGATCAGGTCATCGATGCATTGATCTAGTCGATCCAGTCCTGGCTGACGAAGCTTCTCGACCTTCTTGATAGCATTGGCGCTTGCAATATGAGCAAACTGAGGATCATCAGGCATCGCGGACCACTCTCGACTACCGGGGATGAGTTGTTCCCATCGACCTGCGGTAAAATACTCGTCTCGCCATGCATTTGTTTCCTGCGAATAGCTTATATCCGCTTGACGTTTGATCTGGTCAAAGTCCACTTTGTAGATTGGTTCGACTGAAAGCTGTTGGATTGCCTCGTCAGGATTAATCATTGATTCGAAAAGTTTAAGGAATTCCATGGAGATAATTACAATTCGGTTTTGTTAGCCCATTCAATTATAGTTTCAATGTGCTCTCGCACCTCCGTCCAGTCTGTGGCAGTGTTACCACCACGGAGGGGATACTCAGGATGCTTGGAGAAGTGCTCTGGTGCGTATAACCAAATAAGTTTTTCATGTCCCCACTGAAGTCCGATGTCAATCGTGATGCCCCACTTCTTTGCCAGACGACGTGCCTTATGGTAGTCAGCATTGTAACTCGACTTTTTCTTCTGCTTAAGCTCTGGGGGGATAATCAGCCCTTTAGACGACAGCAGATAAATTGCGTCAATACGACCTCTACGCTTCACCTGTGGGTCTTTGATCGAGACTAGTTTCTTGGTTATGCCGCAGATGTAACGACGACCTGTGACAATCTGCCAGTGGTTAGCTGCAATAACGAGGTAGACATTACCCGCAGGACGTTTGGACTCTCGGAGCCACTTCGCGAGTGTGGCTCTCTGATATGGCTTCCCGATAGACTCGTTGTCAATTCCAAAATGAGAAAGCGCACAGAGTATCTCCCACGTGTACGTTCGAGTGACCATCCTCCTATCGGGACTGATTTTCTCCCTGATAAACCTGGATGCATCGTCGGTGGAGATGCCCGTCAGGATTGAAAGCACGGCAGGACCACACCAGCGGTTTTTACCATGAGGTTCGTGAAGTTTAATTTTTGTCATCCCCATACAAATACCACATCCTGAAAGAAAGTCAAATTATTTTTTGACAATTAGGATAAGCTGTGTATTGTGTTGACATGATGACACATGAGAAATTTCGGGAACGGAACGACGAGCTGAACCATCTGAAGGATGAAGCTCTGACCAAGTATGAGGAATACGTTAGACATCGTATTAAAGGACGGCTGCATATCCTCAACACGGAAATGCCAAAGCGAGAATTTTACGTTCTAGACGCAATGGGGTTGATCTCGATCAGGGAAATCAATTCAGGGACTTCTACCCTTTTGGATGAGATCGACACAAACATTGACTCTCCAATGCATCGGTTCATACGTGGAAACGAACATATGCAGGATATTGTCCAAACCATCGAAAGATTCTACGAGGAAGTCGATGATTGCAATCCGTCCTATCTGGGCGAAATCAAAGTTTAGCATGAATCTACAAGAGTTGTACAACCAAAAAGTGGAAAACCCTCCAGAAAACTGCCGGAAATGGAATTGACAGCGGCTTCTGGCAGGGTTACTGTGGTTTCGAGTCAAGATATCCGAAGGACTCCTTCGCCCACGCAGGTTGGCGAGCTGGTGTGAAAGTTCGGAAACTTGACGATAAAAAAGGGTTCGTTAGACCCAGACCTAGATTTTTCGAGAACATAATTCCAAAGAAATGAACGTAACGACTAGAAAACGATTAACTCCAGAAGTTGAACTAAGAGGGGGAGATGTATATGCTCGCGACTCTAGACTGTATATTGTGCATAGGGTTCAAGAAGGATTTCAGTTTGTAAATTTGACAGACGGTCACAGATATTTTCCCCATCCAAAAGGCTCAACGGATTTTATTGATGCTTTGAAAGAGCATGGTTTTGTAAAGTGCCGACAAGTACAGGATGCGATTTTCGAAGTATGAAAATTTTAAGAAAACGTACCTCATCGTGAGAAAAACATTTAAGATCATATGAAGACCTTGTGGTGTGATTTAGAAACGACAGGCAGAGATCCTGTTGCGTGTGGCATCCATGAGGTTGCTTGCATTTTCGTTGACAGTGTTCAGCGTGTGATTGTCGAACGCAGATGGTTTGTCAGACCATTCGAAGGCTGTACTTACGAAACTGGGTGGGATACCATTGCTGAGGAAATTAGCGAACAGCGCGTTCAGAGCTACAACACAACCGAGGCGCAGTTCCACTTGGAGCTAACAAACTGGTTGGGTCAGTTCATCAACAAATACGATAAGGAAGACAAGGCATTCTTCGCAGGTTACAACTCGGATTTTGACAATAGTTTCATGCGTAAGCTTTTCGACCGATGTGGGGATGCTTATTTTGGTAGCTGGTTTTTCAATCCTTCGTTTGATGTGATGCCAATCTGTACGTTGGCATTGGCTGACCGAAGGCACCTCATGCCGAATTTCAAGCTCTCCACAGTCTACAAGGAGCTAACGGGTTCCGAGCTTGAGCATGCCCACGAGGGACTGGAGGACATTCGTGCTACCAGACGAATCTACAAAATGTCTATAATGAGGCTGAAGGACTCGTGGTTAAAGCCGGGTTTCATTGAAAAATTGCAAGATGAGTGATCGACCTGAGAATAGAGTTGGGCGAGATTTATCGAAGCTTATCGCACTTCGCCCATCATATCAGGAAATTACAATCTAAAGGAAATTACTAAATGAGCACCAAATGGTTTATCGCTGACCCTCATCTAGGACATGAGAAGGCCTTAATCGGCTCTCGAAAAGAGCACTTCCCAACCATCGATGTGTGGAACAAACACATTCTGAATGAAATGCGAAAATGCGGGAATGGAGGTGAGCTTTTCATCTTGGGTGATCTCTCGATGGAAGCTGTTGATAAATGGAAGCCAAAGCTTCCTAAGTCCAGTTTTTTAATTCATGGAAATCACGATGGCACTGTTTCCAAATGCGCCAGGATTTTCAAGGACAGATTCGCACAATGCCGGGAGATATTTATCGGACCAGACAGAGCGAAATGTTGGTTGTCACATTATGCTCATGCTTTTTGGCCAGCGAGCCACCATGGGTCTTACCACCTCTACGGTCACTGCCATGATCAGCGTGAAGCAACTTTGGATGAGTGGATGCCGATGCGTCGATCAATGGACTGCTCTCCAGAAACGATCTTCAGAACAATCGGAGAGTGGCGACCTATCAACGAATTTGAAATTCTAGAAGTGCTGAAGGACCGAGAAGGACACGATCAGCTTGAATTTTACCATAAACTCAAAGAAAAATTCGAAAATTGAGGTTGACTGGTTCATTAAACACCTTTATATTTTGCAATGGATATACATCTGTATCAACTCAGGATAGGCGACTCCATGGTCGAAGAATACAAGGCTATGGGGTACGAAGAGGCTAAGGCATTAAACATCGCCCTTGTTAAGGACTACGTAGATGAGATTCGAGAAGACAAGAAAAATCGGCAACTCCATTACTGGGAAATGGTCGAAAGATACCTCCCAGAAGATCAGGTCAAATACTACCAATCAGGTGATTGGCGAAAAGATCTGAAGAAATCAGAAGAAAAAGTTCTAAAAACTGCTTGATTTATTCTCGAAAGCATGCATAATAGTCTTATGATGACAATCACACCGAAGGTAACTCAAATTTGCGATCAGGTTTTCGATCGCGAAACCCCCCCAACTCCAGAGCAAAGAGCGCTCGTGGAGACCGTCGCCCAAGCATGGACTGAAGACCACCCAAAAATGCAGGTTATCATTGGAAACTCTACCGCTGGCAGCGGTAAGACCACCACCGCAGGTGACCTCTACAAGGTTCTTCAACTCCTTCGTAAGGAGTTGAACCTCAAGGACACCTACAAGTCGATTCAGTTCCTTGCATTTAATGCAGCAGCTCGCGATAATTTCCTTGAAAAAGGAATGACTAAAAAGACTGCCAAGACGATCAATGGTCTTGGTGCATCGGCTCTGTGGAGTTTCGCCAAGAGCCGGGGACTGCGATTGGAGCTTGATAAGTTCCACCAGAACAACCTCATGAAAGAGGTTGATCGCGCTCAGAATGAGGAACTTCCAAAGGATCAAAAGATTTTCAAGCACAAAATCGCTCCGATCCGCACCTTCACCCGCAAACTCATCCAGTTTGCCAAATACGAGGCTATTTTCGGACAGGGTGTCTGCCGGAAGGAGCTGGAGAAAGTCGCCAATCACTACGGGCTGCACTTGGTCTGGACCGATATCGATGCCAGCAGATACAATCTGACCAAGGACGAGGCTCTGGACTTGTCATACGCATGGGTAATTGGTTGCCTGAATAAGACCTTAGAAATTCCCACCGAAGGTGTCTGGAAAGTTGATTTCAACGATCAGGTCTACCTGCCTGTCGCACATGACATCAACTGCTGGAAGAATCACCTGATCGTCGTGGACGAGGCACAGGACCTCTCAGTGGTCAATAAAAAGCTGATCACTAAGTGCCTCCAGCCTCGTGGAGTCCTTCTGATGATTGGAGACGACCGTCAGGCTATCTACTGCTGGAGAGGCTGTCGTCCCAATCAACTCGCTAATGCCTTGAGGAAGAATCCTCAGACGATTGAGACTCCCCTCACGGTCAACTGGCGCTCCGGTGAGGAAATTCTGGAGCTTGCTAGGGAGTTTGACCCCCGCATTGTCTGCGGACGCAAGAGCAATGCTATTGTAGATGACATGATTGCCGATGAGTTCGCAGTCAATACCCTTGAAACGGTTGAAGGAACTGCCCTGCTCTCCAGAACACGCGCACCGCTGATTCAGCATGCCTTGGACTGCCTCAAGTTCGGTATCCCTTTCTCTTTCAAGATCGACCTGCACGATGTAAAGGAAACGGTCAACCACGTTTCCAAAGAAGACCTGAACATGCCACTCGCTGAGTTCTGCAAGGCTTTCGTGTCCTACACCGATCAGGTGGTTAAGGAGTGCCAAGAGAAGGACGATGAGACGGCAATCGAGGCTGCTCGTGACATGCTTCAGATCGTCATGACCATCGTCGAGAGGCTGGACCTCTCCGCTCCTCGAACGGTTGCTGACATCTTCGAAGAGATCAAGGTCATCGAAGGTGAGTCGCGAGAGTCTGGAGGTATCTGCCTTACGACCATCCACAGCGCTAAGGGGCTCGAATGGGATCACGTCTACCTTCTCGGCTACGAAAAGATCGGATGCTACGCCAAGAAGGACTGGCAGCATGAAGAGGCTGATAACCTGAAGTTTGTCGCCCTGACACGGGCTGAGAACCACCTGACGTTCCTCAACGAATAATTTGTCATCATAGGGGGAGGCGAGAGTCTCCCCCGCTTTTTAAAGATTTCAATTGATTAAACTAAAACCGACAATACACTAACTCATGGCTAAATCAAAAAAGCGAGTCAAACAACAAAACGCAAAGCGTTTGAGGCAAAGCGATGCTGCTACGTCTGGATCGAGCAATTACGCTCGCAAGAAGGCGTATCTTCGCCGCCACAACGTTTTCGGGTTCCAAGTCCCAGAGCCAAAACCTTGGAAGCACTGATACATCAATACTAAACCGAAAATTACCCGCGAACGTGAAAAAAAAAAAGTGGAGCGCAAAATCTCCATACATACACTAAAAATTATGAAATCGGAAAAAGATTTAGACGATTTTGATTGGGATGAGAGGGCCGATTTTTATGCCTTCCTTTATGGAGGTATTATTTATAGCTTTCTATTAATCGCGGCATTAGGAATTTTTCTTTATCTCTTTATCTCTGAATCCAGCCAAGCACTCGCACAGGGGACATCCCCTAATGCTGGGTCTATCACCTTCTAGGTGTTGTTGTGTTGTCATAGCTAGGGGGTAGGTTAGGTGTGCTTTCCTACCCCCCTTTTTTTTCAACTAAAATCATGGCAAGATCAAAGTACATTTACCTAGTTAAAATCTGTGCGCAATAGTAGGTGCTTTCACAGTCAAGTACGAGATGGTCAGTAGAGTATCTAAGTTGTCCGAATTTCATTCGGCAATGAAAATACTCAGAATTCCCGATAATCATTTCGAAAGTGAAATAGTCGATATTACTGAAAAAACTTTAGAATCAATTTCAAATGAACAGAGTTGAATGCAAACCTCACGAAAGAATTTGCAGTGACTGTCGGAGTAAAAACTGGGCAGCAGAACGAGCTTATAAGGAAGCGAAGGCACTGCTAAAAGCAAAACAGGTCCCTGCTGCTGAAATGACCGACATGACCTATAGTGAGGACTATCCTTGGCACGGAGGGTACATGTCAAGTTGGCAAGATGACATCGACGACATCAAAGATGATCCTGACTACGGACCAGTTAAGTACGTTTGGAATTGTCGTAAGGAATTTATCTTCGATCGTATGAATTTGGAAAATATAATGGACCTTTGCTGCGATGATGCTTATGAGGACTGGTCACACAACGGCAAGGGCGATGAAGATCTAGAAGCTGCCATCAAGAAATTCAAAGAGACTAATGATCGATCACACAATTATGTGTGGTGGAGTGAGACTAAAGAGGTACACATTATTGATCCCTCTTGTTTAGACGATGCATTAGAAACAGTAGCTACATATGAAAATTCAAACAGATAGTTGGTTCGAGATTGGAAATACCCATCGGGTTTGTCAAGAAGGGCTGGAGCCACGAAGATGATATTGGTATCGCGACTATGTTAATTGATCATGAAGCATGAAATTGTTTTAAATAACGAGTACGTAAAATTCACTGACCGGGATCTCCTTGGCCAAGGTGGGGAGGGTTCTGTATTCGCTTACAAAGATTGGGCGGTTAAGCTCTACCACAACACAACAGATTTCCAGCCTCGCAAAATTGAAGAGCTTCAAAAAATTCGAGGTAATCGTGTGATCAAGCCTGTACATGTCGCCTATAGCAAAGACAACCGAGTGGTTGGTTATGCGATGAAGCGTCTAGTCGATGCTGAGGAGCTGTGCTTGTTTTTCGCATCAACACATAAGACTGATCGCAAGATCGGACCCCACGAGACTGTTGATATTGCGATGAGTCTTTACGGTTGTGTGGAAGACGTTCACCAGTTCGACGATTATCTAATTGTTGATCTCAACGAGATGAATGCTATGGTCAAAGGCACGGAGGTATTTTTGATCGATGTAGATAGCTTCAAAACACCTTCTTTTCCTCAGACGGCAATTATGGAGTCAATCCGAGACCCTTATTCTCTGGGAGGAAACTTCAGCCAAGAGACCGATTGGTATTCTTGGGCAATTCTGGCATATCAGCTCTATATCCGCAAACACCCCTTCAAGGGGAAGCATGGGAAATACAAGCCTCGTGAGTGGCGTGAGCGCATGATAGCTGGCGATTCAGACTTTTCGAATGGCAACACCCTGCCCAGCCAATGTAATCCGCATACGGCGATTCCTAAGCCTCACAGGGTTTGGATGGAAGGTGTCTTTGCCAACAAGGAACGATCTAAACCTCCGGTTGCAGATGCTTCAGCCACTTTGCAGATAAAGCCAGCAGTGGTTCTGGATGCCAACAAGAGGTTCGAGGTTACCCCATTCGATGAGGTAAAGCAGGACTTTGCCAGTGTTCATTCATGGCACGGCAAAATTTACTACGTGTCCGCGAACAGCATCTGCTGTTTTGATGATCAAGGTAATCCCGTCAGAGCATCCCGAAATGAAGAGGGTTTCAAGCATGGATTCGCACGGCATGGAAATTTTTATGCAGTGAGGGGTGCAAAATTGCAACAAATCGCGTATAAGGTATTTGGAGGGAAGACTCTTGAAGACAAAAACACACTGGCTGCTATTTATGAGAATTCGACACGCGTCTTCAAAGGGTGTCTACTTCACTACCCACTTGGTAAACCTTGGATTGTCAATCCGTATGAAGAGAGTAAATGCACCAATATCCCTGTCCCAGAGCTAGAAGGTTACAAAATCATCGATGGTAAAGCCGAAGGTAATTTTGTGGTGTTTACAGGCTCAAAAGAAGGGAAGTACTTTCGCTTTCTGCTCCAAGCAAAGGATGCGCGGCATAGCAGCTATCGTGTGTTGGCGCAACCCATTGATTATCAAGGGATTAACATGTGTGCCGTTAAGGATTTATGCCTTGTGTTAGATGGGCAAAGCCTTCTGGCATTCCGAGACATCAATACTATCAACCAAATTCCTGATCCCCCTTTCGACTCGACCATGCCTTTGGTGGTCCACGATGATAAAGTACTGTTTACTTCTGGTAGAAAGGTGTTCCAATTAAAACTGAGATGATGAAAATTGCCCTACTTGCCCGTGCTTGCGATGCCACTGCCACTTTTAAAAACGAGGATAATTTAGGTAACCTCGTTTTTAGAATTGCAATCCAAAATCTAATTCCGCATGACTTTAGATTTGATTGGTATCAGTATAATGAAATGTCGGAATGTGAGGCAGATGCTTTTGTTGTACCACTAGCTAATTGTGTTAGAAGCGGTTTTAAAATCAAAGAGAGTTTAATTGAGGAGTGGAAGAAAGCTCTTCGGGGAAGACCGCTTATTGGCATAGGTTTAGGAGCCGACGCTCCTTTTGTCGATTCCCAGATTTCACTTGATCCGAACACTATTTCTTGGCTAGAACTGTTTTCAGCACTATGGACACGAGGAACTTACACATCCGCTATTTTAGCTGGATACGGAATTGACTCAACGTCTGGTTGTTGCCCTTCTCTGTTTTTGACATCTAATTGCCCGAACTATAACGACCTTTCCTTTAGTATGTCAGACATAGGAGTTTCCCCGGCACCATCAACGATAGCAGGTAAAAAAATTAATGAGTTACTGTTTAGTAATGCTAGAGGGGATATATTCATACAAGGTCCAAGGCGCTTTTTAGATTATTGGAAAGAGGGACTGATCTCAAAAATAATCAGAGAGTTAGGTCTCCGAGATATTGATGAGGATCGACTGTATCTGAGCTTTGAGTTTAACAGGTGGGTTGAAGCTCTGAAAGAACATAAAGTAATTTTCAGCGGTAGGTTCCATTGTGCTTCTCTCGCGTTCAACAATTCAATTCCTACGGTTATGCTCCCCCTCGATCTGAGGACACATGAGCTTTGCGAGACGTTTAACATGCCAACATTTGATTATCGAACGTCGGAGATGATTACAGTTCCTGAATTCGATGAGCAAAAGTTTCGTGAAAATCGTTTTTGGAAGCGAATTGCATTTGATAAATTTCTAGCGTATAATGGGATATGAGTAGTATTAAAGCATACAGAGGCTCCTTCCTGAAAGGAGACAATACAGAGCGAGTCATGGAGTTCGTGCGTGCTGCGGACATTGCGGATATTTTGCCTGTACCTAAAAAACAGGTGCAGCGGAAACCAGGACAGGAACTGGTCTGGGATTTGCAAGCGGGAGGGTTCCGAATTTTCAACTACACTAATCAGATTGGTAATTTGGAGGAGATCCCCCTAGATGAGTCCCAGTTACCTCGTCTCGATAACAAAGGCAAATTATGGAAAGGTTAGTGAATGATTGAGCTAGTTAAAAAATCTCAAAACAGCTACGATATCCTCATAAGAGCTAATCTTAGCTTCATCGGCCAGTTCTACCGAGAAGCTAGCGGTGAGTTCGTATTCGCACCATCTCGCGAATTAGCGGCTGTTAGCCTGAACTTGATGCAAGAACTTTCGGACCAGCTAAAAGAGCTTAACGAGCTTGTGGAGTGATATAGCGCAATCGCGTATTTCACCATTTTTTCGGTTGACAAAAGTTGAAATGCCCTTATAATAGGCGCATGGCAACTATCGTCGTGTGTTGTCACATTAACAAACGACGGCTGCGGGGAGCGTCCCCGAATTGGTGAAATGAACACAAGTAAAAACCGAAATAAGAATGCCTCTGACATTGCAACCGCAGTCTTGGGCATTATCGCTGTTATTGGACTGACGCTGTATAGCATCAAGCTGTCGGCTGGCTCCTATAACAAGTCATTCGAGATCGGAGGTTTAGGAGCGTTGCTTCCTATCGTCAGTTTGGCGATTTCCGGTCTAGTCGTGGCGAACGTAAAAAGTCGTCGTTGGGTAATCTCAGCTCTGCTTTTGGGATTGCAGATCATGGTAATCAACATTGATTTCTCTGGAAACTTTCTCCAGTTGAGTCATCGTTATTACAGTGACATGCACGAACTGGAGCAAAAAGAGCTTGCCCTTGCAAACCAGTCGAAACGGTCTGAAGTTTCCACGGAGAGCGCTTTGCTTGCCAAGGAAAGTCAGATCTCGACACTGAAAGAAACTCATACAAAAGCAGAAGCTCCTCTCATCGCTGCTGTGTCGCGTCTGAATGCCGAATGGACCCAGAAGGTTCAAGATGCCGAAGACGAGTTCCGTGGCGTTAATGGCAAGTCTGGAAGCGGTCCTAACCACAAGAGACTCGTCGCAGAGGGGGCAACTCTGGAGAATCGGCTGCGGGAAGCTGAGAACCAGCTAGAGGCTATCAGGAATCAGCATAAAGCTGAACTCTTGGCGATGGCTTCGTCGGGTGTAAACAATGTTGCTCAAAGCAAAGTTGCTTCGGTAGACGCGGAAAACCGTCTGGCTGAAGAAGTACAACTTGCAAAGCAAGATCTTAGCCCCATTCTCAGCGCTATGTTCACCTACCTCCCAGAGGCAAGGGACGTGACTCTTGCGGGAGAAGATGTGACTTTGACTCAGAAGCGTGCAAGCGCTTTGCTTATGGTCGGGTTGGCATTCTTCTTGGCAGCAGGACCTTCTATCCTACTCTCAGGTATCCTGGGAAGTGGGTTAAATATTTGGAAGGTTGAGTCAAATGATACTCTAACTACCAATAATGAGCAGTTAGAGCAACATTCAGAGCTACAGCGTGTAGTTGTAGCACCTCAGTTCCAATCGCCACAGCCTGTTCAAGAACCAGAAGAGTTGGTTGACATACCCGACTCTTTGCTTGAGGTTGACTTCAGTGATCAAGCTGCTCTTATGAGATGGGCGCATGGACGTGCTTCAGAGCTTCAGCTCGAAGAGGACATCCATCGCAATGATGCCATGAGGCAAGCGATGATCGAAGGGCATGCAGCACGTAAAGTTCTGCAAAACGTCTAACTCAACTCCCTCCCCTAGAGTGTCTGGGGGAGGGAACTTTACGAAAGAAAAATTATGGCACAACTCACAATCCAAATTCCTGATGAACTTAAAACCGCTCTTGGTGTTGTTTGCGGGAAAGTAACTAACGAAACCCTCGATGAATTCGGGGAAAGAGCAATTTTCAACGCTGTCTGCCAAAGTGGTGTTTGGCCAAAAATCCCTGAAGAGGGGGATACTTTGACTCTGAAATCGGGTCAGACAGTAAACGTCATTGACACAGTAAAAATCGGTGGTAGGCTATTTGCACGAGTTAATATCAGCGGAATTATTCATTCGCTGGAACCAAAAGATATTCGATGCAGCAGCTAACACCACATCAAGAAGCCATATTTGGAGCCCCTCCAACCGATCATGACCATACCAGAATTATTCGCATTGACTCCGAAGGGAATGAGCACTTCCTTCAGGCGTTTTCATATGAGATTCTCATAGACGGTCTGATTGAACAAATGGCGAGAGTTCACAAGAAAGTGTACCCTGAGAGTCTAATAGTAATCGTAGATATGCTGACCGGAGAGGTCACTATCTAAGCAGGGCGAGAATGGCAACCCGATTAAGCAACGGTAATCGCAATATCAACATCGGTCGAGATATTGCTCAACTCAATCACGAAGACCGAAGCGTCTCCATTTACATCATTGATCTCGTGTGTCGTGTACGATGCTCCGGTTAAGGTATCAACCGCGACATCTAAATCAACACCACCAGTTTGTTTTAGCTCCAACTGGTATCCAAAAGCCGGATCGATCATATCAACAACGGTCGTCTCCCCATCTGGCAATGGGGTTACCTCGCGATAGCTGTAACCATCTCCTGTGGTTGCTACGTTGATTAGGAAGCGATGCTCATTAGCAAAAAGGACCTCTAAGTCTTTTGAGGTTGTGAAAATCATGTCGAGCTGACCAACTTTATACTCACTCGAAGTTTTCGTATTCACAAGCTGCACAAATGGTGTGTCCGAAACGATTTCAATGTGCTTTGTGACGAACGGATCAACTATTATCTCCGCACTCCCTGCTCCGGTCGGTGTTATGTCCGTTCCTGAAATATCCAGGGAGTGAGTGCCCTGCTTTTCGAATTTTATGGATTCGACGAGTGTTACCGGATCAACTACGGATTGAAATTTGAATTTTAGTGTCTCAGTCGGGCTGTCATTACGAATGTCCACATATGAGCGATAAACCCCTCCCTTAACCTCTCCTCGATCGAAGGACAGCATCATAACGGGATTGGCAGTGGGACGCAGTGTGACACGTTCGCGAAGCGCCTGTTGAGGTCTACGAGTATTCATGATAATAGATAGATTCTGTTATTGAACAAATAAATATGATTTTTCCTTGAATGTCGCGCAATTCTGTGCATACTATCCACATGGCAACTTATGTTAATATTTCAAAAGAGGAAATGACCGAGTTTCTTGAGGATCTTGGGTTTCAGACAGTGGAGCTTCCACGTGTCAGAGAGCTAGTCTGGGGAAAGATCATCAGACCGAGAACCTGCCTTCGAGTTTACACTGGCATCACAGGCGAAGACAGCCGAGATGTTGGTCAGGATGCGATTCGATGCACCGTCTTCCACAAAAACTCAGAAGGCGAAATCAAGCTCCTTGGAGGTTCTAAGCGAGTTCACCGAGTCCAAGGATGGAAAGCTAACCTGACCAGTCGAATCGAGGAGACGACTCGTAAATTTCAACAGGAGCAGCTTTGTCCTCTCTGCGGTAGCCAAATGGCAATTCGAGTAGCTAAGCAGTCAAAAAATGAATTTTGGGGTTGCACTAATTTCCCCACGTGCAAAGGTACACTCCTATATGAAGGTTCTTAGATTTTTCGGGTTCGGCTTCCTAGTCGGACTCATTGCCATAACGATCGTAGGAGTATCAACCCAGTTTGTGCCTTGGGTTTACAAAAGGTATTGTACGCCTTCCACCGAAAGTAAAATTTCAACATTTTCAGCTCAGAGGCATTTGCATGTTAAGATGAAAGTTCGTTATGAATGAAACCATGCTCTCGCTTACTCCAAACGAAAATCAACAAACTGAATGGTCTACGCACATTCTAAACTACTCTCCTGGGAGAAATCAACAAGAACGTATAGTTTGCAGGACGACGACTAATGCAGAGCGGGGAGTTTTGGTTAGACCGACATTCAAGACCGAGGTTTCTCACTTCGAACTCGATCTAGAATATCTGATGGATGCTTCAGTTCCTAGCATCACATTTTTCTTGAACGATCTTTATTCGATTGTTCATCTTATGAAGGCGTGCATCTCATCTGGTGCGAGTCCTTCAGTAGCCATTGACAGCGTATTTGTTCGCTGGGTAGAGGAAGCTCTGGTATCACCTAGCAAATATGAGCAGCACATTGTCAAAAATTTAATCGACAAATACGGATTTCCAGATAGCAAATTTGTTTCCAGATTTGAAGAGTTTTCGGAGGGTCTCGACTACGATATCCAACCGTTTTCTCTTTTCAATTTCGTATTTGATTACCAATTCAAAACATGTTCGAAAATTACCCAGCCGAAACTATCTTAGAAACATTACCTAAGATTTCACTTGAAGCTAATTCTCCAGATCAACAACCGGACCAATCAGGACTAATCTTGGTCTACTTTGCCGACTGCGACAGAACCGATCACGAACCGTGGGAAGTTCTGATGGTGGAGAAAGTAAATAACAAACTAACCTTCTACTACACAGACCGGGAACGTTGCACTACTTTCAGTAGCTGCACTTGCTGGATGTGGCTTGAAAAATCATGACAGAACCACACTTACTAACGAGCAGGGGGAAAATTTTTCCTCTGTTGAACCCTAAAGTCGAGGATATAGACCTTCTCTCAGCTTCACGCGCACTCGCACAGATCAATCGATACAATGGGCACTGCTTTCGTCCTTACAGCGTAGCAGAGCATTGTTCGAGATTGACTTACGCAGCTCAAGAAGATGGGCACTCCCACAGAATGCTGCTCTTGATCTTATTACATGATTTTCATGAGTCGATTACCGGAGACTTTCCTTCACCCATCAAGACCGTTTTGAGACTGGACGATAATTTTGCGTTAGATAGTCTAGCGTGGAAATTGGACATGCTTCTCTATGAGAAATTAGGTATTGACCCTCCGAACAAAGATGAGGCGGAAATTATCAAAGAGTATGACTATCGTATTTTGCTGAATGAACGGGATGCGCTTCTGCCAAAATCTCCGGTCCCTTGGTTCTGTGAGCACCTCGAACCATTGGAGGGTGTAACCTTTGAGGAGTTCCCTTGGTATGTTTGGAGTAATTGCTTCTGGGGATCATACTGTTATTTGTCTGACCAGTTAAATCTTTCGAGGGATTAAAATAAGTCAGGTATATATCCATATTCATGGATTTCCTAGACTTATTTGAAAAGAAAGATTTGCGTCCTGTGTTGATCAAGGCGGGTTACACCCCAGAAATGGCAGAATGGTCTCACCGAATTGGAAAAAAATATGCGGGATTCGTTGCACGAGCGGCTTTTGGAGATCCACGGGATGTTGCCGAGATGCAAGCTGAAGATCTCAAACGTGCTCTGCAAGCCGGAACAACTAAGCTAGGACGTATTCAGGAAGTTATTCGTAATCTCTTCCAACAACAGCAAAAACCTAAACTACCCGCTAAACCAGCCGACATAAGTCTTACACAAGCAGAAAATTTCGTGCAGGAATTGGTTTACATGCGCGACTGGTGGACGCAGCCTGAAGTCGAAGGTATTGTCCCTCAAAATTATACTTGGACTGAATTGCTAACCCAAGCCCAGCAATGGTATGAGGCGCAGCGTCGTAGAGCCGAAGAAGAGGATACTGCTTTATCAGTAGACGAGGGTCAGACCGTATTTCATAAATTCGACGACAACAGTTATTGGCTAAACCTCAACACGTCATCCTGTCGTAAAGAGGCTGGTGCCATGGGTCACTGTGGAAGGTCTGATGGCAGTGGAACATTATACAGCTATCGCGATGTTCGAGGCAGACCTCACTTGACCGCAGACATATTTGAAGATGCAGGTATATGTGGTCAAGTTTATGGTAAAGGCAACACCAAACCAAAGCACGAGTATCATCGCATCATCCTAACCCTAATAGGCAAGCTTGGGCTGACAAAATTAAGACCATCTAGGCACGGTGAACAAAGTCTTGCTTTTGATGACCTATCCTCAGAAGATCTTGAGTGGTTTGAAAAAACCTTCGGTTATGAGCTAACTAAAGGGGGTGTGTCCGATAAAGAAATTAAAGAAGCTGATGAGTTAGTTAATACCTATGATTGGGAAGGTCCTGTCAATGCCTATGCGGATTTCCATTCTATCGAGGACTATCTCCATATCAGGGGAAGCTTTTACTTCGATTTAACTCCATTTGAACTAACGCCCGAATGGAAGCGTGCAGATTGGCGAGAATCAAGCAAGATGCTTGAAGATATCAGCGACGGTGTTTTCTCAGGATATAGTACTGAGTTCGATGGGCAGACAGGTATCTCTGTTGATTTCGAGGACTCAGGAGGTTACTTTAATGTTGAGGAAGGTATTGGAAGTACTTATAATGGTCATCATAGTTTCGATGATATTGTTGAATGGGCTAGGGAATGTTGCCAAGATGTAGATTATTACAATGACTCTGCGACTTCACTACCAACCTGTGTAATGTCTCTTGTAAATGCAAACATTATTTCCGAAGAGTGCCCTCTTGCACAACTCATTTTTCACTCCGAAGATGATCCAAATGAAATTCTCCCAGAGAACGAGGAATTGATACCTATATCTGATATTGAGATTAAACAAGGTAGAAACGAGGAGGGCGTTTGGGATTCGAAGCTACACGTTAAGATGTACTTTAGAGAGCTTCATGACAAGGTTCCCACTTTAGACTCCGAAGTGTGGAAAAAAATCTTTATCGGAGGAGTGACATCCGACTTCGAACAACAAGAATTCGATTTTGTAAAAGATATGCCTAAAGGCGATAGCTCTCAATTCAAATTTAAACACATCGAGATTAAAAATGAATTGCGTGAGTTTACTTTCATTGTCGAAGAAAGTGATGCCCGTACACTACTTCAATTACTCAAAGCAGTTGAGGCTAGTAGGGAAAAGATGATACACGCAATCAACATGTTTACATCCGAAAACGACCAAGCTGTAAATCATGTAAAGCGGGTTTATGGTATTGAAAGTGCGAGGCAATTTCTCCAACTCTTTTAACAAATAAGTTCTGTATCTATTTGAATGAACGAACGATCCCAGAGCACTTGCACAGGATCAGTACAGTTTTAATCTGTATGTATTACCATGAATTTAGACGAGTTTCTGAATCTATTCGAAGTCGGGGTTCCCTACATACAAGATCCCGTTGATGATGCTACTGTAGAAGGGGGACCTGAAAATATGGTTCCAGCAGCACAAGCACTAGAAACTCCGGAGTCATTATCTCCTGATACCGTCATATCGATCACAACGCCTGAAGATACGCAAGCATTAATGCGCTTATGAAATTCCTAGACCTATTCGAAGCAGATCCCTTTTGGGATAAACTCAATTTCCAAGCGCTAGATGATGAAGACAACTTTTTCATGCGATCTCTCCATATGCTTCTCAAGCCCCTCATGGGTAAAAAAACCTTCATTGATTTTGTTGGGCAAGATAAAGACAGCGCTCATGTAAAAACTGTTAAGGCATCGAAACGTGCTGATCTGATTGCAGCATACAGAGAAGGTCTAGCGTCAGCTATTCAAGGTAAAGAACCTTGGACCCAAGAGTATGACCTGGACCTAAATGGTTTGGACCTCGATGCGCTTGCCAAACGTGCTCATACGGAGCTAATCAAGGCTAACAAGGTTCCAGTTGCCTCAGACTACTATAAACTGCACCCCGCTTCTTGGAGGAAAGATGGAACCCCAGAAGATCTGAAGAAGGTTCTGTTAAAACCCGTCGATTTGTTAGCCCAGAACGGTAAGATGGTAAAAACAGGGGGCTCAAAAGCGTTTAACTACGCTGTCTACCAGACTACATTACCAGCATGGTCTGGGTTGTTCTACGATAAATCTGATGATGTATTCAAGGTGTTGACGACATGTCCTGGTGCTGGGAAATGTGCCCTCAAATGTTACGTTGGATCGGGTCAGTTTATCCAGTACCCAGGTGCGTATCTCCGACAGGCTCAACTACTCACCTACTTGATGAATAGTCCTCAAAAATGGAAAGGTCAACTAGTAGGAGAGATCATCAAAGCAAGCGCGAACCCTCGTGTAGTCAAAGATGGGGAAGTATTCGAGAGAGAACAGCTAGCTATTCGTTGGCATGATAGTGGTGACATCTTCTCAGAAGAATACATGGACATCATGTTCCAAGTCATGGAGATGACCCCTGATGTACTACACTATGCCTACACCAAGTCATTTCCACTCTTAAGTGGTAAGACCCTCCCTGACAACTTTGTTCTGAACTTGTCTTATGGAGGTGTCCATGACAAGAGTATTCAGGCAGGAGCTAAAATTAGCACCATCGTTCCAAAAGAACTGTTCGAACCGTTCAAGATCGGAAAGGCTCGTAACCATATCGATCCGGCTCGTGTTAGGGATTTTAAAGCGGCTATTGTCGAAGCAGCTCAGAGACCACATCCAGATATGGGAGATCTGACTAAGTGGGACATTAATATGGATAACCTACTGATGTTTGATGAGCTTCAAGCTGCTCCAGTTGATGAAAGCTTTCCCAAGCACTGCATTATTACAACTGAGGACGGAGATGATCCCGCTATGCGTCCTGATGTTCAGGTGACTCTTCTCTTGGTTCATTAATTTTCTGATTGACTTTTGTCAGAAAAAGTTCATGTTGATCCCATGGATTACCATGAACTTAAAAAGCTTAAGGAGAATTTCGAAGCGGGACAACCGCTAATTTACCGAAAAGAAGGTACGTGGATCGAAATCGTAAGCCTTAGCACTCCAACTTAAAGAAGAATCAGATGAAGAAAAAAGCTAAGAAAAAAGACAACACGGAAACTGCGCTTCAAGCACGTCGGGACCAATTGGTTTCGGATCTAACAGCTCAGATCGAGAGACTGAGAAAAATGAATCAAACGGCTTGTGCTACTCAGGTCGAGCGAAAGTTGAAGCGTATCAAAAGAAGGTGGGCTGCTTAAATCAGTCGCGATAGGTTAAGTTGAACTTGATCTATCGCGACAATCCTAAACATGATCAATAATTTAGACATACTGCTCCCACTGTTGGATTTTTCGAATCCAGACGATGGTTTCTACTACATCCAAATTTTACAACGGAAAAAGGATCTTGGTAAAGGGCCGTCCTCAAAGGTGATTAAATCTTACGCTGTCCATAACGAGGCTTACCTCCTCGATCACATGGACGAGATTATCGGACTGTGTGAGTTTTTCCATGCGCGTGCCTACCTCTACCCGACTAGGAGGAGCCTCCGGTCAGTTGCTTTTGACATACAAAAGGCTTTGGTGGAACGCGCTAGGTCGAATCAATTTGTAGGAGTCCACAGTGTTTACCAAGACTGTGTAGGTGATAAAGGTGTTTGCCTAAAGCCGAAGATCTGGGTAATAGATGTTGACGAGCCTAATATACCTCATTTGCAAGACATTCGAGAGGTAATCTACGATTCAGCGCCATCAGGGTCTAAGATCTTGGCTGAAGTTCCCTCAAGGACAGGTGTGCATCTATTGACAGAGCCCTTTAATCCGATGGCGCTTCAGAAAGCATTTCCTTCTCCAAATTTGGACATTCAGAAAAACAACGGAACTAATTTGATCATCATATGAGTTATTGGCACGAATCAGAAGTATGCGAGGACTCGAAACCTCCTAACGGTGGATGGGGATGTCTCCTCTTGGTCATTATTGTCTACTTGGTGTTTTATGTCGCATGTTCGATATATGAGTGAAAAACCTCCAATGCATAAACTGTTAGCCCTTTGTCGTCAGCGTGACGAAGCGATCAATCAAGTTCGTCACCTCTATGGCATAGATTCTGATAATTGGTCAGAGGAAGATCAAGTACGTTATGAAGAGTTACGGAGATCTCTAAAAAAGATCGAGGAAGACATTCGAGAAACAGAAAAACAAATCAGATATTAGATGATTGATACTAGAAAAGCAAATAGGTGGAAGCTACCCAAAGTAGCCTTTAAAAATTGGAATAAATATGAGCGAGCGAAAGGCTGTTTTCAGCGCCTCTCATTCAAAAGATTCTGGGGAGGTAGAATCTGGCAATTAACCTTTCGGGGATACACAATCGAATTAGATTTTCGTTTATGTCCTTACTCGGACATGGCTTTTCCGAATGCAAACAAGAAAGATAGAGAAGAATGTCCTTTTCGTACATAAAAAAGCCGTTTTTTTGAAGAAATTTGAATAAAGTACTTGCAAGAATGCAAATAATGGTCATATTGTTTGCATGATGACACAAATTAAGATCGACAATAACTTCTTTGCCAATGCCATGCGGGATTATTCTGATCCTGTCTTTGCATGGGCAAGGGAGATCTTCCAAAACTGTGCGGATGCTCCTCGCAGTTCCAAAATCGATTTCATCCTCAAAACCGAGGATTACGGATGCTCAATTGAGGTCCGAAACAACGGTCGTCCAATGTCGGAGGATCAGTTGGTCAATAAGCTCCTAGCTCTTGGAGGTTCTCAGAAAGAGGCTGGTAACGTCGGTGGTTTTGGCAAAGCTAAGGAGCTTCTCTACTTCGCTCAGAGGGGCTACGTCATCCACAGTGGCACGTGCATGGTCAACGGTGCTGGAGGCTCCTACGAGCTTGATAACAGCGCTGAGCGGCATTCCGGCACGATGAGCTACGTCGAGACTAATTTCGACGCTATCAAAATGTCTGATGCGATCACCAAAGTGGTTGCTCTCTCCAACTGGCACGGAACCGTCACCCTCGATCACGATGGTTACAAATCTGAAATCGCAGCTCGCGTTCGGAAGGGCTATCGTCGTCAACAGTGGGACTGGGCTGACATCTACACGAACAAGAGCGGGTCTAATCGGCTGCTCGTTCGTATCGGAGGCATTCCAATGTTCAGCCAGTGGTGCGCCTATAGCGAGGGCACGGTCGTTGTCGAGCTTAAAGGAGCTTCGAAGGACACTCTCACTGCTAATCGCGATGGTCTGATCTGGAATTTCAAATCGGATCTCGAAACTCTGATCCAGAAGATCTCGGTGGATAAGCGGAGCGCTTTTCGATGGGCTCGCTGGGAGAAGAGCCTCTACGGTTCTGGTATGCTGTCTGTGGTGCCAGCCAAAGCTCCTCAGATGATGAATCACGTCATGGACGATGTTGTTGCTGTATTCCACGACAATGACCAGTTCGATAATTCCGATGACCAGCCAGAGGAAACTTTTCAGGTCAAGGATGAGCGACGGGGACATGATCCCGAAAGCGTCGAGGCTTCTCGTGAGACCACGATCTCTTTCGGATTCTCGCAGGTCCAAGTTGATCACCAGTTCGTGATCAAGAACGGTGTCCACGATACTTTCGGCAAGCAGAGAGCTATTCCTGCTAAGTTTCTCCCGTGCGAGAAGTTCAGCCCTTACAGCAAGCGTCTGACCAAGATCTGGGTTCAGCTTCTTACGACGCTCTATCGTCTCGATGAGCGCAATGGAACGTTCCGTGTGGGATTTATTTTCGACGATGAGACTAACGCGGAATACGAGGTCGAGGATGGAATCACGACCTATTACATCAACCCTGCTAACTTCACCATGAAGTGGAATGGCAGAGCAGATGCCCCTAGCTGGACGAATCGCTGGAAGACCTCTGCACAGTCTCACGAGTTAATCTCTCTGGCAGCTCACGAATATGCTCACCAGAGGGGTTTCGGTCACGACGAGGAGTATGCCTCTGAGCTGACCAGAGTGATGGGGCTGGTTTGCAAGCACATCGCTGATTTCAGAGCTTGTTTCAAGTAAAAAAAAACCATTAGTTATGACAGACAAAGAGAGAAAACATATCGTAGACAGAATTGCCGTCCATGAATCCTATATGGATGAAGAGGATAGGGAGATTGCGGAACTGACCAAACTCATTCGGGATAGCTTTACCCAGACTCCTGCGGTTCACACCAAGACACCGGAGGGGATCATAGCCTTTGCCAACAAAATTCAAGAGCGACAAAAGGTCCGAGAGTTCCATCGAGGACAGTGGCATGCTCTGACAAATCTACTTACAACCTTTCCTGAATGAGCATCCGAAAGGATTTCCCTAAAAAAGCAGTTGTAAAACTGAAGAAAGGGAAGGAAGGTTTCCATGGTCAAGTAGTCGGCTACGAGAGCGGATACGTAGCCGTTGCTTGGCCAAGTAAGGTCGAAGGACATCACTTGCCCGAAGTACTGGAGATTGTAGAATATGAATGCGGAAGCTGAGCTTACAAGAATCGTTGAAGGAATCAAAACGTGCGACACAACCATAATCGTCGAAGGAAATGACATGGTGGACTGGGGATGGGCTAGCGTTCGTGACCAAAACATCGCAGCAAATCAAGTTTGGTCTGCACTCAATTCTCTAGAATGCGTTAAAAACGAAGAAGACAGGGGTGAGATCTTTGGACTTCTTCAAACTCTTGGTTTAGTAAAATGACGTTTTATAAAGGTAATGTTATTCTAGGGCACGATCGCCTACTGATTGTAACGAAAGTTCGGTACAATCATATCGACGCTATCTGCTTTGACACCGAGAACGCTTCTGTGTCGATTCCTCGTGTCAGGAAACGTTGGACTACACCTTGTGAGTGTTATGAGGGAGCCGAAGAAGAGTGCGAAACCTGTCTCGGCAAACGAGAGATTCCTTCAGAGAGTTATGCTTGGGAGGATTTCAAAGTAGTGGGTAGAACAGTTTCCGATTACATCAAATCCAGCTTGATGAGTTCATTCCCTGGTTTGAAATGAGAATCTTAGACCTGACACAGCCTATAGACCGATCTCCATCAATAGGTCGTGTCATATTTGGAATGAACACAGGTCTGGTCGAGAAGCGAATTAAGGTAGGATTAGAATGCTGTCTATCAAAGCAGCGCATCGATGATTCCAATTTTGATGATGATGATATCTTTCTTCTCGACGATAAATTCGTTACACGTAGAGCCTTGCTAAAGCACTGTGCTGTGGCTCTAAAATACGACCAGCTCTACGCACCAATGCACTGGAACAACCTAGTAATTTCCGATGAAGACATACTACTGTGACAATGCAAGACATCTCGTGTGACTACATGCCTTTGCCCGAAGAAATCTTTTCCGAAGAATCATGAAATACCTATTACCCCTCCTCATATTAATCAGCTCAGCCATTCAAGGAGCTGAGTTCCGCGCAGCTTGGATCTGCACAGTCAGTAACCTAAATTGGCCAAGTCGAAAAGGTCTTTCTGAAAGTCAGATGAAAAAAGAGGCTATCCGATATCTTGACCGGATGGAAGAGCTAAACATGAATGCAGCCATTTTCCAAGTTCGTCCAGTGGCTGATGCTTTCTATAAATCATCAATCGAGCCATGGTCTGCATACCTGACTGGTAAGCAAGGAAGAGATCCAGGTTTTGATCCTCTCCAGTTCTGGATCGAGGAAGCGCATAAACGCAATATCGAGCTTCATGCTTGGTTTAATCCCTATCGAGCAGCGATGTCCACTTCTACCTCTGGGCTTAGCTCAAAAAGCATTGTCAAGGCTAAGCCTCATTTGGTAAAAACAGTAGGCAGATACAAATGGCAAATTCCTACAAGTGAAGAGTCTCGCCAGCATACGCTTGATGTTATCATGGAGGTAGTTCGGAATTATGATATCGATGGGGTTCACCTTGATGACTACTTCTATCCATACAACAATGCCTTCCCCGATTCTGATCTCTACGCTGCGTATCAAAAGGCGGGTGGTAAGCTTAGCAAGGGTTCTTGGCGAAGACATGGCGTGAACACCTTAATTGTACAGATTCGAAACCATGTCAAAACTGAGAAGCATGATATCCTGTTCGGCATCAGTCCATTTGGGATCTGGAGACCGGGGAACCCTCGTGGGATTACAGGTCTCGATGCTTATTCGAAAATCAGCGCAGACTCCAGACGATGGCTCAGAGAAGGCTGGGTGGACTATCTAACTCCTCAACTCTATTGGACCATCTCCTCAAAAGGTCAGAGCTTTCCAAAATTGCTTGAATGGTGGAACGACCAGAATGTGTCTGACAAGTATGTCTGGCCAGGAATCCGAGGACGTTCTTCACAGGAAATGATCAATCAGATTGAGATTATCAACAGGAATAACAGTGGCGTTGCTATTTTTCACATTGGAAGTCTCATGAAAGACACTCCTCAAACTAGACAACTCCAGCGTATTTGGAGTACACCAACAACCGTTCCACCAGCTAAATAATTATAGGATAAATGAGCACCTTTTGGCATCCAGAGATCCTACCGAATGAGATGGTTGTGGTTATGAAATCAGACCCTGACCTTCCTCACTTTACTATCGGTCTCCCTATTCACGATCAGAATGAGCGTCGGCTCATAGCTATGCAACTTGCCGCTTGGCTGGGTGGCGAGGAGGACCCTTCTTGGCTCGATAAGCTAGTGCCTTTCGGAGGAGGTTTGAAACATCCTTCAGGTGTTATAATCGGTGTGGACGGACCAGATCGAAAAAAACCGGATGAAGACCAAAAAATCCTACAAGGGATACTCTTGCAAATGCTTAGGGAAAAAAGAGTAATTGACTTCGAGCATTTAGATGCTTTATTTTGGACAGATGAATGAGTTCTAAATCTGTTTATTAACGTAGAAATAGTTTCATCTTAACTTCTAGTTATACCTATGGCAAAGGTTCACAAGACAGCGTATATCTATTCAGCCGCTAATTACAAGCGAGGATCATCGATTCCATTTAAAGAGATAGACTATGGTCTCACAGACAAACCTGATGGGATGATAGTTGATGAGATGAAAAAATGGATTTCCAGTGGTATCGATATTATCGATCCCGAAAGCCGTTTTACTCAGAAAATCCCTGATCCTTTTGTTGTTGTTATATCAGTCGAAGCTGGATTTGAGGATCTAGCTAAACAGCGCATGAAAGGAGAGTCTATAGAAGCTACAGTAGAGAACCTCCTCGAATCCGAGGAGGCTTAACCATAGACGAATTTAAAATCTTCGGTGAACCCGATCTCTTTACGACTCACCAACCACCAGACTGCAAGACGCACGTAGCTACTGTGGTGCTCTGGTAATCTCTCGACAATATCCCCCATTTCAAAGATCTCACCTTTCGTGAGTATCGAACGAAGATCTCGACCAGCAGCTTGAGTTTCTTGTTTTACGAGCGTGTTCATCCTGATAATGAACAGGTTATTTCAGTTTTTGTCAATCTTTTTGTTGACAGTCTTTTTTTTGTAGCTGATCGTTGAGTATGAAAATTGTTTTTGACCAGTTGGATCTACAACAGATTATTGTTGAGAAGATGAATCGTGAAAAGCCTTTCGGAACCCGCGAAATTACTGTAGATGATGTGCTACTCGACGGTGTTGTAGAAAACAAAGAAGTAAATCTAGTTTATTGCGAGGTATTTCTCTCGGAAGATACTTTGGAAAATTGTTCCTTTGAAGATTCTCTACAAAAAGCCACTTGACTCAGAAAAAATCTAATCTAGTTTTAAGGATATGGACGAAAATGATGAACTCAACGAACTACTAGCAGAGACTATAAACCACCCAAGGGCTGTATCTCAGGATGACTACGATTACTACGAGGAAACTGAATCAGGTAATCGAATTAATCTTCAAGAAGCAACTCAGTGGACTAGTCCGAACAAACACACTTTTATTCCATCTTGTCCTTCGACAGGTTCTATACCCGCAGGGGCATACACGATAGAATTCTCAAATTCAACAGGGCTCTATTTCAATAAGGTCAATATCAAGACCGAAAACATCCTCCAGCTTCCCGAAAAAAATGTGGAACGAATTATTTCGGAAGTAAAAGCTTTTTGGCAGAAGAAAGAGCTTTTCGAGAAGCATGGTCTACAATACAAGCGAGGGATTTTCATGTGGGGACCTCCCGGTAGTGGTAAGACGTGTGCCATCCAATTTTGCTGCAAGCAGCTTATCGAAGACTTTGGAGGTATCATAATTCGATTTACCGATGCGAACCTATTTGTAGATGGCATGCGTGCTTTCCGTAGGATTGAACCTGAACGTCCTATTATCGTCGTAATGGAGGACATGGAGGATATCATGAAGTCAACTCATGAAAGTATCGTTCTTAACGCCATTGACGGTGGTGAGCATCTCGATAATGTTGTATTCCTAGCCACCTCAAACTATCCTGGTCAGCTTGGACCTAGAATCATTAATCGACCTTCCCGGTTCGATAAACGTTTCAAGGTAGATTTTCCAAATCCTGACTCCCGGCGCATGTATCTTGAGCATATGGATATTGGTAACAATATTCCTGATATGGATAAATGGGTTCGAGACACAGATAGGTTCTCCATGGCTCATCTGAAAGAGCTTTTTACAGCCGTAATCATTCTAGATGACGAATATTCAGAGGCTGTCAATAACCTCACTAAAATGCGTGAACGAATCCGTGAAGACGACGAGTTTGTTACGGAGAAGGTCGGTTTTGGAACATGAGATTAATATTGCTACTGGCACTCCTTTTCTCAAGCACTGCTTTCTCAAAAGAGTTAAATCCAAGAGAACCGCTTGCAGTCTGTTGTTTTGTTGGAGATGGGCGACACAGAACAGTTCATATCCGGCATCCTTTTAAAACCCATTTGTTAAAAGTATCTGTCAGGCGAGTGTCTAATAACAAGCAAGTGTTCGTCAGAACTATGTCCAATCCTTGGATAACAACTATCTTTTTTGATGGGCCACCAAAGGAAGCTGAGTATTCAGTGATTATTACTAAACAATGAAAACATTCGATCAAGTCGTAGAAGAGTGGGCAGAAATGATTTTTGATTCGCTGAGAGATTCAGCGCATCACAAGTTTCAGCAATGCTGTCCTAGTGTCCAAGAAGAATACCGTCGAGCAGCTCGAAAGGTATTGTCTCAACGTCATGTACGTATAAAAAACCAACGAGATGCTCCAACTCATTAACAATCTTTTGTTTCACCTTTTTTTTGCTGTGGGTGAAACTTGTTGAAAACATCAAGAAGCAAAACTAACCTTCAGACAACAGATAATGAAAAAAGACAAAACCGAAGCTAAGAAGGCTTACGCATCGCGTAAGAAAAATTTGAAGGATCTCGTTCCCAAAGCCAAGTGGTTGGTTCATCATTGGACGGGTAATCCCGTTACGGGAAGACCAACTCGATTGCCTTGTGGCGGTCAGGTGATGGACTCAAAAGGCAATAGATACAATGTCAGCCCGTGGGGGCAAATTACAAGAGCTTAATGAAGATTAAGTGTGTATCTGATGCTTTTCACGAAGCGTGCTCCTATCGATGATGAAGAGGAAGAATTCGTTTTTAGCGAAGAACACGAATATGGTTGGTAATTCTTTCTTGACAAGACTTCTAAAGCTAATACCTTTAGTAATGAAAATCACATACTACTCTCTGCTGGCTATTCTTGCCAGCCTTAACATCGTCTTGGGTCTCCACTTCTTTTCTGATCCCGCCACTTCTATGGAAGAATTTACGACCAAGGAGTACCGTAATGGTTACACTGATGGCTATCACAGTGCGATTGCCAATCTGGAAGAGATCTATCGGGAAGAAGATTGCCCAGATTCGTAAAAAAAGGTTTTGACTTCCTTCAAAAATTGGACTATAGCCTATCCTGAAAGTCTTTTGGCTTGTGAACCTAAAACAGTCCTGTGGGAAAAATGAACATACATAGAATAATCATTTACATGGAAGGACAGCCGGAAATTTGTCCTGAAACTGGATCTCCAACAAAAAACAGGATACCACTTCATCAGTTAGGGGTTGTAGACCTTTCCGAAATTGCTTTCATTACAATGGTCTTCTTCGATATAAATACTGAATGTTGGTATTTCAACATACTGTTCAAAAATGGAGAGACTTCTGTCCGCGTTGGTCTAATGGAATCGGAATGTGGTGATTACACGAACTACGTTGAGGATGCTTTCAAAGATTGCTGGAATGATCTTGTTAACGCATGGGAGGATGTACAATGAATAGTATCAACACGTGAAGTTCTAAACAAATACACAAATGATAACTTATAAAGAAAAATACGAGCAATTATTAGAGCCGCCACTCAAGAAAGAGGACTGGGAAGCCGCTATCTCAATTGTAGATAAGTGGAAAGACGCTTGGGGTGCAGGAGTCATCGGAGGCTCTGGTGTATTAGAACGCGATGAGATGACTCTAGATGAACAACGAAAACGTGGCTGACCTGCTGTTCAAGTTGCTCTCGGTCGGGGACACAACTACTCAGCTTTTGAGCACTACCAGAATCTTATCCAACGTAAGTGGGATATTTGGAGAAAAGAAAACCCTACCCTAAATCATTTATTGTTCGCTTCATATTATGATATGCTTGGAGGTGAGCACTCCAGACTAATCTTGAAAGATTTTTTTCAAGAAATGATTGACAACTCCTGATCTCAATGAGATTCTTTCGAAGATGACAATGACAACGAAGGAAGAGAAGAATACTATGACAGACCAATTCAAAAATACGTCCATCCCTAAATCGACAAGTGGACTATATTCAAGTGAGTATTCTTTTGATGCTCCGAGTCCTTATCTCTACCTCTGGTCGAGATTATTCCAGAACGTTCTCTCTCAGTTACTCACCCGTTACTACACGGGAAAATGGAATGACCGTGAAACAGGTATCTTTAAATCCGAGGGAGGTGTAGCTGTTCTAGGTGTCGGAGATCTAGTCCTATACGATAATCACTGCTCCTTCGAGGGCTTTCATCTTGAAAGCAAAAATGTTGAACAAGAAGAGGTGTTTTGCTCACAAATCATCAGTCGTATAGTGCTGGAGTGGAACCCGAATGAGCCGATCGTTTCACTGCTGGAGATTGCTGTGTCTATTCTGAAAGAAAATGATGTTCTGTTCGATGAACAAGAATTTGTAGACAAGCTTTCCAATACTGAGGGAGGTCTTCCCTTCGCGGGAAACTCACTCTCAGACTTTTTCGATCACAACCCTTTTGACCAATCAAATCCGATGGATGATCATGACGACTACTGGAAATTCAGTATGATTCGCTGTGGCGCTACTGAAGAAGAAGCTGACGAGAAAATTCGAGTTCGAGATACGTCGAAGACCCTTCGGGAAGACATGATCAGTGCTTTGCGCCAAGCTTGTTTGAAAGAGGGTATCGATTTCCTCTCAATTAGATCTCCGCTCTGCTGTAGTCCTGGCAAGGTCCAAACCGAAGATGAGGAAAATGTACAAGCTTACTGGATTAACACAGGCTGGACCAGCACAATCGATGGCTGGAAAACAGAGGAGTTCATCCGAGAGTGGATTGAGGATGTTAAGACAAATGGCGTTCCAGAAGACCTTAAAAGATCATGATCAACCTGACATGGTTAGGTGTTACCTTAATCATGATCATTCAAATATTTCTCTTTACCTTAGCCGTCTTTTGCTACGGTCTTGGCGCAACAATCAATTCATTATGATAGAACCAAAAGACATACCACATTGGGGGACCATCACATTCTCACCTGAACAAGGAGGTCCGATTTATGAGTACCTTTTCGAGCTACGCACTACGAATTCTACGGACCAGCAACGTTACCTTAACGCAACGGAAGACATGTTGGAGGAAACTGGGTGGAAATTCGTTTGGTTCGAAGTCAACGAAGAGGGTGTCCAAGGTCTTATCGAGAGACTAGTACCAGAGGCTGATGCTCAATGTGAGAGCCTCGTGAATGATGTACTGGAAGTTCTTGATGGTCTTGAACCCACTGCCCAGCTAAATGTTTTGTTTCGCACAATTCCGCAGGTGCAAAGGTTGATTTTTGCCGTTGAAGACGAGGAGATCAACCAAGAGCTATCTATGCTCGCTGAAACGGAAAAGGCAATGTCTGAATCATAGGAGGGATTATGGAAATTAACCAAGCGCTGGTAGAAAAAATCAAAGCTAAGGCTAGAGACTCTGAGTTAGGATTGTTGGGGGAACCGGAAACTCCGATGACTCTTGATATTTACAGTCCATCAAATACATCGTTTGCGCTTGCTATGGTCCTTGTTGGAGGCTTCCACGAGAAGTACGATCTTGTATCAATTGTTCAAGCAGCTATTGAAGTTGTTCAAGAAGAGTGCGAGGCATGAGATGGATCTTTTGGATACTGCTTGCGTTTCTTTGGTTCATAGGAGTCATTGTGATCGTAACACTATCAATTTCCGATTTTTTTAGAGGCACAATTCGATGAAAATAGATTTGATTAAACTAACTTGGACAATCGTAGGATGGTCTATGATCATCGTCATGGTGATTGCCATCGTTTTGGGACTTTTGGAATTGTAATTTAAGGACGTATGGCAGAATGGTTAATGCACCCCGCTCATAACGGGAGACATCGGGGGTTCGATTCCCTCTGCGTCCATTAAAATTTCCCCCTGAGTGGTGGTGGGATCGATTTTTGAGGTTTCCCGATCCCTTTAGAGTATGTGAAGCAGAACCTCGTCAGCATACTC
>Ga0180433_10001893_pt1 | contig 33956 bp, 24 predicted proteins | sample SS_ome_8_FD_132980 | JGI IMG/M metagenome (GOLD analysis project Ga0180433, IMG submission 132980) | Hypersaline lake sediment archaeal communities from the Salton Sea, California, USA - SS_1_D_1 metaG | ecosystem: Environmental > Aquatic > Non-marine Saline and Alkaline > Hypersaline >...
GGCATCGCCTAAATCCTGGTAGGCTCCACCAAGATTATTGTACATGGTAGCGACAGAAGGATGTTTATCCCCAAAGACCGCCAGGTCAATTTTTAGGGCTTGGTTATAATATTCCACTGCTTTTTTGGCATCGCCTAAATCCTGAATCAAACCTGCATATTGGTTGAATAAAGTAGAGATAGACTGTTTTTTGTCTTTTTTGGCCTGTTGAATCATATCATTATTGATTTTTTCAATAACCTGTTCCAATAACTCTTTTTGTTGCTGATAATAGAGTAAATTGTTTAGTTCTTCACCTAAAGGCAAAACATGTTTAGCAGCTAAGTCAATTTTATTCAAGCTTAGTGCAAGCAGCATGGCTTCATTGTGATACGGTAAACTTTCCCTGTTTTGTAGAAATGAATCATACCATTGTAGGGCTGTTTTTTGGGCTTCTTTTTTTTCTTCATTCTGTAATTTTTCCCACATATGCTGGCGAATAACCGGCATCACCCAGAATGTATCCTTTTGCCCGGTAACAGATTCCTGTTCAAAAAGAGTTAGATCAACTCCTATTTGTAATAATCTTTTATTGCTGAATTTTTCCAATGCTTTTGCCTCAACCGGTAAACGGTACACTGCACTGTGATAAAGAAACTGCTGAAAATCAGTGCCTTCAGCTTTTGCCATAATATCTGCCAGGTAAGTACGAATATAGTCTTCTTCTTTTCCTTTTAAATTCTTTTTTAATTCCTTTAGATCATATTTTTCTTCTTCTGCTGCAATGGTATCTAGCCAGTCTAATAAACGGGGATTACCATGACCAAATTGTCGATATAAATCGAGGTGTTCACTTTTAATGATATGAGGTAAATTAAATATTTTTTTATTCTCATCCGGGCCGGTAAAGGACATCAGAGAAATATCCGCTAAGAATTTTTTGGATAGATTTTCACCTTCAGCTTGTAATTCAAAAGGATACCGACTGGTGATGGTGATTTTACTCTGGTTGTCAGCATAATCAATGAATTGTAAAAAGGGACGGAAATTATTAATGAATTCAGATTTTAGATACCAGGTATCATTTTCACAAAAGAGATTATCTTCAAAATCATCAAAATAAATGATGATATTTTTTTCCTGGAATAGGGTACGGAATAGCTGTTTGATCTTTTCTTCATAACTCAGATCAGCTCCCCAAATAGTTAGGGCTTTTGTATGCCCTTTTTTATCAAAATATGCTTTAAACTCATGAATTATATATGTTTGTTCTAATTTACCCCGCAAAACAATAATGTCATACAAAGTTTGTCGCTCGAAAATACGACCGGCTAAACAGCTTTTACCCACTCCTGCGGGGCCATGAATGAGTATTCCGTATTTATCGCTATACGGCTCTTTATTTTTAAGCACTGCCAGTGATTTTTGTAATTGTCTTCGTCGTCCAACAAATCCTTTATCTAAAATTCTTACACTACTGTCTTTCAAGTTTTTATGAATAACCTGGCGGGTGGTTTTCTTCAGGATATTCTGCGCTTTTTCTACCAAGGCCTGACATTGGGTGCCATTTGAGAATAAACGCATCAAGGGCCAGGGATGATATCTGTCTTTAAGGGATAATCGCGCTTCTTTAAGTGCATAGCCAAGAGGTGAACCTTTTGATAATTTTTCATACAAAACACCCGCAAAGGAGGTTGCTCCGATATCACTGACTGGTAATCCCCAACTTAAAACAATGGGAATGCCTTTTTCTACCATTTGATAGGCAAATGATTCCACTCCCATATTTTTATCTTTTTTCCCGGTGGAACATCCGGAAAGAAACAGTATTTTAGGAGGAATATCTTTTATTGCTTTAAAAAGTTTATCCGGGGTAACTTCATCTATTTTACCAATTTCATCTTCCATACAAAAAACCGGGCCCAATTTTTTATCATGTCCTGCATGACCGCTGATATGCAGAATATCAGTACCTTTTATCTCGTATAGTGTATGTTCTATGCCATCCAGGGAACCGGTATCTTCTACCTGAAAGTCAATAGGATATTTTTTGGTTATTTTAAATATATTATCTTCTTCTTTTTCAAAATGGAGAGTAGCATGTTTGAGATCAAGAGGGGAAGCAGCTACAAATAAAATTTTTAATGGCCGATCTTCTGTTTTAATTACCTTTTTCTTTTCTTTAACTAAACGTACAAGATGCACTTTTGGTTGTAAAACTATAAAATCCTGATAATATAACAGTTCAAAGGGTATTTCAGTTAAATCAGAGGGTAGATTAAGGTAGATAAATAATTCTTCATCCTTTTTGGTACATTGTTCCAGAGCATTTTGAAGCTGGCCGTTATTACGGTTAAGGAGATTAAACAACTGCTGACCCAATTCTTTTCCATTTTTGGAATCTTTACCCCAGCTACCATAATGCGCTTGTTGGAGCAAATCCTGTAGTTCATCTTCTTTGAGAAAATAATCAGGTTTATGATGGTCATTAATAAAAACCGATCGTTGTTTGGCTTTTGCTGGTTTATCAATTTTTATTTGTAGGTTCATAATTCATCCTGGTTTATTAATAAAGTAAATGAACAATCTGATTGCTTTTCCCTTAATACCTTATTTTTACAAGTTTGAATAATTGAACAAGTTCCTTATAAACATTTCTACATGAGAATTCATTTTTTTTAATCAATCAGTGGAGTATAATTGTCATATTTTAATAATTTAATGATACAATGTCAAGTAAAGTTGTTATTAATTTTTTTTGACAGGATTTACAGGATAAAGAGGATAAAAAATTATAATCCTGTACATCCTGTTAATCATGTCTGATATGGGGGAGGAAGGGGGGTAGTTAATATTAATCTGGGATTGAAAAATATTTAATGCAGATAACAAAAAGACCTTCCAGGTTTCAAAAACCTGGAAGATCTGTGTTTTTTATTATCAGTATGATATATACTATAATAAACTAAAACTTATTTACCAAAAAAATACAACTCTGAAGAATGTTCAATCATTTTATCTGAAATTACCAAACCTGAACGTAATACCGCCAGACAGACCGCTGATATCACTATTGGCCAGGCCCTGTCTGTCCACACTCTGAACAATTCTGTACCCGGCAATTGCCATGATCCGGAACCAGCTCACTACGTTTATTTCCATAAATGCAGAAGCCTGAGCAGCATAGAAATAATCCTCTCTCCATTCTTTATCACTGTTATCCTGGTGATAATCAATATCACCCCATCCGATAAGACCTTCAACACCCCAGTGTATGAGTTTCTCAGGATTGAACATTTTCCCGACAATCATTCCCCTATATTCTATATCCATATAGATGTTATTATCAGCAGTTGAAATGGGAGCATCAAGATTATTGCCTACAGTATTATAATTCTGCCAACCGATAATCCAGGAACCATTAAATATCCATTCAGCTCTGAATCCGTTAATGATTGTACTCTGTTCATTAAAAGATGAAAGACCAATATAAGAGCCAACAGCCCAGCCGCTTTCAATATCACCGCTGATAAGTGTTTCCTCTTCTCTTTCCTGGGCTGCTAAAGGCAGATATAGTATACAAATTAATGTTATGATTAATATTTTTTTCATGTTCAACACCTCCTTAAAAACTTCCGAATTTCAGGGAGATTTTTGCAGAGAGCCCAGAAATATCGCTGTCAGTTATTTGTTGCAATTCCAGTCCGGATGTATACCGATAACAGGCTCCGGCACTGATACGGAAAAATTTTGTAACGTTGAGCACTGCTTCAATGCTGGGTTCAAGAACAAAAAAGGCATCTCCCTCATTGTCCATTTCAAAATCTTCTTCATCCCATAATATGTGACTAGCTCCACCACCGCCAATAAGGAAGAAAAATGAAAAGTGAGTGAGTTTCCATGAATTCATGATAAAACCAATCTCAAATCCTCCGTAACCCAGACCCAATGACAGTGAATCACTACCGGAAACAGATGGAATAGTCGGTATCCTGTTTACCAGTCCATAACCCGCGCCACCAATGGTGATCATATGATTAATGATCCATCCACCGCGACCACCGGCCATGACGCCGGTATTGTTATTAATGTTGGAAAATGTAACTACCGGCCCTCCGAATCCACCGTGAGAAACATCACCACTTATAAGGGTTTCTTCATCACTCGCATATAATCCAGCTGTAAATATTAATACTATACATACAGTTACAATCTTTCTCATAATTACTCTCCTTTTTTTCTTATCTACGAAGCTGAAAATGTTATGTTTCAATGGTTACATATATGTGTGATACAGGAAATCAGATTTAATATTTCTCTGGTTTTGTATTCTTTTTCTCTTCCATTATTCTTTTATATAATTTCCCTGTTTTTTTATCTTTTTTTCTTTTATCTACATAAGACATATTATAATATTCCGATTCTTTCCGGATTTTAATATAATTCTGATATTGTTGTTCACTGATTTCACCTTTTTCAACAGCTTTTAATACAGAACATCCAGGTTCTTTGGTATGAGTACAGTCTTTAAAATGACAGTCCTGAGCCAGTCTGGTAATGTCTTTGAAGGTTTTCTCTATACCGGTATTTACTTCAATATTGCCTAATTCTCTCATTCCGGGATTATCTATAATTAATCCTCCCTGATCCAGAATTACTAATTGGCGTTGTGAGGTGACATGAGTTCCCTTACCATCTTTACTGCGGACTTCCCCTGTCTTAAAAGTATTGTCTCCCAGGAGTTTGTTTAATAATGTAGTCTTACCAACACCGGATGATCCTAAAAGACAATACGTATAACCTGGTTTTATACTTTTTTTAATTTCATCAAGTCCTTTTCCGTTTACATTACTGAATGCAACAATATTGTAATCCGGATATGAACTTTTAATCAGGGAGATCTTTTTTTTCAGTTCATTTGATGTAATTAAATCTCGTTTACTCAACAGAATCACCGGAGTAATATTACTCTCATTTACCATTACCAAGTATCGTTCCAACCTGGGCAGATTAAAATCAATATCCAGTGACTGTACGATAAAAGTAGTATCGATGTTTGCAGCTATTAGCTGATACTCAATAGATTTGCCGGCTGTTTTTCGTTTTAAAATTGATTTCCGTGTCAAAATATCATGAATTATCGCAAAGGTCTGATCATCATAATAGTGTACATGTACCCAGTCTCCCACGGTAGGCAAATCGAGATTTGAGTCAGCACTGAATCTGAGTTTTCCGGTAATCTCTGCCGGAATTTCATTTTTCTCATTACATATCAGGTAATTATCTTTATATACAGCGACAATACGAGCCAGGTTAAAATCTGTTTGTTGATTTTTCTCATATCTCTTTTTATACCAATCGTTGAATCCTAATGTTTTCAAATCCATTATTCCAAGTTACTCCAATAATTAATTATCGGTGACTGGCCAGATGTTTTATACCTTCAATAACCATATCCACATGCGTGAAAGATGTAAAAATATGGGTTGAGATTCGCACACCGGCAGTGTTATCTCTTGCACGTCCAATAGTTCTGATAACTATATTGTATTTTTCCATGAGATAATTTACTATTTTTTTCGGTTCAATTCCTTTAATTGAGAAAGCAGTTAACCCACCACTAAGGTAAGGATCTACAGGTACATGTAAACGTATTCCTGAAATTTTATTCAGTTCCTGTCTTAAGTATGCTGCCAGGGTTTTTATTCTTCGTTCTATACGATCCTGTCCTATCCTGGTTTGAAAGTCTAGTGCTTCTCCCAGTGCAAAGGTAAGAGGATCTGCACGCTGTCCCAGGGTTTCAAATCTTTTAGCATTCTCATACTTATCCCATCCTGAGGTTGCGATTGTTGGCCATAATGTATCCTGTACTTCCTTTTTGACATATAGTAATCCGCGTCCGGTTGGAGCACCCAGCCATTTATAGGGACTGGATGTAAAAAAATCTGCACCTAATTCCTCCATATTCAGTTTTAACATTCCCAGACCGTGGGCGCTGTCTGCAACCAGTAGTATTCCGTTTTCATGAGCAAGTTCGCTCAGTTCCTTTATGGGTGCGATGAGACCGGTTATATACACGGTATGACTGATGCTGATGACTTTAGTTTTAGGAGTAATTGCATTTTTAAATGCATTTACTATTTCATTGACATTTTTAGGGGGTACTCCTATTTGTACTTCTTTGACTATTATACCGGTTCTTTTTTCTTTTAACTTCCAGGGATGAATACCTCCGGGGTGCTCAAGACTGGACATAAGCACTTCATCACCTGGTTTTAAATCCAGTCCATTAGCCACAAAATTCATACCCTCTGTAGTATTTCTTGTAATAGCAACTTCTTCGGGAGAGGCATTGATAAATAGTGCAAGTTTCCTCCTTACTTCTTCTTTTTTCTTGGGAAAATAATTGTAAAAATCAAAAGGATTAGTAGCTTGAATCTTAAATGTGTTTATCAACGTATTGTACACAGATTTGGGCATGGGGCCAACGGTTCCATTGTTCATCATGATCAGTCCGTTCTGAAAAAGAAAGTGATCTCTAATTGCATCCCAGTAAATACCGTCTGGTGCTTCATCTTTGATGAATTTTTGATTCAGGGATGTAATGCTTTGATATACAGCAGCATTTAAATAAGTAAGAGCAGAAAGTGAAAGAGCTGATCCTCCCAGCAACAATTTTGTAAATTCTCTCCTGGAATAAGTCTGATTATTTTTTACCGGATAATTTTGCTCAGGATTCATTTGAAATCCTCCTTTTTTTATGATAAGCAAAAAAATAAACAAGACATAAAAACAAATAATCAATGATTTAGATTGATTTTTTATATTTTAATAATTTAATGGTATAATGTCAAGAAAAAATATATGCTGTTTTATAAAAAGTTAAATAAGGCTTGACTTCATACAATAAAATTCTTATATTTAAAGCCGAATTTAGGGATATGTTAGAGGAGGATAATTAATAAATGTATGCTATCGTTGAACTTGGTGGTCAACAATGGAAAGTAGAAGAAGACCAGAAAATTAAAGTGAATAAGATTGACACTGAAATCGGTAAAACGATTGATGTAAAGGATGTATTGCTCTATGTTGATGATAATAATGTAAAAATAGGAAAACCAGTTGTAAAAAATGCTGTAGTAAAAGCAGAAGTATTGTCACACGGAAAAGGAAAAAAAGTTCTGGTTTTCAAAAAAAAGAGACGAAAAAAATATCGGGTTTTAAAAGGGCACCGACAGGATTACACTGAATTATCTATAAAATCTATAGAAATTCCGGGAATAACTAAAAAGAAGTCGACCCCTGCATCCAAAACAGTTGAGAAAAAATCAAAAAAAGCAGATAAAGAAAAAGTATCAACAAAACAAAAACAAGAAACACCAACCGAGAGTTCTGCTAAAACCCAAAAAACTTCTGAATCCTCAAAGAAAAAATCAGAAAGTAAAAGAACTGCTAAAACTGAGACAAAAAAATCTGGTGAATCCGGTACCAAGAAAAAAACAAATACTTCAAAAAAAGGTAAATCAGCCAAGGCAACAAAGCAGAAGAAGAGTTCAGGACAAACAGCTTCTAAATCTAAAAAAGGGAAGGGAAAGGAATCTGCTCAGAAACAGAAAAAAACCTCAGGTACTAAAGCTAAATCTGGGGCAGATACAAAGTCAAAATCCAAAAAGAAAACTTCTTCTAAGAAATCAGATAAATCAAATAAAAAATAAAGAAACAAGGGATATATCATGGCTCATAAAAAAGGTGTTGGAAGTACTCAAAACGGAAGAGACAGCAATCCGAAGTTTTTAGGTGTCAAAAGATTTGACGGACATGTTGTCTCTGCAGGAAGCATTCTGGTACGTCAGAGAGGGACCAGATTTCATCCAGGGTATAATGTTGGCAGAGGAGGAGATGATACACTTTTTGCCAGGAAAGACGGTGAAGTAAAGTTCCACAGAAAAGGCAAAAGAAGATTAATCAGTGTATTTTAAATTTTTTTTGTTGTATAATAATAAACGTTTAATCTGTATTGATCATTAAATAATAAATTAAATGTTTGTTTTTTCTTTTATTTTATATATTATTATTTCATAATTAATATTCATTTTATAAGCTAATTTTTAATTATCAGAGCATAATTAAATAAGATTGTGCTCTTTATTATTTTTACTTTATTTACTGTAAGTTTATATTATTTATAATTTTAATAAATTTTTTTGGACGTAAATAAAATTGTTTTTTTTAGAAGAAATTAAAATTATCCTGGCAGTCTGTTGCCAGGAGATTTTCTTCTTGATTTTCTAATTTATAAATAGTATTATTTATATTAATACAAAAACAATTTGATTATAAAAATAATTAACAGCAGGTATATAATGAAAAAAGTTAAAAAATTTAAATTACGTGATTTATTTGATTCGTATGATGATGACGAGACAGAATTTTTCCTTACAAATTTTTTTGGCACTTCTTTTCCTTCCATATATAAAAAAGAAATATGCTGGAAACCCCAGATCGATGTATATGAAACAGAAACTGAATACGTAGTAATTGTAGAATTAGGTCTTATAAAACCTGATGAAGTATCCATCACTTATAAAGATAATTTACTGTATATAAGAGGAGTAAGACAAGTTGTACCGTCAAATGAAAAACGTCATTATCATAAAATGGAAATTAATTATGGCCCTTTTGAAAGAAAAATTCATATATCAGGACATGTGGATATAGATAATTTATCAGCGAACTATGAAGATGGGTTTCTTGAAGTACGTCTTCCCAAGAAAAAATATACTTACCATGGTAAGTTTGATATTGAAATAGAATAATCTTTAAATATGGATATTATATGAATAGCAATGCAAATAAAAACAGTATAATACACCAACCTGGAGATTTCAAAAACATTCCTGAGATTCCTAAAGAAATTCCCGTATTACCAACAAATAATATATTGATATTTCCGTATGTTGTTGCTCCTTTGATTATCTCTGATGAAGAACAGATGGCGATGATCAATGAGGTTTTAAGTCAGAGAAAAATCATTGGTATCTTTGCCAAAAAATCTGATGACGACGAATCAGGTCTGAAGCTCCATGATATTGGTACTGCAGTTTTGATTTTAAAAATGTTTCGGGTTTCTGACGGAAATATGGGACTTATGATTCAGGGGTTATCACGGATAAAACTAATAGAACTGAATCAAGAAGATATATATCTGAAAGCTAAAGTTAAGCCCATTGAAGAACAGTCGCCTCCGAAATCTGTGAAAACTGAAGCGTTGGTCAGGGAAGTCATGGATGTTTTTCAACAGATTATTAATTTATCTCCTTTTATACCTGATGAGTTATCCTCTGTAGTTTCAGACATTGATAATCCGGGACGTATTGCTGATTTAATAACTTCTAATCTTAAAATAGATATAAGAAACAGACAGGAAATACTTTCAACCATTGACATTGAAGAACGACTTGGTAAACTATTGATTTATCTAAATAAAGAACTTGAACTTCTAAAATTGGGTGATAAAATTCAATCTGAAGTAAAAAGTAAAATCGAAGAAGGCCAGAAAGAGTATTTTCTGAGAGAACAGTTAAAAGCCATACGGAAAGAACTGGGGGAAAAAGATGAACGAACAGAGGAAATAGAGAAATATAAAGAAAGGATTAAAAAATCGGGTATGTCAGAAGAAGCCAGGGAGCAGGCAAACAAAGAGTTGGACCGGCTTTCTAAAATGCCTCCTCAGGCTGCTGAATATACTGTAGCCAGATCCTATATAGACTGGTTAACAGAACTTCCATGGAAAACTTATACAGAAGATAATATTAATATTGCTAAGTCAAAAGAAGTTCTGGATGAAGATCATTACGACCTCGAAGATGTCAAAAACCGCATCCTTGAATTTCTTTCTATACAGAAATTAAAAGAGAACCCCCACAGCCCTATTCTTTGTTTTGTCGGAGCGCCTGGTGTGGGGAAAACATCTTTGGGGAAATCAATTGCCAGAGCCATGGGTAGAAAATTTGTTCGTTATTCTCTGGGGGGTATACGAGATGAAGCAGAAATAAGAGGACACAGAAGAACGTATATTGGTTCTTTGCCAGGTCGTATTATTCAGGGAATCAAGAAATCAGGTTCAAGCAATCCTGTATTCATGCTCGATGAGATTGATAAAGTTGGAAAAGATTTTAGGGGGGACCCTGCTTCTGCTTTACTCGAAGTACTGGATCCGGAACAGAATGATTCATTTTCAGATCATTATCTGGAAGTCTGCTATGACCTTTCCAAAGTGATGTTTATTACTACTGCTAATATTACTGAAACAATTCCGCCTCCCCTTTTAGACCGTATGGAAATAATAAGACTTCCGGGCTATACTCAGGAAGAAAAACTGCAAATAGCCAAAAAATTTTTGGTCCCCAGACAGAGAGAATATAACGGATTAAAGTCCAATCAGATTCGTTTCACAAAAACAGGCTTAAAAAAAATAATCAATGATTATACAAGAGAAGCGGGATTGAGAAATCTGGAAAGAGAAATCGGACATTGCTGCAGAAAGGTTGCCAGAAAAATTGTAGAAGGTAAAGTGGAAAAGATGTCAATTAATTCACAAACTATAGTTGAACTTTTAGGACCGAAAAAGTACTTCTCTGAAGTCGCAAGCAGAAAAGATGATGTTGGAGTAGCAACAGGCCTAGCATGGACTTCTGCGGGTGGTGTTATTCTCTTTGTTGAATCAACCAAGATGAAGGGATCTGGTAAAGTTCTCAAACTTACTGGACAGTTAGGGGATATAATGAAGGAATCTGCTCATGCAGCTTTATCCTATATACAGTCAAATATGGAAAAATTAAATATCGAAAAGAATTTTTTTAATGAGCATGATATCCATATACATATTCCTGAAGGTGCCACTCCAAAAGACGGGCCTTCAGCAGGAGTTACACTGGCAACTTCTCTTGTCTCGGTAATTACCGATCGGCCTGTTAATCACAGGATTGCTATGACAGGAGAAGTTACTTTAAGAGGTAAAGTTTTACCAGTAGGGGGTATTAAAGAAAAAGTTCTGGCAGCCAGCCGCTCTGGTATAAAACAGGTAATAATACCTAAAAAGAATGAAAAAGATCTCATCAAAATTCATGAGGATATAAAAAAGAAGATCGTATTTTATCCGGTTGAATCTCTGGATGAAGTATTTAAATTGACTTTAAGAAAAAACAAACAAAAATAAAACAGAAAACTAAAACAGTTTTTTTATAATAATTTACATATTTTATAATGTCAAACATATTATGCGGATATTTATTAAAAAACAACTATACTTCCGATATTTACAGGGCTATGAGTAAAGACTGCCGACATTGATATCAAAATGTCTGAAAAATAAATAAATAATAGTTAATAAAAATTTTACAAATTTTAAGCATTAGGAGATTATAAATGGAAAAGAAACGCATAATAATAATGGGAGCAGCAGGAAGAGATTTTCATAATTTTAATGTGTATTTCAGAGATAATCATGATTACCAGGTTGTTGCCTTTACAGCAACTCAAATACCGGATATAGAAGGACGAAAGTATCCTTCGGAGCTTGCTGGCAGTTTATATACTGATGGAATACCAATTAAAGCTGAAGAAGAACTTCCAACCCTTATTGCAGAAGAAAATATTGATCAGGTTGTTTTTGCCTACAGTGATGTTTCTCATGAATACATTGGCCACAAAGCAGCCCTGGTTAATAAAGCAGGAGCAGATTTTGTTTTGATGGGAAACAATAGCACGATGGTTAAATCTGAAAAGCCGGTAATTGCGATATGTGCTGTAAGAACAGGTTGTGGTAAAAGTCAGACAACCAGGAAAGTGAGTCAGATATTAAATAATAAGAACAGAAAGACGGTGGTGATTCGGCATCCCATGCCCTACGGTGATCTAGTAAAGCAATCTGTACAGAGGTTTGAAAAATATGAAGATATGAAGAAACATAATTGTACAATAGAAGAGATGGAGGAATATGAACCTCATATTGATATCGGAAATATTGTCTATGCAGGGGTTGATTATCAGGCCATTCTCAAACAGGCAGAAAAAGAAGCAGATGTGATTCTCTGGGATGGTGGTAATAATGATACCCCCTTCTATAAACCTGATTTGTTGATAGTTGTTGCGGACCCACATCGCCCAGGTCATGAAGTCACTTACTATCCTGGTGAAACAAATTTTCGGGCTGCAGATGTAATTGTTATAAATAAAATGGAAACCGCGGATAATGATTGTATAGAAATGGTTCGTGCTAATATACGGGAAATAAATCCTACTGCTGAAGTGATTGAGGCAGCTTCTCCACTTATTGTAGATAATCCTGATGCTATTCGCGGAAAGAGAGTTCTAGTAGTTGAAGATGGTCCTACCTTAACTCACGGAGAGATGAAATATGGAGCAGGAGTTATGGCAGCAAAAAAATACGGTGCTGCAGAAATCATTGATCCTCGTCCCTGGGTAAAAGGCTCTATAGCGGAAACATTTAAGAAATATCCTGGAATCGGCCCTCTTCTTCCGGCTATGGGCTACGGAACTCAACAAATAAAAGATCTGCAGAAAACTATAGATGCAGTAGATTGTGATACCATAGTGATTGGAACACCAATAGATCTTTCCAAGGTGGTTGATATCAAGAAAACAACAGCAAGGGTACAATACAGTTTACAGGAAATCGGCAAGCCAACTCTGGAAGAATTATTGAATGATTTCTAACCAATCGAATAACAAGATTGTAGTGGCGTTAGGCGGCAACGCTATTACACGTGAAACTGAAGAAGGTAATATATACCAGCAGTTTGCCAACACACGAAAAAGTTTAGTCAGTATTGTAGATATGATATCGGAGGATACAAATGTTATTATTACTCATGGTAATGGGCCGCAGGTTGGTAATGCGTTAATAAGAGTTGAAGAAGCCCGTCATTCGATTCCACCGATCCCCCTGGGAGTTCTTGTAGCTGATACAGAAGGGGGGATGGGGTATATGATAGAACAATCTCTTCAGAATATGTTGTACAGAAAAGGCATTAAAAAAAGTGCAATAACAATTTTAACTCAGGTCGTGGTGGACAGAAATGATCCTTCCATAAATGAACCATCGAAATTTGTCGGACCTTTTTATACAGAAGATGAGGCTAAAACGATTGAAAAAGAACGAGGATGGATTCTAAAAAAAGATGCTGGTCGTGGGTGGAGACGGGTTGTTCCTTCTCCACAGCCGATAGAGATTGTAGAAAAAAAAACTATTAGGAATCTGGTTGAACAGGGAATAATAATTATAGCTTGCGGAGGCGGAGGAATACCTGTTTATATTGAAGATGATGGCACATATGAGGGTATAAACGGTGTTATAGATAAAGACAAAGCCTCCGCAGTTTTAGCTCTGAATATTGGAGCTCCGAAATTATATATATTAACTGCAGTTGATAAAGTTTGTTTAAATTTTGGTACTGATTCTCAACGTGATATAGATGAAATGTCTTCAGCGGAAGCAAAAAAATATCTTGATGAAGGACATTTTCCCCCCGGCAGTATGGGCCCTAAAATTGAAGCAGCAATCCAATTTCTTGAAAATGGGGGAAAAGAAGTATTAATATCCTCTATTGATAAATTAACTGAAGCAAGGGCAGGAAAGACAGGAACAAGAATCTACAGACATTAATACATTATAAATAAAATATAAATATTTTTGGATTTTGTTCATCGTAAATTCATGTTATAAAAATGAGGATAATAATATGATTGAACAAACGCTCTTGAATATAAAACCAGATGCAGTTGTGCGTAATCTGATCGGGGAAATTATCAAAAGAGTAGAGGATCGGGATTTAACCATAATTGCTTTATCAAAAGTTCGTCTGGAAAGGGCTGAAGCAGAGGCGTTTTATGAAATTCATAAAGATAAACCATTTTTTGAAAAACTCTGTGATTATATTAGTTCTGGTCCCTGTGTTCCTGTTGTTGTTGAAGGAGAAAATGCTATAGAAAAATTACGTAATTTAATTGGAGATACCAATTCCCTTGAAGCAGAGAAAGGTACAATACGGGGAGATTTTGGTATAGATGAAACTAAAAACAGTGTACACGCCTCTGATTCTGTTGAAAATGCTAAAAGAGAAATAAATTTTTTCTTTAGTAATCATACATTATTTCTTTTGAGCAGGTAAAAATAACAAATATTCATTTTAATCAAGGAGGTTATTATGGGGAATGATTTATTGGATAAGGCCAGTAAACATTTTACTAATCTGGTGGAAAAACAGTTACAAAGAGTAGAGCAGATGAAAAAAGCTCCTGATTGGATTGATTTTAAAACTCTGGATCCAATAATTATTGGTGTGATCGGTGGAGATGGAATTGGTCCTTATATTGCGGAAGAATCCCGTATTATGCTGGAGTACTTACTGCAAGATGAATTAAATTCCGGGAAGGTTGAGTTGAGGAATATTGAAGGTTTAACAATTGAAAACAGGGCTAAGCAGGGGAAACCTATACCGGATGATATTTTAGAAGAGATTAAAAAATGTCATGTTGTATTAAAAGGTCCGACTACTACTCCGCGAAGAGGTGATCCCTGGCCGAATATTGAGAGTGCAAATGTTGCGATGCGTAAGGAGTTGGATCTTTTTGCAAATGTTCGTCCCGTTCGAGTACCTGAAAAAGGAATTGACTGGATGTTTTTCAGAGAAAATACAGAAGGTGCGTATGTATTAGGGAGTGAGGGGATTGCTGTAAATGATGATTTAACTATTGATTTCAAAGTGATTACTGCACAGGGAGCAGAACGAATAATCAGAATGGCGTTTGACTATGCCAAAAAAAATAATATTAATAAAGTTACTTTGGTTACTAAAGCAAATGTAATAAAAACCACAGATGGAAAATTTCTTGAAATTGGATATAATATTGCCAAAGAATATCCGGGCATAGAATGTGATGACTGGTATATTGATATTATGACCGCAAAACTAGTTGATCCTAAACGCAGAACCCAATTTCGTGTATTAGTTCTGCCGAATTTGTATGGTGATATTTTAACAGATGAAGCAGCGGAATTCCAGGGAGGTGTAGGTACTGCAGGAAGTGCAAATATTGGTAAACAATATGCTATGTTTGAAGCTATCCATGGTTCAGCTCCGCGAATGGTTAAAGAAGGAAGAGCGAAATATGCTGATCCCTGCAGTATGCTTCGAGCAGCGTCTATGCTGTTAGACCATATCGGGTTTACTGAAAAAGCAAGACGGCTTGCAATGGCTTTAGATATTTGTGGTTCGTATGAGAAGAAACTTGTTTTAACTGGTCGATCAGATGGAGTTACAGGTAAAGAATATTGTGAATATCTTAAAGAAACTATAGAAGATCCAGATATGATAAAAAAATGGAAAAGCTATAATAATTAAAAATTTTTTTTATGTTAATGGTTGACATACGAACTTAATTTATTTATATTATATTAGTTCAATTATTTCAATTATATACCTAATGTAAGAAATATATGACTTCCGTTGCGCAATGAACATTTTTAATAATATTAATATTTAATTTTTAATATTTAATAAAAGGGAGGTTGCTGTGAAAAAAGTAACCATAATAGGCGCCGGTAGTGTTGGTACTGCAGCTGCCTTTTATATGGCAGAAAAGCGTGTCGCAAATATTTTACTTATTGATAATGAAGAAGGCAGAGCACGAGGAAAGGCTCTTGACTTGATGGAGGCTGCACCAATCCGGGGGTATGATGTTAAAATTGATGGTAGCAGTGATTTTAAAAAAATCAAAGGTTCGCAGGTAGTTGTTATTGCTGCAGGAGTGATTAGGAAACCGGAAATGATGCGTCTTGATTTACTGGATCAAAATATCAAAGTCATAGATGAAATCATTAATAAGATTCAGAAATTCGTACCTAATGCCATAATTATTAATCTTACAGAGCCTGTTGACACTCTAACTTACTATATTATCAAGAAAGGTGGATTTGACCCAAAAAAAGTTATGGGAGTATCCGGAGCATTGGATTCAAGCAGGTTACGTGAATTTATAGCCCAAGAATTGGATGTGTCAAGTGTGGATACAACTTCAATTATCATAGGAGGACATCATGATTATATGGTAATTCTGCCTCGGTATTCACGTGTAGAAGGTATCCCCATATCTGAACTACTCCCTCCGGAAAAGGTGGAATCTCTCATTACCAGAACCAGACAAGCAGGGACTGAAATAGTTGAAAATCTTAAAACCGGAAGTGCTTCAAATGCACCCGGAGCTGCAGTATGTGATATGGTAGAAGCTATTATCCGTAACACAAAGCGTATTGTGTGTGCTCCTGCTTTTTTAAATGGTGAATATGGTCATAAAGATATTTGTCTAGGAGTACCTGTACAATTAGGGAAGGACGGTATTGAGAAAATTATTGAATTACAACTGACCCTTGCAGAAAAAGAGGCTTTTGATAAGTCAGCAGGAGTTGTTTCTAATGTTATTAAATCACTTGAATTAGAATCTAAAGAGAAATAAGGAGGGCTGATTATGAAAAAAGTGACAATAATAGGCAGTGGTCATGTAGGTGCTTCTTCAGCTCTCTACATATCTGAAAAACGGCTGGCTAATGTAGTACTCATTGATGTGGTTGAAGGATTAGCACGAGGCCGTGCTTTGGATTCAGTTGAAGCAGCTCCTATACGACATTATGATACCCGTATACATGGGACCACAAATTTTGCAGAGATGGTTGATTCCGATGTGGTTGTGGTTACCGCAGGAAAAGCGAGAACACCGGGGATGTCCCGGGATGATCTCTTAAAAATAAATGCTAAAATTATCGGTGCAATTTCGGAAGAGATTGCCCATTATGCTCCAAATTCAATTCTTGTTATGGTTACGAATCCTCTTGATGTAATGTGCTATGTAGCTTTAAAAGTAAGTGGTTTTGCTCTCAAAAAAGTAGTGGGTATGGCAGGAGTGCTTGATTCTACTCGTTTTCGTTATTTTTTAGCAGACAAGATCGGAGCAAGTGTAAGTGATACCACTGCTCTGGTACTTGGTGGTCATGGTGATTCTATGGTTCCTCTACCCCGGTATACGACTGTATCTGGTATACCGATTCCTGAATTACTTGAAAAAGATGATATTGATAAACTGGTTGAAAGAACCAGAAAAGGAGGAGCAGAAATTGTCAGTTATCTTAAAACAGGCAGTGCATTCTGGGCACCGGCAGCAGCTGTAGCTGAGATGGTGGAGTGTGTCATACGAGATAAAATGAGAATTCTTCCTTGTTCTGCTTATATGAGGGGAGAATATGGTATTGAAGGCATTTTTGTTGGCGTTCCTATTAAGCTGGGGAAAAATGGTGTGGAAGAAATTGTGGAATTATCTTTAACAAATGAAGAAAATAAAGCCTTGGTTAATTCTGCATCAAAAGTAAAAAGTATCATTGAGAAGTTAGAAGAAGAGAGATTAGTGTAAATATTTCTTTACTGCTATCTGTTGATATGATAGAAATATTTTGTCATATTTAACATTATAATATTTTTTAGAGGGTATGTATATGCGGATAGAAATTCCTTATGGTCATGACATTCTAGAAACCTATGTTGATGATGAGAATTTTGGTGAAATTGTATATCCCAATAAAGTTGAAGTAAAAGATGAAATCGAAACATTACAGTACGCTCTTGAAAACCCTGTATCTTCCAAACCTTTCAAAGAGTTTTTAGCTGATAAGGGTAAACTTCTTTTTATTATTAATGATGGGACCAGACCAACACCAACTGCTAAAGTTCTGGATATGATTCATGATCAGATCAAGGATCTTGATATTAATTTTATCATTGCAACAGGTGTTCACAGAGCTCCGACTGAAGAGGAACTGCAGGAAATATTTGGAAAATATCTGGATGCCTACAGAGATCGGATCCATTCTCATGATGCAAAAAATGATGCGATGATATATTTGGGTAAGTCCAAGAACGGCACTGAAATGGAAGTCAATAAACTGGGTATGGAGGCTGATAAAATAGCAATTATAGGTTCTGTCGAGCCTCATTATTTTGCGGGATATACTGGTGGAAGAAAAGCTTTCCTGCCCGGGATTGCTTCTTATAAAACTATTGAACAGAATCATAAATTAGCACTTAAAATGAGTGCTCAGGCCATGAAACTTAAAGGTAATCCAGTCCATGAGGATATGGAAGATGCAATCCAAACCATTAAAGATAAAAAAATTTTTTCCATAATGACAGTACTGGACAGGGATGACAGAATATATGCTGCAACAGCAGGCAATATCACAGATTCACTCATAGCAGCTATTGATAAATCGCATGAAGTTTTTTCAGTTGAAATAAAACAAAAAGCTGATATTGTAGTGGCAGTGGCACCTCATCCTATGGATATTGATCTCTATCAATCACAAAAAGCCCTTGATAATGCAAAATATGCTCTTAATCACAACGGAATTCTTATTTTAGTTTCCAGGTGCAGAAGCGGCATCGGACACGACACTTTTGCCAAATTACTGGCAAGTGCGAGTGATCCACAGGATGCATTAGAAAAAATTGAGAAAAAATATGTCTTAGGGTATCATAAAGCAGCTAAAATGGCAGAAATTGCCCGCTGGGCTCAGATGTGGGCTGTCACCAGCATCGATACTGATGTGATGAGATCAATGTTTATTAAACCCTTTAAATCTATTCAGCATGCTCTGGACAAAGCTATAGCCGAAAAAGGGAAAGAGAAAATATTGTTCATGATGTCTGCCAGTATGACTATACCACGTTTACGCCAAAGACTTATTCTCAGACCCAGAAGATTTATCCATGGAAGCCGACATCAGATACAAAATATGCCATCGCATTATGAAAATTCAATTATACTGCCGGAAGATGATAAGGTCATCGATTCCCTGATTGAGTCCAGATAGATTAATAAGATGTTTTAAATGTTTATATTCAGGTTATTTTTAAGAAGGTATATTGATCTAAATAACAAAAATAATTAAAGGAGTAAGCTATGTCAAGACTGAAGGATACACTGCAAAAGAAAATTGAAGAGTGGCGTCCAAGAACAACGCGACTTCTTAAAGAGTATGGAGATGTTAAAGTTGATGAGATAACCATTAAACAGGTCATTGGAGGTATGAGGGGAGTAAAATGTTTAACAACTGATATTTCCTATCTTGATCCTTATGAAGGTATTCGTTTCCGGGGCTATACTATTCCTGAATGTCTGGAAAAACTGCCAAAAGTCCCCGGTGCTGAAATGCCCTATGTAGAAGGTCATATATATCTTCTCCTGACCGGTGAAATTCCATCTGAAGAAGATGTCAAGGCTGTGGTGGAAGAATTTAAGCCCCGGCGGAAAGTCCCGGAGTATGTGTTTGATGTACTTCGTGCTCTTCCCAGTGATTCTCACCCCATGGCAATGTTTTCAGCAGCTATTATTGCTATGCAGAAAGAATCTGAATTTGTCAAGAAATATAATGAAGGGATCAGTAAAATGGATTACTGGGATCCCACCTATGAAGATGCTATGAATCTTCTGGCAAAACTTCCTGAAATTGCTGCTTTTATCTACCGTTTGAAATATCGTAATGGAGATATTATTCCACCTGATCCTGATCTTGATCTGGGCGGAAACTTTGCTCATATGATGGGAATCGATAAACCTTATGATGATGTAGCACGACTGTATTTTATCCTTCACAGCGATCATGAAAGTGGTAATGTAAGTGCTCATACAGGACATTTAATTTCAAGTGCACTTTCAGATATGTATTATGCTATTTCCGGTTTACTGGATGGTCTTTCCGGTCCTTTACATGGATTAGCCAATCAAGAAGTATTACGCTGGATTCAGGGAGTAATGGATAAGATGGGTGGAAAAACTCCAACTGAAGAAGAAATGAAAAAATTTGTCTGGGATACACTTAATTCTGGTCAGGTCATACCTGGTTTTGGACATGCAGTATTACGAAAAACAGATCCCAGATATAAAGCACAACGTGATTTTTGTTTAAAACACCTTCCCGATGATCCTATTTTTAAATATGTGGATATGCTGTACAAAGTTGTACCGCCAATCCTGAAAGAACAGGGTAAGGCTAAAAATCCCTGGCCCAATGTTGATGCACAGTCAGGGGTCATACAGTGGTATTATGGTGTAAAAGAATATGATTATTATTCAGTACTGTTTGGAGTAGGCAGGTCCATTGGAGTTGCTTCCAATATTGTCTGGGACCGTGCTCTTGGATATCCTATTGAGCGGCCTAAATCTATCACTACAGATATGCTTGAAAAGATTGCTGGTATTAAAAAATAATATAACGCAGAAATTGAATTGATCAACAGAAACATGACGTTGCAACAATGTTATCACAGGGTAATTTCTGGTTAATGGTGGTATCGTTTTATTGTATACATTTGAAGTTATTTTTTATTTCAAATTAACTAAAATTATGAATTTTAATTTATTCCTTACGTGAATCTTACAAAGTATGACGAAGGGGTAGGATAATAATGTATCTCTCCGGCAGATTTCAATAGAACCAGTCTGAGAGATAATACTTTGGAATGAAATACCCTGAATATATATAATGCAGAAATAGAATAATTTCAAAGAGGTTCAGTATGATACAAAAAAATCAGCAGAAGAGCGTATTGGAGGACTATTTAAAACATAAGAAAGAGCGGAAAGATTTAGGCATACCACCTTTACCTTTGGCTCCTCATCAGACTAAGGTTTTATGCGAATTATTGCAGTCTCCGCCTGAAGATCAGAAATCATTTTTATTACATCTGCTGAAAAACCGGATACAACCCGGAGTGTATCCTTCTGCTAAAATTAAAGCAGACTTTTTAGGAAGAATATTAAAAGATGAAATTCATTCTAGTGTAATTGATAAAGCAGAAGCTATTAATATTCTTTCTTCTATGCTGGGAGGCTATAATATTTCGTATCTGATAGATTCTCTGAAAAATACTGAATTAGCATCGTATGCTGTTAATGCTTTGTCTCATACAATTTTAGTTTATGAAGATGCATTTAAGAAAATTATAACTCTATCTAAATCTCACAAACCTGCTAAACAGGTTCTTGAATCCTGGGCGGAAGCAAAGTGGTTTACCTCAAAACCAGGTATTCCTGGACAAATTAAAGCTAAGATATTTAAAGTAGAAGGAGAAATCAATACTGATGATCTCTCTCCTGCCGGAGAAGCCTGGAGCAGAACTGATATTCCTCTGCATGCATTATCCATGGGTGAAAGCAGATTTCCCAATGGTGTAAATAAAATCGCTGAATGGCGTCAGCAGGGTCATACAGTCGTTTTTGCGGGTGATGTTGTCGGCACCGGATCTTCCAGAAAATCAGCTACAAATAGTCTTCTCTGGCATATTGGTGAGGATATACCGGGAGTTCCTAATAAACGTACCCGGGGTATCGTAATAGGGGGTGTAATTGCACCAATATTTTTTAATACTGTTCAGGATTCTGGTGGTTTACCACTTATTGCCGATGTTACACAATTAAAGAAAGGGGATGAGGTTACTATTGATTCAGAAAAAAGAGAAATAAGAGACAAATCTGGAAAAACGTTGACCCGCTTTACCATAGCGCCTAAAACGCTCAACGATGATTTTCAGGCTGGTGGCCGTATTTTAAAAATAATCGGCCGGTCTTTGACCAAAAAAGCTCAGGATGTTCTAGGACAACAGAAGGGAATTTTCCTTACTCCGGACAATCCGGTGCCTAAAAAAGATCAGCAATATTCCCTGGCCCAAAAAATAGTTGGGAGGGCATGTGGACTTCCCGGAGTTCTTCCTGGAACCTATTGTGAACCCAGAATGACAACTGTACTGTCTCAGGATACAACCGGACCTATGACTGCTGATGAACTGAAAGAGCTTGCATGTATGAAATTTCAGACTCCTCTTTTTATGCAGTCATTTTGTCATACTGCAGCATATCCTAAAATTACAGATATTATTATGCATAAAACCCTGCCTGGATTTATTACTGAACGTAAAGGGCTGGCGTTGAAACCAGGTGACGGTGTGTGTCACAGCTGGATGAATCGCATGTTAATTCCGGATACGCTTGGTACAGGTGGTGATTCACATACTCGTTTTCCTTTGGGGCTTTCTTTTCCTGCAGGCTCTGGGCTAGTTGCTTTTGCCGGCACCCTTGGTTTTATGCCTCTGGATATGCCTGAATCCGTATTAGTACGATTTAAAGGTAAGAGAAATCCTGGAATTACACTCAGGGATGCAGTTAATGCTATTCCTTATTTTGCTATACAGCAGGGACTCTTAACAGTACCGAAGAAAAATAAAAAAAATATTTTTAATGCCAGGATTATCGAACTGGAAGGATTTGAGGATATAACTGTTGAACAGGCTTTTGAACTAACTGATGCTACTGCTGAACGCAGTGCAGCCGGAGGCTGCATAAGACTTTCTCAAGATCAGGTGGTTACGTACCTTAAATCCAATGTATTTCTTCTTGAAAAATTGATAGATGATGGGTATGAAGATCAGGGTACAATAAAACAGAGAATAAAAGCTATTCAAAACTGGTTAAAAGACCCTGAACTGCTTACAGCTGATAAGAATGCAGAATATACTGCAGAAATCGAAATAGATCTTTCAGAAATTACAGAACCGATTATAGCCTGCCCCAATGATCCGGATAATGTCAAACTTCTTTCAGAAGTTCGGGGAGAAAAAATCAACGATGTTTTTATTGGTTCATGTATGACTAATATCGGCCATTACCGGGCAGCTGCAAAAATCTGGGAATTGGAAAAAGCTAATACAAAGGTGCGTACGTATATTTGTCCTCCTACCAGAATGGATCAGGCTAAATTAAAAGATGAAGGAATTTTTGAGAAATTCAATAAAATTAATGCTCGCATTGAAATTCCGGGATGTTCTTTGTGTATGGGTAATCAGTTACGAGTCCCAGAAAACTCTGTTGTTTTTTCCACGTCTACCAGAAATTTTGATAACAGAATGGGGACCGGAGCTCAGGTTTATCTGGGCTCAGCAGAGCTTGCAGCAGTGATTGCCATTACAGGAAAACTGCCTGGACCGGAAGAATATTTTGAACAATATAAAAAGAAGATTCAGCCTTTTGAGAAGGAAATATATGAATATATGGAATTTGATAAGATAACTGGTTTTGATAAAGTGTATAAGTGGCGGGAGGTTTAATTTTTTGTAGGAGTGCGGTGCCTTTATGCACCGCATTGATGCGGATTACATTGGTTAATGTATTGCTTATAGTGCAGTCTATAAAGGGACTGCACTCCGAGGTCTACAAAGGAATTAAATTTCGAAAAAAATATGCTTTTATTAAATGAATAATATGAATCAATTAAAGAATTATAAACATGCACCTGCTCATTTATTCATGGATGATAGTTATTATTTCTTTACCGGTGCTGTGTATAAAAAGAAGCGTTTAATTCAAACAACTAAAGCAAAACAAATATTTATTGACAATTTATACCGTTTTTGCAAAAAAATATCAATGGCAATTATTTGATTGGGTTATTTTGGAAAAGCATTATCATTTTTTAACAAAAGTCTCTCAAAGTAAAACAATTCCTTTATTGATCAATTCCGTACATAAAACCAGTGCTTTTCATATTAAAAAATTACTGAATCTAAACATAAAACCTTTTTGGTATCAATACTGGGATCGGTGTATTCGTAATGAAAAACACTATTTTGAGACTGCAACTTATATTTTGTACAATTCTGTCAGACATGGGTATGTAGACGATGTGAGTAAATATAAATTTTCAAGTTTTAAAAACGGTACTGAAACTCATAAAGAAAATCTATATAGAGAGATTAAAAAATATAAGCCGGATAAAATTGAATATTATAAAGAAATTGATGATTTTTAAAAGATAAATTTTTTATACGGGAGTGCAATGCCTTTATGCATTGCACTCGTGCAGTCCATAAAGGGACTGCACTCCGGATTTCGATAGGGTGGTAAGAGGAAAAATAGTTATTTTTTTATGACTAAGAAAAGATGAAAAAATCTAATAATTCTTTTCAAAAACTACTCAGGGAATGGAAAGATCTTACTCTTAAGGATAAGAATCAGAAACAGAAACAATCAGCAAAAAAACTATTACATACAGCCGAATCACTTATTTCAAATGCTGACAACAGAAAAATCAAACCAGAACAGTGGCATAAATGGTTAAGAGTAACTGGTAAACCAGATTTTCTTTCCTCTCTCCCAGATGATAAAGCCAGAAACAGATGGGCGGAAACAGTTTTCAGAGTGATCCGAAGAAGTGATTTTTATCTCATTGATCTATTTAAACAGAGAGTTGAAGAAAATCCTGAACATATTTTATTTCAGAACTGGAAAAATTCTTTGAAAGAATCCTGGACGTATGCACAGGTTGATGGATTTGTAACAGAAATTGCTGAAGTTTTTAAAAACACTTTTTCTGAACCTCCCCGGGTTGCATTGTTTGTAGAGAATAGTGTTCAGGGTGCTTGTTGTGATCTGGCCTGTCTTTTTTATGGTTTTTTAGTAACTCCTCTCAACATTCATTTTAATTCAGATCAGCTTATTTATATTTTTAATCTATTGAACATTAATATTGTTTTAACAGATACTCAGGAACGTTATAATAAACTATGTAAAATAAGAGAGAAAACAGGTTCGTTGTTTTATATTTATGTGCTCAGTCAATCAATCAAATTTGATAACAATAAAACCCAGTTTTTAGCTCAGGCATGTAAAAAAATTAATACACAAAAAGCAGAGTTGAGATTAAAGAAATTAAAAAAGAGAAATCTTAATCAAGTAGTAACGGTAATGTTTACTTCCGGCAGCACTGGGAATCCCAAGGGAGTTACCTTTTCCATATATAATCTGATCACTAAACGTTTTGCCAGAGCAGCTGCTCTTCCTCAGGTAGGTAATGATGAGGTTCTGCTTTGTTATCTCCCCTTATACCATACTTTTGGACGGTTTCTTGAAATGCTGGGTATGATATATTGGGGAGGGACTTATGTCTTTTCCCCCAATCCTACCTTTGATACGCTTCTTTCTTTGTTCCCTAAAGTAAATCCTACCGGATTTATCAGTGTCCCGGTACGCTGGGCTCAATTACATGAAAAAATACTTAGTATTCTTGATCTTGATTCTGCCCCGGAAGTTGAAAAAAAAGTACTGCATCAATTTGCTGGAAACAGATTAAGATGGGGATTATCAGCTGCCGGATATCTTTCTCCCCAGGTATTTCGTTTTTTTCAGAGAAATGGAGTGCAATTAAGTTCAGGATTTGGGATGACTGAAGCAACAGGTGGTATAACCATGACACCCTGGGGAGAATATCAAGATAATAGTACAGGAATACCCCTTCCTGGAGTAGAAACCAGATTGAATGATAAAGGGGAACTTGAAATAAGAGGTCATTATGTTGCCCGGTATGTAAAGGAAGTAGGCGCAGATGGTGTTATTCCCTATCCTGATCAGGAAGAAAAAGAATTCTGGTTGCCGACTGGTGATTTATTTGAAATCTCATCTCAGGGGTTTTATTTTATTATAGACCGGATTAAAGATATTTATAAAAATAATAAAGGACAGACAATTGCTCCCCGCAAAGTTGAAGATAAATTTATTGATGTTTCTGGCATAAAACGAGTATTTTTAGCAGGAGACGGAAAACCATATAATGTATTATTAATTGTTCAGGAAGAAAATGATCCGGTTTTGAAGTCTTTATCTTCTGATAGTGAAAGAGAAAATTATTTTCACAATCTTATCATTAATGCAAACCATGATCTTGCTCCGTATGAAAGAATAGTTGATTTTGCTGTAATTGATCGGGATTTTAAACTTGAGAAAAAAGAACTTACACCTAAAGGATCATTAAATCGTAAAGTAATAAAAGAAAATTTTTCAGAGAAAATTAATGATTTATATAAGAAAAAATATATTGAATTTTCAGTGCAGGGAATTAATATTTATATTCCACGATGGTTTTACCGTGATCTTGGAATTTTAGAAAAAGATATAATGATCAAAGATTCCTCACTTTACAATCTCGACAATAATCGATATTTATCTATCACACCTGAAAAAAGTTCTGATCTGATTCAGGTTGGAAGTTTACAATATAAAATCAATAACAAAAGCATTAATTTGGGTCAGTTTGTAAAACAACCTATGTTATGGGTGGGGAATCCGGAATTGGTAGCTTTTTTCCCATGTAAAGAAGGCTGGGATATATCCATGGATTCAGTATCTTCGCAGGTATTCAGACCCTGGAACGTTAAGAAAAAATTACCCCAGTCTGTTTTTTCACTATTATTTAACATCCGGGACGGTAATGTAATCGAATTAAATCACCATATCACCACAGTACTTTTTGCTGATAAAACGGAATCAATACGTTCATTGAAGTTTATTGAAAAAAAATTAACGTTTTCTCAGGAACAGAAAAAACAACTTATACGAAGAAGGTTAGAAGCGTTAGCCCGACATCCGGAAGAAGATATACGTTGTATGGCATATCGAATTTTACTTCTGGACGAGCCAACCCAAAATTATAGCATTTCTTTTCCTGCTTTTGTATATTCTGGTCTGTCATTCTTAAATGAAGAGTCAATAAATGAAATTGCTACTGCTAAATTTGAAAGACATCGGTTGGAAGCACTACGAAAAAGATTGTATTCCTATAGGGTTTATTTAGATTGGCCAGCAGAGAAAACCACAAGACATCAGTTTATCAAAATCTTTGAGCTTTTAAAATTATATGTCGAATATCATCCGGAATTCTACGAATCAGTAAGAGCAGAACTGGCAAACTGGGTACTTCTTGATTCTGATCTGAATCTGTCAAGTTCTGCTGAAAAAATATTGAACCAAATGGTAGAACAATATGAATATAAATTAAAGAAAAAAACACTGGGAATCGATATTGCAGAATGGAATAAAAAACTAATATTTGAAGAAGGAATGTCCAAAGATGAAATTAAAAGAATACGAAACGTATTAATCAATACGAGCTTTTTAGAACAGTCAGTTATACTGGCTTTTAATGAAAAAAATATTTCAATTAAAGAAGTTAAAAATCTGGGTATATGGATTTCTCCAATACAAATTACCCAGAATTATGCTCGTTACAGGATGAGCATTAATACAGAAAAGAATAAGCACTATATTTTACAGTTAATTTTACGAAACCATGATAAGGCCCCTTCAGTTAAGGAATCCATTTACTGGCTGGTCGCTATTGCCGGATATCCGTATGGCCCTTCTGTACTTCCCAGATTGGGGTGTTATCGTCCTGAATTGGGTGCCTGGTCAGCTACGTATATTGGAGATCTTACTGTATGGGAAAAAATAAGACAGTTTGCCAGTACACATACTACAAATCAGCCTTTTAATGATCCCGAAGCATGGAAAAAATTACTGGTACCTGCCTTAACTGCATATTTCCGTGGATGGCATAACAGCGGATTTAAAATAATTCCTGGTGCGATATCAACACATAATGTAGCAGTGCCGGAACTTGATTTTCAGGAAGTAGTTAAAATTAACTCTATTACCGGCTGGATTACATATAAAAGTCCGTTATCAATAGTTCAGCCAATGATACATAATTTTTTTAATAAAATAATTGCTTATTTCCCTCGTTTTCAGAAGCAGCTGGATATAACCTGGATTTTTGATGCCTGTATAGAAGGATTAGGATATGATAAAGGGATTGATTTTTTAGAAAATTTGAAACAAGAAATTGCTGCTTCAGATGATTATACTTTTAACAATAAAAAAATCAAACCAATCTTAGAAAATTATATATATAGAATTAAAAATAGTTTTTATATTCCTTTGGCAGTTTATAATGCCATACATCGGTATGAGCAATGGCTGCTTATGAATGATTCACCTTCTTCAAAAGCAAAAGAGCAGACAGTAATAGAATTATCTCGGTTATACAATATAAAAAAATATCCTGGTTTTTTACGTTACTATCTATATAAGATGACATATTTTCAGAATGCAGGTAAAGATGTTCAGTCAGCATTTGATAAACTAATCAATAGAATGGTGCAGGAAGTAAACAAAACTGCTATGCAGTTAACTGAACTTTCAGATTTGCAGGCAACTCTTGATGATCCTCAGGATAGAGAGGTATTCAGCCGTATGGTGTTTCCACATATTCAGAAAGAACAAACTATAGATATAGTAAAAAGGGGCAAAACTGATCAAAAGCGAGTAGTGATTCAGTCTAACATTACTGATAAGAAAGGGGTTCCCTTTGTAATTCGTGAACCGGTATCCCCATCTGAAATTGCTCAGTTATATCGTCTTTTTTATGAAGAAAATTTTTATAAATCTGTTTCGGAACAGAACTATTATTTAATTGTTGTTGATAATCAGGAACGAATTATTGCCGGATTATGCTATAAGATGCTGGAAGACCACATTGCACAAATTGACGGTACGGTTGTTTCTTCATCTTTTTCCGGCCGTGGAATAGGCTCAGCAATGATTAAGGATTTTTGTAATAGAATGCTGGGAATAGATGTAAAAATAGTAAAAACTCATTTTTTACTTCCTGAATTTTATCAAAAATTAGGGTTTAAAGTTGATAAAGAATGGGGTGAACTGATTAAATATTTAACACCTGTTTCAGATGAACAAGGGTTAGATACTCCATAATTCTAATGAATGTATTTTTATTTATTAAAATTTGCATTAAATATTTAAATTTATGGAAAAATACTTGATTTATTATCTAAAGTTGAGTACCATTTAACAAAACAATAAATAGTTGGTTAGATGTTATGCATTTGACACTCAGAGCAAAATTGATTATTAGTTTTATTGCTGTTATTGTCATCAGTGGAATTGTAAGTATGTACGTGGGGGTGCGTCTTATTGGTGATCAAATAATCCATCAGGCTCAGGATAAAGTACGGATTGATCTGAATTCTGCCCGTGAGATATATATGGAAGAGCTGGATGAAATAAAATATGTTGTCCGGTTAACAGCTACCCGTTTTTTTATGAAACAGAGCCTTACAAATAATAATATTCAATTAATGAAAAATGAACTAGGTATAATTCGTATAAGAGAATCACTTGATGTTTTAACTGTGACGGATGAGAATGGTATTGTACTATACAGAGCGAGAAACCCTGACGTATATGGAGATAATCAATTAAATGATGATATCATTAAGCACGTTATTCAGAAAAAAGAAGTTGCGGCTTCAACGGAAATTGTACCGAGAGAAGAACTTTTAAAAGAAGGCGAACAGTTAGCAAAGCGTGCTTACTTTAAATTTATCCCGACTCCTAAAGCTAAACCTCGACCGGAAGATGAAATGACTTCAGGTATGATGATGAAAGTGGCGGCACCTATTTTAGATGATTCTGGCAGGCTGCTGGGCGTGCTCTATGGTGGTATACTGCTCAACCGGCAATATGAAATTGTGGATAAAATTAAACAGACTGTCTATCAGGGTGAAGTGTATGAAGGAAAGGATATTGGTACTGCAACTATTTTTCAAGGTGACCTTCGGATTTCAACTAATGTGAAACGGGATGACGGATCCCGGGCTATTGGCACACGAGTTTCAGAAGAGGTGTATGATCAGGTTCTTGTTAAAGGACTCCCCTGGATTGAAAGAGCATTTGTAGTGAATGATTGGTACATTACTGCATATGAACCAATACGGAATATTTCCGATCAAGTTATTGGTATTTTGTATGTAGGAATTCTGGAAAAAAAATTTTCAGATATGCGCCAAACTACTATGCTTTATTTTTTAGGATTAACTCTGGGAGGAATTATAGCATCAGTATTCATATCCTATTTTTTGGCTCATAGAATTTTACAACCAATTCGTAATCTGGTTTTTGCATCAGAACGTTTTGCTCAGGGTGATCTGACACACAGAGTACATCTAAAATCAAAAGATCTTATTGGGAAACTGGGTGATACATTTAATTATATGGCTGAGTCATTACGGGAAAGGGATGAGAAATTAAAAGAACGTGCGCAGCAGACAATTCAGGAATCAGGAAGATTAGCTACGATTGGCCAGTTGGCTGCCGGAGTTGCTCATGAATTAAACAATCCCTTGGGCGGAGTTCTCATGTACAGTCATTTACTCTTAGAAAATCTCAATGAGAATAATGATGATGGTAATAATAAAGAAAATTTAGAGAAAATTGTTACTCAAGCTACTCGGTGTAAAAAGATCGTTAAAGGATTACTTGATTTTGCCAGACAAACTGAACCAAAAGTTGAATTATCAGATATTAATGAATTATTGGAAGAGACATTGATATTAATAGAAAATCAGGCTTCTTTTCAGAATATAAGAATTTCTAAAAAACTGTCTTCCTCTTTACCTAAAGTTATGGTTGATCAGTCCCAATTACAACAGGTATTTATTAACATAGCTCTGAATGCTGCTGAATCTATGGAGGAAGTTTCAGAAGCAAAAGGAAAACTTGAGATAAAAACCAATGTCTCTGAAGATAATCAACATGTTGAAATCAGTTTTAGTGATACAGGTTGTGGCATTCCGGAAGAAAACATTAAACGGATCTTTGAACCTTTTTATACAACTAAGGAGGTAGGTCGTGGTACTGGATTGGGATTAGCAATAAGTTATGGCATTGTACAGAGAAACAATGGCACCATCTCAGTGAAAAGTAAAGTTAGTGAAGGCACGACATTTACTATCCGATTACCGATCAATAAGGGGGATAATGCATGAGTTATTTGATGAACATACTCATTGTTGATGATGATGAAGCTATACGTGATTCATGCACTCAATTACTCACAAAGATAGGAGCTAAAGTTGAAACAGCACCTGACAGTTCTTCCGGTTTAAGAAAAATCAGACAAAAAGTATTTGATATTGTTATTCTTGATTTGAAAATGCCGGGAATAGGGGGGATGAAGTTGCTGACGAAAATAAAGGATATTAATCCCGAAACATTAGTCATAGTAATAACTGGTTATGCAACAGTAGATTCAGCCGTCGAGGCCATGAAAAAAGGTGCCTATGACTTTCTTCCTAAACCGTTTACTCCGGAAGAACTTCGTATAATCATAAAACGGGCTATGGAAAAGAGAAAATTGTTATTGGATAATCTTCATCTAAAGAAAGAACTGGAAACCAGTCTGGGATCAGATAATCTAATTGGATCCAGCAAGGAAATGAAGAAAGTTAAAAAGTTAATCAACAAAGTTGGCCCTACTGGTAGTACTGTATTAATTACGGGTGAAAGTGGTACCGGTAAAGAACTTGTTGCACGAGCTATACATAAAAACAGCCAACGCAGTCAGATGCCGTTTGTAACTGTTGACTGCAGTACCTTAGTTGAAAATTTATTTGAGAGTGAACTCTTCGGTCATGTAAAAGGATCATTTACAGGTGCAACTGTCACAAAACATGGAAGACTTGAACTGGCCAATCATGGGACAGTTTTTTTTGATGAAATCAGCAATATAGGAATGGAGGTTCAGGCGAAGCTACTCCGTGCAATCCAGGAAAGAGAAATAATCAAAGTAGGAAGCTCCCAGGCTGTTAAGATCGATATAAGAATTATTGCTGCCACCAATAAAGATTTACGGCAAGCAGTTAATGAAAATACGTTCAGGGAAGATTTGTTTTACCGGTTAAGTGTGGTTCCGCTTTTTTTACCTCCTCTCAGAGAAAGAAAAGATGATATCCCTGTCCTGGTAGAATATTTTATAGATAAATATAATATAAAAAGGAATAAATCGATACAGGGAGTTACAGAAGAGACCATGAGGGCATTAATGGATTATCAATGGCCTGGAAATGTCAGAGAATTAGAGAATGTTATTGAGAGAGCTGTTGTATTAACTGAAAATAAGTTTATTGGTCCCAGTGATCTTTCCTATTACGGACTCGGTATCAAAGAAGAAACGTATCAGGATCAGTCTCTAGATGAATTAGAAAAGAAACATATTAATCAGACTCTCAAAAAATATAATGGACATAAAAAGAAAACTGCAGAAGTTTTGGGTATTGATCGTAAAACGTTACGGCTCAAAATTAGAAAATATGGACTTGAATAAGATATAAAATTAAAATGGGGCATTATTCCCCTTTGTAATTCATATTACCCCTCTTTTATACTAGATTCTTATATAAAAAATTTTATTTCATCATACATTATCTTTATAATAAACAGTTACTTATTATATTTATTAAAGAGGCTGTTTATTTGCCATAGAACAATGGCATATTGTTTGTATGATATTAAGATTGATATGAAAAAAGAAAATAAAGATATTCTAATAATTGATCAGGACACAATCACTGGGAAAAAATATCAGTTGATGTTTCAAAGACTGGGATTTACTGCTGAAACCTGTTCCGGACTGTCTGTTGCAGTCCAGAAAATGAAGAGTCGAAAATTTAATTGTGTTATTATAGATGTTGATTTACCGGAAATGAAAGGGTATAATGCAATAAAACTTGTAAGGATTCTGGATCCGCAAGTTAAGATTATTGTTACTGCTTCAAATAATACTAAGGAATTAGAAACAAAAGTCAGAGAACAGAATGTATTTTTTTATTATATAAAATCTTTTGAGATTGAAGAATTAAAAATGGCTGTATATAACGCCTTAAAAATAAATGTTGTATAGTACAATAAAAAATTATAGAGTAAAAAATGCCTGAGAATGATGCAATAATATTAATAATCGATGATGATGAGTCTATTCGTGACTCATGTAGGCAAGTATTGAAAAACTCAGGATATGAGATTCATACAGCTGAAGACGGAGAAAAAGGTCTCCACCTAACTAAAGAACTGAACCCGGATCTGATTCTTCTTGATCTTAAAATGCCGGGAATGAGCGGAAATGAAGTTTTAAAACGATTAAAAGAATATGATCCTAAAGTTATTATTATCATAATTACCGGATATGCTACGGTTGAATCAGCAGTTGACAGTATGAAACAAGGTGTTTATGAGTATCTGCCCAAACCTTTTACCCCTAAAGAACTTCGAAAAATTGTACAACACGGCTTGTTTCGGCGAAAATGTCTTCTGGAATCAGAACGACTGCGCAGAGAAAAAGAGAAGATGAGAAAGAATTTTATTTCCCTGGTTACCCATGAGCTACGTTCACCTCTTTCTGCAGTCCAGCAGAATCTTATGACAATTACAAGTGGTATAATGGGGGAGGTGCCGGATAATGTAATGAAAACACTTTCCAGATTGAGCGGACGAATCAAAATTTTAATAAACTTGATAAATGACTGGTTGGATTTATCTCGTATTGAATCCGGAGAAATGGAAATTGAACGTGAACAATTAAATTTAAAAGATATTGTAAAAGATATAGTGAATTTATTTTTACCATCTGCAGAGAAACAAAATATTACTATGCAATTAAATGCCCCGGAAGAAAACTACACTGTTTTAGGTAATGCTCAGACACTTGAAATGCTTTTTTCCAATTTGATCCAAAATGCAATAAAATATAATCGTAAAGGCGGTTCTGTTACTATTTCATTGGAACAAGAGGATAATTATACTAAAGCTGAGGTAAAAGATACAGGGATTGGAATATCAAAGGAAAAACTGCCATTAATTTTTGAGCAGTTTTATCGCATTAAAGACAAAAAACTAATTGAGGGAAGTGGTCTAGGCCTTTCCATTGTGCGGAAAATTGTGGAACTACATGAGGGAGCTGTCGATGTATCATCGAAAGTAGATGGTGGGACAAAATTTACAGTTAAACTGCCTTATGGTCATAACAATACTGTCAAACAAAGGCCTAATCACGGTAGTGTCAAAAGTTTTATGAAAAAATGAGAATTTAAGGGAGTTCTGTGAAAATATACATTAATCACTGTAGTAGTTTCAAAAAGACCTGTCAAAACAGATTATAGAGAAAGACAAAAAGA
>Ga0180433_10001894_pt1 | contig 33945 bp, 33 predicted proteins | sample SS_ome_8_FD_132980 | JGI IMG/M metagenome (GOLD analysis project Ga0180433, IMG submission 132980) | Hypersaline lake sediment archaeal communities from the Salton Sea, California, USA - SS_1_D_1 metaG | ecosystem: Environmental > Aquatic > Non-marine Saline and Alkaline > Hypersaline >...
AACACGTTGACCTTCCCGAGTCCTACAGGTCCGCGGACTACATCATCAACGTCCCGGTGATAAAGACCCACGTCAATACATGTGTCACCATAGCATGCAAGAACCTGAAGGGGCTTCTGCCCTCTGCTGAGAAGAAGAGGTTCCACTTCCTTGGCCTGGACAGGTGTATTGCGGAGCTGGTATCGGTGGTGAGAAATGATCTCGTCATCGTGGATGGTGGAGTTGGCCAGGAGGGCCTCGGGCCCATCAGTGGTACACCGGTAGAGATAGGGGCAACCATAGCCGGGACCAACCCCGTCGCGGTCGATGCCACATGTATCAAAGCAATGGGCATCAATATTTCCAGGGTAAAGCACCTCGAAATTGCCATGAATATGGGGCTTTGTCCTGGGCAGGGCAGAATCAGGGTCGTAGGTGAAAGACCCCCCAATTTATTCCGTCCCTTCAAGCTCCCCCCCGAGGATTTTTCAGGGGCCTACAGGGGGGTAAATATTATCCAGGGCAATGCATGCTCCGGCTGTATCGGGGCGTTGACCGTTTCCCTGGAGAGAATGTCGGAGGCCGGCGAGCTTGACACCCTAGCAGAAAGACTAGGATGCATCAACATCGCCCTGGGCCCCGAGGCGGAGGTAGAGGGAAAGGAGGGAAAGTGGATCCTGATGGGCAACTGCCTCAGAGCCCAGGCCGAAAGGGGTAGGTTTGTCCCGGGGTGTTCTCCCCAGGGCTGGTACGTCCGCGATGTGATCAGGAGTCTGATCGGATTGCCACCTCTCTTCGTTGATGAGTCCCTCCTTGATTACGGGGAAGAAAATGTTACGGGTCGGAACGGGGAATGATCCCCATTCTGGGAATACCCCTATTCTCCACCCGGGGGAATGTTACAAGTCCAGGGAAGAAAGTTAGGAACGCGGAGAGGGAATGTTAATTCATGCCTCCCAGGGGGGCCAAATCCGGGTAATTCCGGGGAATTCCGGGACCCGAGTATTCATCCTGTACCACCGGTGAGTTTTCCCCAGCGACCCTGGCTGCAAAACCAAACCGTCCCATGTGGATGGGAAACCGAGTTCTGTTGAGGGAAGTACCACCCCCGGGGAAAACTTGAAACGCTACTCGTTGAATCTCCTCGGGTGAAGTTGCAGAGGCCAGCCTCAAAAGAGATCCGGATGCCACCGGGTTTTTCATACCGAGCAACCAGGATCAAATGGGTGGGTACAGCGCTCGCCACGAACTCTCTCTGCCGTCCTCCCTCCTCGGACCGAGCACCTGCCCAAGTCGGCCCAGGCACTATCGACCTCCAGGCAAGATCACATCAGCTGCTTAACCAACTCCCGGCCGGTAGATGTACCGCGAGAAGTACCGGCAGCCGGACATGTCAGGGGCAAAACTGCGGAATAACCGTTGAGTAAAAATCGGGGGAGGGTTTGGGGGGTTGCGGGGATTGGTCGGCGGCACCGGGGGAATGCTTTTGCGTTTTTTCCATAATGGTATCCTTCTATCAGGGAATGATAATACATGTGGGGAAAAATACGGAAAATGCTTGGATCTGAGTCCTGTGTCCGGATCAGCGACCCGACCCCGTGATACACATTCGTCCGCATGGATCGTCGGGTAATCTCACCAATAGTATCAAACGAATACGACTTCAAAGAAAGTTGGACTTCAAGCGTGCATGTCCACGGAGACCATGTGGGTGAAATCGTTGGTGGCCGGGTCATCAAATTTCCGGAAGAAGTAGATACGGATCTGCTTCCAGACTTCCTCGCTCCCGACCGCCCCGCCCGGGAGTGCACCCGTCAAGTGTCAGCATGGTCCTCCCGATCAGGTCCGAGGTCGAGACAGCTGGTGATGAGCAAGGGTCTGAGGGGAAGTCGTGGGCTGTACTGTCGGCGATCTTCGCACACTACCGGCCACCAGCTGCATCCAGGCAGCCCCGGTTACCCGGTTGTGCTATTCAGACCAACCATGAAAAAACCATCGGCCATGGCCCCAATCACAGCAATGTCACCGCTTTCGAGAATCGCTCAGGAGTAGTAATCTCTGCATCAGATATTCGCGAATGCGTCAAGCTTACATGGGCGGGAACCGCAAAGATATATAATGCCTGTGTGATACTTGTATCAGAGGCGATGGAGTGCCCGTTACTCTCACTGGTGAGGAATACGTCGATATGATGGGAGTCCTCTTCACCTCACAATACTTGTCAGGTCGCGAGTCCTACCTTAGACTGTCCGAGTGGAAGGACGAGATCGCCAATGTGCTCGGACAGAACGGCTTCTCAAGGGACGAGATAACCCAGCTCGGCAAGAGGTTCGTTCAGAAGGCGGAGCAGGTCAGGGAGCAGACAGCTAACTGGCGCGAGAAGCTCTTCGAATCGACGAGCATGGAACCCTCCACGGGGACGGAGACCACGTCAGTCCGGATGCTCGCACAGGATAACCAGATAATAGACCTACTGGTCGACCTGGGTTTCCAGAACTCTCGGAGCGACGCGATCGCCTACTTCGCCCATAAAGGACTGGAGTACAACAGGTACTGGCTCTGGCTGCACAGGGATGACATTGCGAAGGCGATACTTTCCCACAAGAAGATCGCCGACGAGATAAGGGGCCGGAGCGAGATCCCCGTCCACTGCCCCAAGTGCAGGAATATAATCGGAATGCACAGCGACTACCTGATCTGGAGAAGCGGTGGGATCAGGCCCACAAACGCCACCTGCTCTTCCTGCAAGACGGAGTGGGTATACGAGATTGACGTCAGGGGCAGGGTCGACATCAAGCAGGCGGGACGGGCCTGATACTAGTATCAATACCTCCCGCTTTTCAGGTTTTTTCCCTCGATGGGTGGGCCAAGCGAATCAAAATCCCTCTTCTTTCCAAATACCAATTTACTCGAAAGATTAATGGGACCATGTGGTAAAAAATTCACCGACCCGGTGAATCAATGCTGCAGACCGACGTGGCCAGGGCTCTCAATGAGATAGCAGACATGCACGACGTTCTCGGTGACAGGTTCAGGCCCAGAACCTACCGCAGGGCCGCGAGATCGATCGAGAATTCCTCGGAGGACCTGCTGAAGCTCATGGAGTCCGACAGCTTGACCTCCATCCCCGGGGTGGGCAAGAACATAGCGCTGAAGATCGAGGAATTCATCCAGACCGGTAAGATCCAGCACCTGGAGAAGCTCCGCAAAAAGGTCCCGCCAGGAGTCGCCCAGTTGCTCAGCATTCCGGACGTAGGTCCCAGAACGGCCCTGATACTTCACAAACAGCTGGGTATCGAATCCATCGATGACCTCGAGAGGGCAATACACGAACACAGGCTCAGGCCACTGAAGGGCATGGGCGAGAAGACCGAGGAGAATATACTCCGCGGGATACAGCTGGTCAGGGGTGGAGCCGGGAGGATGATACTCGGGTATGCCCTTCCAATAGCAGCAAGGATAAGGGACTACCTCGGTGAATTACCCGGGGTCGAGCGCATGAGCCTGGCGGGATCGATTAGAAGGATGAAGGAGACAATCGGCGATATCGATGTACTGGTAACCACCGATAGCCCGCCTGCAGTCGCGGAAAAGTTCGTCTCAATGCCGTGGGTCAGCGACGTACTGGTGAGCGGTGAGACCAAGTCGAGTGTTCTACTAGAGGACGGACTCCAGGTCGACCTGAGGATAGTGCCGGACGACTGCTTCGGTGCTGCGCTCCAGTACTTCACGGGATCAAAGGACCACAACATCAAGCTCAGGGAGATCTCCCAGAGATGCGAGCTGAAGCTGAGCGAGTACGGGCTGTTCGACCAGGACGGGAAAAGAGTCGCCGGTAGAACCGAGGAGGAGATCTACAAGCACCTCGGCATGGATTACGTCCCACCGGAGCTCAGGGAGAACACCGGCGAGATAGACGCGGCCACCCGGGGTGAACTGCCAGACCTGGTGGAATATGGTGACGCGCTGGGCGACTTCCACGTCCACACCAGCTGGAGCGACGGGAGGCAGGGAATAGAGAAGGTAGCCAACTCTGCACGCGAGATGGATTACGATTTCATCTGTATAACGGATCACTCGAAGACCCTCCAGATAGCACACGGGCTGAAGGAGGATGACATCCTTAGGCAGATTGATGAGATCGATCGGCTGAACTCCGAGATGAAGGACGGCCCCAGGATACTGGCCGGAATAGAGGTGGAAATCAGGTCCGATGGGACGCTGGACACAGATGACAGCGTCCTCGGCGAACTCGACCTGGTGATTGGTAGCATTCACTCGGGCTTCAAGTCCGACGAGAAAACCATGACCTCGAGAATTGTTGACGCTATAAGCACGGGGTCCCTCACCATCCTCGGCCACCCGACAGGTCGGATACTCGGAAAGCGGGAGCCCTACCCCATAAACGAGGACAGGGTCTTCGAAGCCGCGATCGATGCCGGTACGATGATGGAGATAAACGCCTTCCCGGAAAGGCTTGACCTCAACGACAGGATGGCCCGGAGGGCAGCAGAGGCTGGACTGAAGCTTGCCATCGGGACGGATTCCCACGATGTCGACCAGATGAGGTACATGCAGTTCGGGATCTCCGTCGCAAGGAGGGCCTGGCTCGAGAGGAAGCACCTCGCGAACTGCCATCCCTTCCCTACCCGGGAGTAAACCCGGGCCCGGGCATTCTGGTTCATACTTAATAACACCGGGAGACTCCCCCAAGACATGGCGCAGGAATTCGAGCTAATACCATGGATAGCAAGTGGGTTAGCACTTCTCTTCGCATTCTACCTCGCACTTTCCATTCGCCGTAAAGCCGCTGGCGCGGGGAGAATAGTTGAACTGGGGAACCTCATCCAGAGGGGGGCGATGACCTACCTGAACAAGCAGTACAGGGTACTCATCGTTTTCATAGCCGTCGTTTCCGTAGTGCTTTACTTCGTGCTTGATGTGGAGTCAGTGCTCTCCTTTCTCCTGGGTGCCTTCTTCTCTGCCCTGACCGGCAACATCGGAATGCGCATTGCCACCTCGGCAAACTCCAGGACGGCAGAGGCGTGCAGGTCCGACATCAACTCCGGGCTCAGGGTCGCATTCTCATCCGGCAGCGTTATGGGGCTGTCCGTCGTTGGCATTGGACTGCTGGGTGTATCCATCCTCTACGCCGCCTTCGGGGACCCGGAGATACTCTACTCCTTCGGCTTCGGTGCCTCCTCAATCGCCCTCTTCGCCAGGGTCGGCGGCGGGATATACACGAAGGCGGCCGACGTGGGAGCTGACCTCGTCGGAAAGGTCGAGGCGGGTATACCCGAGGACGACCCGAGGAATCCCGCAACCATCGCCGATAACGTGGGGGACAACGTCGGTGATGTCGCGGGAATGGGCGCTGACCTTTTCGAGAGCTACGTGGATTCCATCATCGCGGCCATGGCGATCGGGGCAATATCCGCGGCCCTGGGGGAGGGGAACGAGAGGGTAATACTGCCCATGGCAATCGCGGGCACGGGAATACTCGTATCCATTGCGGGCAACTTCTTCGTGCGCACATCCGGTAGCAACCTGCATGGTGCCCTCAACCGGGGCATATTCGCAGCGGCCGGCATGATGTTCATCTTCTCCTTCCTCATTATCAACTGGGTGCTGGGCCCGGATGGATTCAATATCTGGCTGGCGACCATAGCTGGCCTCATCGGGGGTATTATTATCGGGCTCACCACCGAGTACTTCACCTCGGAGTCAAAGGGCCCGGCCCGTGCAATAGCAGAGTCTTCCAGGACGGGCGCGGCCACCAACATAATCGCAGGCCTCGCCCTGGGAATGAGGTCAACGGCAATTCCAATCCTCGCTGTCGTCGCGGCAATAATCATCGCCTACTATCACGGGGGCCTCTACGGAATATCGATGGCGGCCGTTGGAATGCTTTCGACCCTGGGCATAACGCTTGCCACCGACACATACGGACCCGTTGCCGATAACGCGGCCGGCATCGCGGAGATGGCAGACCTGGGCCATGAGGTTCGGGAGAGGGCGGAGGCCCTCGACGCCGTGGGAAACACGACCGCTGCAATAGGAAAGGGTTTCGCCATAGGCTCCGCGGCGCTCACGGCACTGGCCCTGTTCTCAGCGTACGGCAAGGCCGTCAGCCTGGAGGCCATAAATCTGATGGATCCCTACGTGATCTCCGGGCTATTCATAGGCGCCCTGCTACCCTTCGTGTTCTCCGCCTTCACGATGAACGCGGTCGGGTCGGCTGCGGTGAAGATGGTGGAGGAGGTCAGGAGGCAGTTCAAGACGATGCCGGGGATAATGACAGGCCAGGACAGGCCGGACTACGAACGGTGCATCTCGATATCCACATCAGCAGCCCTGCGGGAGATGATAGTCCCGAGCCTCCTTGCCGTGATAGCGCCAATAGTCGTCGGGGTCGTACTCGGAATGGAATCCCTCGGCGGACTGCTCGCAGGGGCAACGGCCACGGGATTCCTGCTCGCTCTTGTCATGGCCAATGCCGGTGGGGCATGGGACAACGCCAAGAAGTACATAGAGTCAGGTAACCTTGGGGGGAAGGGATCGGAAGCCCACAAGGCAGCAGTTACAGGTGACACGGTTGGGGACCCCTTCAAGGATACCAGCGGACCTTCCCTAAACATACTCATCAAGCTGATGTCTATTGTCGCACTGACTTTCGTACCCCTCTTCCAGGCCATCTAGTTCGCGAGGCTGCAATTCCATTTGGTGCAAATCTTTATAGCTACCGTTCATTTGTGATACCATGGAGGAGAGACTTCAGGACCATCCGCTCAGGCCCTATTCCAAGCTGATAATAAACTGTGCCCTAACGGGCATGGTACCAACCAAGGGTGATACCCCCCACGTTCCAACAGAGCCGGGGGAGATCATCAGGGACGCGGAAAGCTGCATAAGGGCTGGTGCCTCGATGCTCCACGTCCACGCCCGGGACGAGGAGGGCAAGCCCACCTACCGCAAGGATATCTACAGGGAGATAATAGGAGGAATAAGGGAGCTGGACGATGAGGTGATAATCTGCGCCTCCACCAGCGGTCGGCTCTTCAGGGATCCCTGCCTCAGGGGAGAGGTTCTGGACCTCGGGGGAAGTGCCAAGCCCGACATGGCCAGCCTGACCCTTGGTTCGTTCAACTTCCCAAGAGCCATAGTTGCCCTGGGCAAGTCCCAGGAGAAGGACCGGGGTGGGGAGTCCTACAGCATTAGCCCTAACCCACCCGAGACCATCGTTGCCCTTGCAGAGCACATGAAGGACAGGGGGATAAGACCCGAACTCGAGGTCTTCGAGGCCGGCATGATAAACTACGGCCTTTACCTCATAAAGAAGGGCACCATCCCCGATGACCACCCGTACTTCAACCTAATCCTGGGATCACTGGGCGCAGCAAGGGCCAGCATGTCCAGCCTTTCCCACATGGTGGAGAACCTTCCTTCTGGAGCGGTTTGGTCTGCGGCGGGCACGGGCAGGTTCCAGCTACCCATCAACGTTGCCTCTGTGGTGATGGGCGGCGGTGTCAGGATCGGGGTCGAGGACTGCATCTACTACGACTACGATAAGAAGATACTGGCCACGAACGAGATGCTCGTAGATAGAATCGTCAGAATTGCGGGCGAGGTAGGCCGTGAGGTTGCCACACCGGGCGAAACCCGCAAACTACTTGGCCTCGGATAGGTGTTGTCGCCCTTCTGGCCAAAGGTTTTAAATCCCTGATGCCGACCGTCAACTTCTGTATTTGGGCCATTTTTCACCGGAAAATACGTCCACAAAGACATTTTTATGGATCTCCAAGGGCCACAGCCTCAAGTTCCCCTTTAAAATGGGAAACCCTTTAGGTATATCTTCATATCTATATACTGATGAAGCCCAGGGGGGCCCCGGACTTGGAGAGACTTGAATCGACCATAGTTATCGGTAATATGAGGTTTTCACCAGTCGAGCTTATCGCGATAATCACTTCCTCGCTTGCCGTGGCCGTTCTGGGAGCCAGGATAGCACCCATAGGCAGCTACAAGATACTCGCCGCCATTGTGGTCTTCGCCCTGACAGCCCTGCTGGGCGTCTCCCAGGTACAGAAAACAGACTCAATCACCGCCATAAAAACCATCGCACCACTAAACCTGGTCTGGCTGACCGGCATCTTCCCCACAATAACCCTCCCCACCATCATCGTAACCGGGCTCCTCACCCTGGCCGTGATCATGGCCCTGCGCCTCGACATACACACAATGAAACCCGAGGACATCGCCATCATGGTAACCTCATCCCTCTCGGTCGGCGCCTTCGCCTCAGCACCCAAACCCGCAGAATACATAAACTACCTCGAACCCACCGCAATCCTCGGACTAACCGCCCTGACCTGCTTCATCCTCCAAATCCTGGTAATACACAGGTACGGAGGGGAGGACATACCCAAACAGGCCTTCACACCCCTCATCGCCCTCGGTGTCTACCGGCTGGGCTTCGGCACCATCAACAACCTGGGCACCATCATCCTGGTCGTAGTCATATACTACCTCTCCACCCTCAGGCTCCTCAGAAGCAGGATCAAAACAACCCACCTCATCATAATACTCATCGGATCCCTCGCATTCTCAGCATTCCTCTGGGGCGAGATACCATCCCAGCTCCAAACAGTCGGGTCCGACGCCGAATGGTTCCTCGTAACCAACTCCGCCTTCATGGCGATAGCCGCCCTGTCCTACTACCTCTTCGACCCCACAATAGTCGTAACACTAATCGTCCCGATCTGGTTCCTCGGACTATACCTAGTACTCGACTCCTCCATCGGAGACTACCGCCTCGGAGGAGTGTTCAGAGGATCAGAACTCATACTAACACTATTAGCCCTCGGCACAATCCTCGCCGCCATCCAGTACAGAACCGGTAAGACACCCACCACCTACAGGCCCCCCGGCAGGTTCCAGCTCAAACACATAGCCATAATCACCATAATCTCCCTCGCCGTAGCATCCTTCCTCACCGAACCCACCCAGCTCAAGTACTCACCCATAGACGACGAATCAACATGGTTCTTCGCCTCCATGGCAGCAACACTAGCCCTACTCATACTCCTATCCGCCGCCTTCAGCTCCAGGGCCATCGCAGCCATATTCGGACCCTTCATACTCCTCTTCGCATCCAGGTACATCGGCAACCAGGTAGAGAACGGACCAGCAATAATCCTCGGAATAACCATACTCCTATCCGTCATATCCTGGCTCGTGCTCCTGGGAACCGAATTCATCTCACGCACCGTAGACTCCTTCATCGGCAGATACACCGAGAGAATGGCCCAGGTAATGACAGCCGGAGGAGAGGAAGAAGAAGAGGCAACAGAAGAAACCGAAACCATCCGGGGACGCGAAGGCAGAGGCCTCGAACTACCCATCGACCTCGAAGAAAGAATCACCCAGATCAAAACACGACTCGCCATCGACGAAGAAATAATCCGCGAAGTAGTCACCAACCTCCTCATGGGAAAAGACGTCATACTCATCGGATCCCCCGGCACCGGAAAAACCGAACTCGCCAAAATGGTACCATCCATGATATTCAACAAACCCTACAGAGTCGAAACCGCCACCTCCGACTGGACCACCTACGACGTAATCGGCGGACTCATGTACGACGGAAAAAAAATGAGCATCAAGATGGGATGCGTCACACAAACAGCCCTCACCGGAGAATGGCTCGTCATCGACGAATTCAACAGAGCCGACATCGACAAAGCCTTCGGCGGCATGTTCACCGCCATAGAATCCCACCAACTCAACGTACCCACACTCGACAACACCACCCGCACCATCAAAATACCCGACGACTACCGCATCATCGGAACCCTCAACACCTACGACAGACACTTCCTCTTCAACATCTCCTACGCACTCATGAGACGATTCGCCTTCATAGGCATGCCCATACCCCCCCACAACGAAGAAAGAGCCATACTCACCGGCGAAAGAGGAGTAGCATACAACGACATCAAACAAAGCCTAGGAACAGGAAAAGTAGAAAGAGTACTCACATCCACACCCTACAGAACCCTGGTCGACAAACTATACGAGGTCATGAACTCTGAAACCGGAATACGCAAAATCCGCGGAATCGGAACGGCCCAGATGATAGACACTCTCCGATTCATACTCATGGGCATGCTCATGGACGGAGACGCCCAACACCTCGACCTACTCGACCGGGCAATCGAATCAAACGTCCTACCCCAGCTCGACGGAATGAACCGCGAGATAGATGAAGAACTCGTCCAGAACGTGGAAAAAGTCCTCGGCAAGGACTCCCGGGTAGCCACCGAGCTCAGGGCCATGACCATGGGACTCGACATACTCGACCAACTAGCATCGTGAGGCGAAACCCATGAAGAAATGGACCATACCACTCATACTCGCCACAACCCTCATCCTCCCCACAACCCTGGCCGCCGTGGACAGACAGCTCAGGACCTTTGAGGATCAATCGTATACCTACCAGAACAGGTACTTCCGCACGGGCTCCACGATCTACTTCAGGGCCCTTGGAACTGCCTCTGCCACCAGCCCGAGGCTTACCATCCAGGTCGGCGGGGTCAGCATAGATGTGGACCTCATAGAGACCCCCCCGAACTCTGGAATCTACAAGACGGTTTTCTACACAGATCCACTCCAGACGAATGACGATGAGGACACCATTAGGACCTTTAACGGGGCCAGCGTCATCCTCTCCTCCGACATCGACCGGGATGGAATCCAGGGAACAACGGACGTCTTTAACATTACCATGGACGACCAGGCGCCCACGAGGCCCCGGTACTGCGACTCCAACGCGACCGAGGAGGGATCCGTCAGGGTAAACTGGACTGAGTACAAGGGTAAGGACTTCCGTAGATACACGGTGGTAAGGTCATTCAACCAGTCCTTCTCCGACGCCGTCGACGTGGCCAACATAACTGACCAGAAAACGGTGCAGTGGTTCGACCCGGAACACAACCTCCTGAGCGGGCTAACCTACTGGTACGGAATCAGGGTGTATGACTGGGCGGGAAACCCGTCTATACTCCGCCCATCGGAGCTTCCGGTCATCCCGTTTAATGATACCACATCCCCCCAGGTCGTTGTCGGGGTGGAGACCGATGTCCCGGAGGAGGGAAATTCCATCATCCTCAGCTGGAACAGGAGCCTCGAGCAGGATGTGGTGGGCTACCTCATCTACCACTCCATAGACAGGACGCCCATGTGGATCGATCCTATGAGCCCGTCGGAGAGGAGGTACAACCCCCTTCCGGATGTGGAGATACCAGAGCCGGAGGATTTGATCGCATTCACCACCGGTACCTCCTGGACCCACCAGGGGATATCATCCAATTACGACCACTACTACGCTGTAGTGGCCATCGACGAGGAGGAAAATCCAAGCCAGAAATCCGGGACTGTGGGGAACACCTCGGACGACACCCTTGCCCCTGGACCTCCATCGAACCTGGCAATTACCTCCGACGAGACAGGCTACCTAAACGTCAGCTGGACAGCCCCGACCGGGGAGGAGGTATTCGTCTACAACATATACAGGGCCGAGACGAGCGGCGGCCAGCAGTTCTGGAATGTGTACACAACCACCCAGGAGACCTACTACCTCGACAAGAACGTTGAACACGGCAAGACCTACTTCTACGTGATAAGGAGCCGGGACGTCGCCGGAAACGAGGAGAAAAACGTCCAGCAGGCAAGCATGAATTCTATCGATGCGACGCCGCCCGGACCGCCCAGGGGACTGAAGGCGGACGAGACGGAGACCAGCAAGGGCGGAAGGATAAAGTTGGTATGGTTACCACCGGGAGGGGAGAGCCCGGAGAAATACTTCGTCTACAGATCGAACGTATCACAGGGACATAACTTCACATCGCCCCTCGCACAGGTCTCAAGGACGGATTTCCTTGACAGGACGGTGCAGGACGGTGTAATGTACTACTACATAGTCCGCTCTGTTGACGGCGCCGGGAACGTGGAAACCAACAGTGACGAGATCGGGGTCACGTCGGAGGACCTGACTCCACCCCCACCGGTGGAGGATGTGGGTGCATCCGCGAGGAGGGGAGGTTCCATCGGCATAAGCTGGCTTCCACCCGGCACAAACGAGGGCGATATCGAGCGAGCCGCGGAGATACGCGCCGATATCCACCACTACCACGTCTACTGGAATACCTACGAGGGCTTCGAGCCAGATCCCGAGAAGATGCTCCCCCCGAATACCGAGACCATGGCCATTCACACGGACCTGGTAGATGGACAGAGATACTACTACATAGTGAGGTCCGTGGACGCTGCCGGGAACGAGAACCTGAATGATCCCGGTGCAAGTGCCATCGCGGATACCTCGCCGCCCAGCTCCCCTACCAACCTTAGGACCTTCAGGCTCGATGACGGGCGCATCAGGCTGGACTGGGATGCGCCCTCCGGGGAGGCCCCGTACAGGTACAACATCTACAGGGCCCGCAGCCCGGGGGCCCAGATCTTCGGGGTCCTCCCGTTTTCAATGGTCTTCCACGGATCGGGTGAAACCGAGTTCGTTGATGAAAACGTCACACACGGCCAGTCGTACTACTACGTGGTACGCTCCGCCGACTTCCTTCTCAACGAGGACCAGAACACCAACGAGGTTGGCAACATCTCGGAGGACCGCCTGCCACCCGGGGCACCAACGGAGCTTGTCGTGAAGAAACTTGCGGGCGGTGACCTGATGATAAACTGGACAGAGCCGGCGGTTGAATCCTCCTCCCCCATCTACGGGCCGAGGGAGGCAGACAGGGCTGTTTTATTCAGGGTGTACAGCTCCACGGAGCCGGGCGACCACGACTTCTCGAAGTACATAACCGAGACCCCCCTGCTTTACTACATCGACCGGGGGTTGAGGGATAGGCAGGATTACTACTACGTGGTAAGGGCCCTGGACGCGGCGGGTAACGAGGACCAGAACGTCGTTCAGATCAAGGGCACCGCCGATGCAAGCCCCCCATCTCCCCCCATGAACGAGGTGGTGCAGAGAACTCCCAGGGGCGAGATCCTCCTGTCCTGGGATGACCCGGAGGGCGAGGAGGTCTTCGAGTACAGGATTTACAGGTTCATCGGGAACGAGACGCAGGACTTCTCCCAGCCCTACGTTGTAACCAGGAAAAATACCTTCGTCGATAACGACGTGACGGAGGCGGTCCAGTACAGGTACGTGATCAGGTCCGTCGACAAGGCGGGGAACGAGGGGAGGAACACCATCGAGATCCTTGCCCCCGTCCTCCTCGGACCACCACTGAACGTGATTGCACGTGCGGAGAAGAACGGCAACATCAGGCTTACCTGGGAGCCTCCCGCCGAGGGCGCAGGTACCGTCAAGATGTACAATATCTACAGGAACACCCGCCCTGGAATAGAGGAGCTCGGGCAGCCCTGGGACGAGACCGTGCTAACCTCCTTCACTGACCAGGACAGGGTCCTGCCGGGAGGGACGACGCAGTTCATGGTCCACGGCACAAGGTACTACTACACGATAAGGGCCATCGACATCTACAACAACGAGGGTACAAAATCCGAGGAGGTGAGCGCCGTCGCCGACCGGATACCGCCCCAGCCGCCCGATAACCTCAACATGGTGGAGCTGCCCTCGGGGGACATAGAGCTCCGCTGGACGACACCGGCCGGGGAGAGGGTGGCAAAGTACAACATCTACAAGTCAACCCAGTCCGGGCTTTACAACTTCATCGTCCCCTATGCAGAGACCGGCCGAATAATCTACCTAGACGAGGACACCAGCAGCGGAGTGACCTATTTCTACGTCGTCAGGTCGGTGGACGAGGCGGGTAACGAGGAGCAGAACACAGAGGAGATATCCGGCAAGGCCTTCGATGCACCACCCGGGGCGCCCAGGAACCTCAGGCTACAGGTCAGGCCCGAGGGCTCGATATCGCTGATCTGGTCACCCCCAAGCGGCGAGGTTCCATCATACTACAACATATACAGGTCCACCCAGTCGATGGAGTACGACTTCGACCAGCCCTACAAGGTGTCTGGCATGGCGGGTGACCTCGATATCTTCGTCGAGAACGGCCAGACCTACTACTACATCGTGCGGTCGGTTGATTCAACTGGCAACGAGGAGGAAAACCTCAACGAGAGGTCGGCCACATCCCTGGACAGCAAGCCGCCCGGGCAGCCCATTGGACTGGAGGCGAGCCCTCACGGCACGGGTAGCATACTTCTCCAGTGGGAGCACCCAAGGGACGAGATCCCTGCGAACTACAGGATCTATCGCTCGCTGTCTCCCTTCTTCAAGCCGGGTAACCAGTTCGTACTCAACAGCACCGCGGGTCTATCTTACCTGGATACCGGGCTGGGGGATTCGCAGACATACTACTACGTGGTCAGGTCGGTGGATTCCATCGGCAACGAGGACGAGAACGAGAACAGGGTATCTGCGACCACGCCACCCGGATTCCCGCCGAACCTTGAGGCCACCACCAACAACAGGGGTGAGATAGTGCTCCGGTGGGATACGCCAGCCACTCCCGTTCAAGTGTTCAGGATCTACAGGTCGGGCTCAAGCATGGAGTACAACTTCGCACAGCCCATTGACGAGATCCCGTATCCCACGGGCCTGTACATCGACACCGGGCTCAACCACTCCCAGCAGTACTTCTACATCGTAAGGTCCGTGGATTCCAAGGGCGGCGAGGAGACCAACGAAAACGAGGTCTCGGCCATCTCAATGGAGAGGATCCCGCCACTCTCACCCGAGTCCCTGGAGGCCATGCAGCTTACAAACGGTGGCGTCCAAATCCGTTGGGAGCACCAGGACCTTGGCGACGTCGAATACTTCAACGTATACCGGAACGAGGGAGGTCCGGGCTCCACCCCGGGCATGCCGATTGCGACGACGAACCTGACTGGCTACGAGGATCTCGACACCGTGAGCGGGGAAACCTACTCGTACCTGGTGAGGGCGGTGGACGACCACGATAACGAGGACACGAATGATATCTGGAAGACCGTAATCGCAGTGGACCTCCTTCCCCCGGAACAGCCGGGTAACCTGACTGCCAAGGCAATTACCGGCGGTTCGATCGAGCTTTCCTGGGAGGGAGTCAGCGAGTCCAACGTAACCTACGCAGTATACCGGACCATATCACCCGACATGTCGAATATAACCAGGGTTACCAGCACCAACCAGACGACCTACTTGGACGAGAACCTGGTCAACGGAAGGGAGTACTTCTACCTGGTCAGGAGCATGGATTACGCGGGTAACGAGGAGGACAACGAGATCGTGGTTAGCGCCGTGGCAAGCAAGAGCGGGCCCAGAATCCTTCTGGCACTCGCGATGGTGAGCGTGTTCATCCTAGGAGGCTTCGTGGTGGAGAGGCGCCGGAAGGCCGCCGAGGCAGAGAGCTAGGCCGGTGAACCGATGGAAGAAATGGAGTCGATGCTCGAGGACACGATGAAGTCCTACATGAGGAAACGTGTCTTCGGACTCCTGCTGACCAACTTCCTCGAGAACCTGGAGCTCAAACAGATCACCGTGGACCTGGGCAAGGAAACCAAGCTCGACCTGAAGAGGAAGGAATTCGAGGACGCCTTCAAACTCAACACACTGGAATCCATCTCACACGTACTACTCAACGACATCATGCCACTCATAGAGAAAAAACCCAGCTTCTTCTCCACCAGGGAGAGAAGCATATGCGAAAAAGAGATCAGGGGCACAATAGACTGGCCCAAAACATTCATCCGCAACTTCTCCCAGGGACAGATATTCGGAAAAGAATTCGTCGTAGTCAACCCCAAACAGGAATGGGACACACCCGAAAACCTCCTCTCCATGCTCTGCCTACTCGACATCGTCAAAAACACCTCATACTTCAAACGCATGTTCAAAGACTCCGTCGAGACCTCGCGATGGACCAAGAGGATAATGGAAAGCAACGTCCTAGACGCCCTAGCCCAGGAGGGAAACAGGCGAACCAAGGTACCCTACTTCAAAAAAATAGAGGAACAGGTCGAAGAACTCATGGAAGACCCCTCCCGCATCGAGGAGCTGGAACGAGATTTCGAGAAAAGACTGAACCTAAACCTCATACGCAACCCCGGGTACCAACAGGTCATGGACTGGCGCAAAGAACTCACCGGAACACTCGACGTCCAGAAGGAATCAACACGCATACTGCGAGACCTCCCCGGCCAGGGAGAGGACTACATGGCCAGGATATACGAACTCTGGACCCTCTTCGAAATAGCCGACGTCATGGAGGAACAGGTCCACCTCTTCAAATACTACTCAAAGGCCGGCACAGGACCACTCTTCACCGGAACCCTGCCCAACCCCGGGCGCAACGGCGAACCAGGCGAGAACGTCGAAATCCAGATACTATACCAACCCACGGACCAGGTAGCCAGGGAGATATGGAGAAGAACCTACGAACGAAAAAGCTTCATGGACGCCTTCTTCCCCGACCCACAGAACCACCGGGCCATATCCATCCGCGGCACATCCACCATCGAAATATCACCCGGACAGAGAAGAAGCGTAACGATCTCCATCGGCCTATTCCCCAGATACCAACCCATCCCCGGGGAACTACACACCGAGATAGACATGGTGGCCATACCCCTCCACCCCTCCGACGACCGCGAAACCCTGAACCGCAAACTCCTCAACAACCTCACCAAATACATCCGAGGCCTACCATTCTCATCAGAATCGAAAGGAATCGTAATACACCCCGCAAACTGGACACCAAAATCAGGACAACCGGGGGAGACTTCTACACCGGCAGATGCCGAGGTCGCGTGACACTGAACTGAAATAAGATATTTCAGGTTCAAGTCCCGGTCCTTCCCGGGGAGAATTGTGGTTTCCAGGAAGGCTCACCTGTTCCCACTATCCGTGGTTATACCGGCCCTAGTCGCGGGCATCATCGCTGGTGCGGACCTTCTAGGCGTCCGCTGGACACTTCTCAATACCGTAATCCTGTCCCTCATCATGCTTTTTGGGATAGCACTCGAGTGCATCGCCTCTATGAAGATCGCGAACCTGAGATTCTCCGAAAAAGTCGTCACGAAATCGCCGGGGAAGAAAAACCGGATCGATGTAGCTGCACTTACTAAGAGGTAACGCTTGAATTCATCCCTCAAGGTTCCCGTTAAGTTCGCACAGTACCTCCAACAGCGAATGGTAGAGCTTCATTCCTTTTGCGGTTGGAACTACGTATTGCTCTCCGCCTTCCTCCTCGAGCCCCAGCAAGTCCAAGTCGACCGGACGGGCCAGGTACCTCGTGAAATCAGCCCACTTCAGACCTGTCGCCATCTGGAGCTGTGTTCGCTTCAACCTGCCTCTCCGGAGGCGTCCGAAGAAACGGGCCACGATGTAAGGGTTCGGTTTGAATCCCTGACTGTCCAATCAATCCGCCTCTCCGGAAAGGAGCCTCTCAATCTCCTCCTCCCGCTTCTTCAAAATCTCGAATTTTTCCCTCCAAAGATCCCGCCTCGCCTTGCGGTTTCTGTATTTTCGCCACAAGACGAAAATTGCATTACCATTTATTATGAATAGGAAAACCACACAGGCGCCTATTACGGCAAGGATTGGGATGGAAACTGGATCTTCGGAAGAAAAGTTGTAAACCAATACAAGCCATATCACGATTACTGTCTGTAAAGTAGCGTAAGAATAAACCAAAATCTGGTTACGGCAAAGTTTTACTATCTCCTCGGTCCACTTCCCACTCTCCTCGATTAGCTGCCGCAGAAGCTCGATAGGGCTTTCCATCTCCTCTTCACCCATCCAACCAACCAAATAAAGGGGGGATGGACTGTATAAAAAGGGAACGCACCTCGGGTTTTTGCCAAAGCGAAGCAGATTATCTTTAATAGAATAGCAATAATTATCCCCCTGGGGCGCATTGTGCCGGTTTCCCAAGATTCCTTTCCCGGTCTCGCCGCAAGGTGTAGATTAAGTTGGAAATACTGATGAAAAGGTCCCAGACATCCCTTCTAGAAATCCATAACGCCATGTCGAGACACTTCGATGTCAGAAGAATGACACGAGGTAGACACGAGTGGATAGAAGGCGACCTGAAAATCCGGGATGACCTGGGCAAGCAGGACCCCACCGATTACGCAAGGATATACATCAAGGTTCCCTACGATGAGAAATCTAATAGAACCATAACAACGAGAATGCTCTCCCATTTCTCCGGCACCCTGTACGAAATGCGCCTCCACAACCTCGACCTGTCCGCGACCCTGACGGTGATAAGGGGATTGCAGGACTTGGGTGATGTTGGTTTTGTCAGCACCGGTCCAACAGGTGGTGGTAGAAACGGAGGGGCCATTATGGGAGAGCGGGTTTTCATCTGGCCCGAGGGCCGGGATGCCCAGCTCACGAAAGCATCCGAACTTCACCAGGGGTACAGGGAAATACAAGAATCGATAATGGCCAATGAAAAGCCTGAACCCGAAACACCGCCCTATAAGTTATGCGGGGGCATTCCATCGGGGGAGCTTTGCCCCCGGTGCAAATACAATATACTGAAGGGCGGGAAGCAGTACTGCGACAAGTACCACAAGTGTATCGCCCCGGAATGAGCAACCCCATATCACACTATCATAATCCCAGCATTTACGAAAAGGTGGATCAATTGGCCAGGAGAAGATGTATCCCGTTTGAATGAGAAATTTATCTTCCATAGCGTGAAATTGAGGTGGGGTGGGATGTTTGGCCAAATCTCCTAGGGAGTCTTTTCCAAAAAGGTGCCCCAGCTGCGGAAGACCTCGACGATTCATCAGCTTCATCAAGCTGAGCCACTCACAGGAGTTGTCCTTCGTTTTCCTTCCGGTGGTCGACAGGCGATTTCACAGGGCAGGACCATTGTTCGCCGAATGCCAGGCATGCCATGAAAGCTGGGTATGGGTCCCAGATGCCAGCGAGTGGATTGATTCCAGGCAGGTTCAGAAGGGGGCAAGGAGGAAGGCAACCACATCAGAAGAGGAGGATAACAGGATCGGGAAGGTGTACTGATGCCGTTTCTCCTCTCCATGCAGAAACAACTGGGTCCCCCGAGCCATAAAGGGGGGCTGCCTTGTTGATTGTGACCTTCGAAGGAAAGTGCAGTATCTTTTTGGTCATCGTATTCATCTTCACAGCAGGTGCAATCCCCCTTGGCACCTCCGGGAAGGAGGTGATGGTCGACCTCATCGACCGGGGGATTGCCTATCTCGGAGATGGGGTTGTGGAGACCTGGTGCGAGGTGATGAACTACGGTGGGCGTGGATTGGCGGTGATAGAGGCATGGGTTTCCCTTCCCGACGGCCAGGAGACGAGGCGGTATGAGAAAACCAGGACCATCACCCTCGACAGGTTAACCGGTGATATCCTCCTCTTCCGTTTCAACACAACTGCATTTTGTGATTGCCAGTTCGGCTTCCTTATCCTGAACCAGACGAACCTGGATGACCCCACGACCAAAGGTGGATGGAGCAATGGCGTCCTAGCTTTGATAGTAATGGTTCTCTTTTTTGGAATTTTCATCGGGCTTAAAATGTACATAAAATGGGCGAGGTTTGTAACTGATTTCGTGAAGGAACGGAAGTCGGTTACCCACTTCAAACCCGATAGCAAAGAAAATTGATAGGATCATAATGTGAGGCTCCTAAACGCCAAAAAGGGCACCAGAAACGGTCGAATTTCGCCTCCTGTCGGGAAATCCAATCCTACGATGTAATTCCTTCCGGGAAAAAGGCCCGACCCCATCGCCGATGAATGCATGTGATTTCTTTCCACAATTTGAAATGGTCAGACCCATATGAGACATATTTCATTGTAATAATTAGGGGCGGTTCAATGTTCGAACACGGCGTTGTATACCGGAACGAAGACTCTTACTGTGGCCCGATTTCCATGCTTGAACAGCTGCCCGATGGCGAACTACTACTGCTATTTCGAGAGGCCAAGTGGCGCGGGAGACCCACCCACATGGACCCCACGACCCGCACATCCCTCCTCCGTTCACGTGACGGAGGCATCACGTGGTTCAGCCAGGTCAGCCCCGACGCGCAGGGTGGCAATGGCACTGCGATTGCCCGCCTGTCCAACGGCTGGCTGATCGTAAACACCTACCATCATCTGTTCGTGCCCGAGAATCAACGCGATCGACTCTCGGGAAGGCCGGAGCAAAGGCTAGTAGAATGGTTGGGCATGGCAACCGCCGGTGGTGGCGTTTTTATAACCCGATCCGACAACGATGGATATACTTGGGAGTGTCCAGTGCAAATACCTGAACCGCCCGGTTGGCCGTACATCGCCTGTCATGGTGCCGTGCTCGAACTTCCGGATGGAGATCTACTCTTACCAGTAACCGGTCGGCGCAACGATACCGGCGCACCCGCACTGGGCATGGTCTTTCGGTCCCAAGACAACGGTCGCACCTGGGGAGAGACAGTATGCATAACCGATGATGGACCGAAGGGAACCGATTTCCACGAGACACGACTGGTTCGCCTACCAAGTGGTCGTATTCTTGCTATGCACCGCACTCCGAAGGGTAACTATTACCGGAACTGGTCCGACGACGACGGGCACACATGGGGTCCAACGATCGATACTGGCATCTGGTGCGGCGGTAGCAGTCCGCCGGACCTGAAGGTATTACGCGATGGCCGGTTGCTACTATCGCGCGGCTATCGCCGTGAACCATTCGGCATCCGGACTTATTTCAGCGAAGACGATGGCGAGACCTGGCCCGTGGAGGTCGTCCTGCGGGATGATGGACCGGACAGGGACATCGGGTATCCAAGCACACAGCAACTGGCCGACGGTCGTATGCTCACTATCTACTACTGGCATGGAGAGGACCATATTCGCCACCTCCAGCGGACCATTTGGTCAGCTACCTGAGTTGGATGAGTTCCGGGAACTTCAGGGAAGCTGGCAGAAATTAATTTCCTTTTGGAAAACCTTTTTGATACCCTTCTTGATGCTAGAGACACCTCTCCTTATACCGGCAGATGTCCAGCATATTGGACAGACTCTTGAAACCGATTCTGCCAGGATGATCTATATACAGAACCAATGGAAGCTGGAGCCCATGGCGGAGATATTCTTCGTGGTTTTTACCTCGGTATTCCATTAGCATTGCTAGGAATTCTCCTGTTAATCGCGGGAATGGTAATATCCATCATATTAGATGACGAAAAAATCGTTAAGTTATTTGAAGATAAGTAGCACACAGTAGGTCAGGCGATGAAGCAAACGTTTGAGCGCCGGGGAAGGGAGTTGAACCCTTGCGCCCCTGAAAGGGGCAAAAGGACGATCCTCCCCCGAAATCATGGGTAATGTCAGACGCCTGTCGAGGAGTCGAACCCGACTCTGGCAGGAAAGAACAGATGGACGAAGAGCTGCTAGATATCTGGAAAGATGGGTTCGAGAGATACCTCAAGACCGAGAGAAATCTGAAACCTAGAACCTATACTGATAGAAGATACAGAGCCATGTGTTTTCTGAAATGGTGCGGCAAGGACTTCGCCTCGATTAGTAGAGAAGATGTCCTTGCCTATAAGGAGATGCTGATAAACAAAGGTCTGGACAACGACACCGTAAACCGACATATGCTGTCCTGCAGATACCTCTTCAACTATTTGGAGAAGGAACTCGAACCTATTCGCTACCTACCTGTGAAGAAGAAAGTTTCACAGATACCCGCCGATAGCGACATCGAGCGACTATTCAGGTATTGTGGAAACCTGACACACTTCACGATACTGAAGGTCTTCGTGACCACCGGTATACGGTCTGGTGAGTTAAGGTATCTGAGTATTGGTGATGTGGATTTCGAGCGAAGACTCCTCACCATCCATTATGCCAAAACCCAGCCAGACAACGTCCCAATATCGCATGAAACCTGTAAGGTCTTGAGGGACTACCTGAAAGCTCGCTGTCAGATGAAAACACTCGATGGATTTCAGGATATTTTATTCCCGAACCAATATGGGGGTAGATATACCGCCGAAGGGTTAATCAAAATATTCAGTCGGTTGGGCGAGAAAGCCGGGTGCAAGATGCGCATAACCCCACACAAACTCCGCCATTACTTCGCCACCTACTGTGCGAGGCGAGGAACCAATGCCGCTGTGCTTCAATCTCTGATGAGACATAGTAGAATCGAAATGACAGCACGGTATATCCATCTAGCAAGGCATGATGTGATGGATGTTTACGACAAGTTATTCGATTGAGTAGGAGGTAATAGTCATGTGGTTATTCCTGTTCTTTCTCGGCGCAATGTTCGCTCTCATGATGGTTATCATCATGCGCGAGGAGCGCAAGCACCCCAACCCGCCACCGTCTCAGCGTTGGATTGATGCCCAGAAACGGAAGGCGACAGCTCGCAGACGGTATGACGAACTCGATGATTTCTTGGATGCACAGGACGATTGAATGTAACAGACTCGAAGTGCGTTCCCTTTTTAAACCCACAATCTGCCCCTTCTTCGGTTGGTTGTGATGGGCGAAGATGAGAAGGGAATCGAGAGTCCTATAGAAATTCTGCGGCAGCTTATCGAGGAGAGCGGGATTTGGACCAAGGAGTTGGTAGTATTCACCCATACACTCTTAGTAGTTTTTTCTATACTTACCCTATTTTATATCTATAGTTACCTGAAAGCTCTATTTGAGTATCTTTCAGAAGATGGTCCTATTGCTCCCGTCTTTATTGGGATTCCCATATTTTTACTGCTTATCTATGCAGGACAATATACTTATCGTCGATACAAAACTCAAGTTAATAGAAGAGATAAGTGGGTCCACAAGTTTAGGGTGTTGAAGAAGAAGGAGGAGGAAATCGAGAGGCTTTTATCTGAAGGGGCAGGTTGATGGAAGACCAAGGGTTCCGTCCGAACCCCTACATCGTGGCTCGTTTCCTTGAGCGTCTTCAGAGAGGTAGGTTGAAGCGAACCCAGCTTCAGATGGCTACAGGGCTTAATTGGGCAGGTTTTTCGAGATACCTAACACGTTTAGTAGAGCTGGGGTTAGTAGAACTCAAAGAAGAAAATGGTGAGGTCTATATAACCATCACGGGTAAGGGTCTGGAACTCTATCATTCCTTGATTGGGGTTCTGAGTGAATTAAGAGGTTTGTGAAGAAAGCGCAAGCAGGCTGCCCGCCGTCACTATGATAAGGTGGACGACTTCCTCGATATGGGGAATATGAAGGACTGAAAGTAAGGGCAACCTTTATGGGTCTTCCAACAACTCCCTCTTCTTCTTGAGTCGTTTCTTTAGAGTCTTGACAGGTTCCCATGATTTCTCGATGGGGGTCCAACGTTCTTCATCTGGTGCGGGAATACCACTAGGTTTCCGTATTGCTGCTAATAATTCATCCAGTTCAAGTTTGGGTTCAATGATGTCTGAATCAATTAGCTCCGGGTGGTAACCTTCAAAGTCATCCAACTTATCTGCCAATCTTAATGCTTTATCCGAGAGTCCGGTCTCATCATCTAGTGAACGTGCTCTTGTAGATTGGATGCGCCATGTCTCCAAATCTCCTTCGAGTTTTTTATATGCCCCTATTTTATCGGTCTTCTTCCTTTCTTTACGTTCCTCCCAACGGATTATTCTTTGGGTGATGTATCCTGCTGCTGCCGATAATATAGCCCCAAGAGCGATGTCTTCGACGCCCAAATATTGTGCCTCCTGTAGACCGTATCATCTGTGTCCTGATACAATCTACTGATGCTCAAGGAAGAACTTCCTATAGAATTTAAGCAGTTCTTCTAAAACTGGTGTATATTCAAAGTATGCTACCTGCATTCTTCCTGCTTCAGTCATGAGTCTATATGATGTGGCGTTAGTTCGATTCTCTTTAAATTCTTGCATAGTCTCGAGGAAGTCTTTAACCCTAGCATCTGCAACGGACTTCAACCTAATAGCTTCTGCCTCGAGTTTATGTCTTTCTGGCTCATCCAAACCATGCACCCTCATTATTTGGGTGTAATCAAGTTGATAAAATAGGTTATGTATGTTCCTGCATAATTATCTTCTTCGCTGTTTCACTGGCAATATCAACAATGAGTTCTCTAAATTCTTCCATTACTGGTTTACCTACCTTGGAGATGATTCGCTTAAATCTTGTCGCAGCAAGTGTCGCTTCAGGAGAGTCTCTTATCATATCATCAAAACTCTTCGCCAAAATTTCTCTATCCTCTTTGGAGATGTCCTCTAGCTCCATAGCCATTTTTTTGGCAGCCTCGATTTTAGAGGTAGTCCATGGATATGGCTGTCCACATTCATGACAAAAAGCGGGAGGATGGTAAGTAAATCCTATACTAGAAACTCCTCTCGCATGATATTTACCACGTATTGCTGTTTCACACTTAGGACATTTTGTGATAGTAGGTTCACCACATTTATCACAAAACTTTTTATTTCGTTGGGGAAAATTTCTGTAGGAATCATTGGTAACATGCCCATTCAGGCAAACCTGTGCAATATCATATCCACTCAAAGCCTTCATCCTCCTCCCTTATCCGATTATACACTTTTTCCAGAACTTATATTCTTTATGAATCCCCCGTATCCCCTAATAAGGACTAATCTATCTCGGTCTAAATCCAGAGATAAGGTAGCTTTTCTCTAAGCCCCAAATATCTTTGATATAATAAGGATGGTCACGAAGGTCGGGACTGTGAAGGTCAAAGCGAACTTCAGACCATATCCTTGGAATGATAATCTCATTCGAGTAATAACTTTCTATAAATAACTTATATATCCTTCCACCCAATGTCGATATTATTGTAAGTATAACCGACGAGGATGGGTCTATTTAATCATTTAACTCAAATAACGTTAAACGTTCCACGCTGAAGGCTTCGATTGCGATTAGCATACATTTAACCGCGAATGTCGCTATATTATGCCATTAAGCTTGCGATCACCGAAACCTTTAAATATAAATGCGAACTATATACTTAACGACAGTTAATTTCGCTTGCGATAATTAAATGTCAACGATTCCCCCTGTGGCGGAATCAAAGGGAGTTCGTGGGAAGTCTTTTCTCATTAACCAAAATTGCCCACGTTCTCCCCTTCTCACCGCAATTTTGCGGTGGGGTGGTGAGAGAAGCAACATAACCCCAAGAGGGTAACAAACGTGATAGGACAAGAAATTGATGCAAGGGCTTCATGTTCACGAAAAGCCGCGTATGCAGTAGTCATACGGGGAACCATCGAGGAAATAGCAAGCCTGAAGCAGGAGATTCAGTCACGCCCGATTATTTGGGTCCATGAGCTGGTCTCTGACCGGAATATCCGTCTTGTCCCCGACTGAGGGACTAAGATGGCTGAAGAAATCAATGCGAATGCAACGATTAGGACTATTCAAAATAGTTCTAGGTCGATTAAAAATTATCTAGAGACTCAAGCACTTCATCAAAGCATTCACCCGACAATTGATATTGTCGCGAGGTCAGAGATGCAACTAACCTATGGCTTCGAAATCACAAACCTCGCACCTACAACGGATGAATCCAAGAAGGAGCCTTCGAGGTCGATATTCGTTTTCTCGGGCTATAAACAGAAGATGGGTTATAACGCCCTAGATTTTCTGAATCTCGTTCCCGTGGGCAAGGCTGAGGCGGTGACAACCAGCGAATGTAGATGGTTGTTTGGCGACCTTATTCTGTATCCCGATGGCGAGAACCCGAACCCGGTAAGCCTCTTTGAGAGTATTAGAGGCGAAATCAAGCATTGGGTCGGGCTTCCCCAAGAATGGCTTTACGACCTTCTAACCGCTTGGGTCATGGCGACATATGTGTTCCCCATTTTCCCGAGCTTCCCACAACTCGAATTTTTTGGGCTGCACGGGTCGGGGAAGACCCAAGCCTTGAAGGTGCTGGCGGGGCTTGCTTTCAATGCCTATTACTTCGATTCTATAACGCCCTCTGCCTTTGCAGATATCTCGAATCTGAGAGCTACAATCTTCTACGATGAAGCGGAGCAGTTTAAGGATAATTCTCGAGACCCGAAAATCGAGGAAAATAGGACGATTCTGAGGGCAAGGTATGATGGCGGCATCCGCCTCAAGATGGAGAAAGCGAAGGGCGGCGGCTGGAAGTTCGTCAAGCAGAACCAAGCCGGACCAACGGCGGTTGGGACCATCGAGGGTATGACCGCTAAAGAGGAATCCCGTGCCTTTCCCATCTGTATGTCTACACATGAGGATTATAAGAACGTTGAAAAGGTGGACGAAAAATCCCCACGGTTCGCGCCCCTGAGAGCGAAGCTCTATAGATGGGGGTTGGCGAACTGGCAGCGGGTAAGGTCTTCATATAAACAGCTCACGAACGACCAAACACTTCAGGTCAAATTTAGGGACCGGGAGCTTGCAATCCCCCTTATATCGACCTTTTTTTCGGTGTTTGAAGACTGCAATCCTGAAGTGCTGAAGAGTCTGAAGTATATAAGTAATGAAAGTGAAATTGATGATTATATAGGTATATATACTTCATTTACCTCGAATATAGCCAAATTCCTTCAAAATCGGTCTACAGATATCGCTGAAGACCAGCCCGAGGGACAGCTTCTGAAGGTTCTTACTTCTTTATCATTTATGTCTTCAGGCACTTCAGACACTTCAGGTCTTCAGGATTGCGAGAAGCAACTGACCGTTACAGATATCCTTCACCTACTGAACGATGGGGGTTACGGGGATAGCTGGGAAGTTTACCAGAAATGGGATAGGGAAGCCGAACTCAATACAACCGAGTTCCCGCACCGCTCGAAAATCAAGGTCGGTGTATGTATGAAGAGGCTTGGGTTCTCCGAGGGGGCAGGCAACCGCAAGCACGTAGAACGTGGGCAGGTCTACGTCATAGATGAAACCGAGATAATTCGTTTGAAGGAGCTGGCGAGAGCTAGGGGGGTCAAGATAATTGGAGACGGTTAAGATGACACGGCTATTAGAGGGGCAACATGGCAGGGGGGTCACTTTTGACAAAAACTAGTGGAAAATGGTGGCAAGAAGATGCCTCCGTGGGGGTCTCTGAGGATGCCCTGCTACTAGCAGCCGCTTTACAGGAGATAACGATAGAACTGAAGAAAATTTCGAAGAGATTGCTTGCAATCGAAAATAAAATCATGGAGGAAAGATGATGAAAGACAAGGTAAAGGAAAAAGATAAGCCCGTTATAATTACCGCCGAGGTTAAGAAATGTGACTGCGGACAAATCATGAGGGATTTACAGAATACGCCGGATGGTCGATGCGACCCGAGGGCGTTGAGGCTCAAGGCTCAGGGATACCGATACTGGTGCAGGTGCGGTCGGTATCTCAAATGATATGGAGAATGCCTATTAGGGTCGATGATGATGCCAAAACCCGAGCATATCAAACGCCGAGAGAAGGCGATGGAAGACCAAAATTCAATTTGGATAAAAAAGGACGACCGAGGACTCACGGGCAGCCCCAGAATCCGCCTCTCAGACCCCGGCGGCAGGCGGCGAAAAGGCGGTCTCGAGAGAGCCGTCAAAACCATTCTAGATGATTTGAAATGATGCTTCCAACTATCGAGGTTGACCATGCCCGGAAGCTGAGGATTCTTCAGCGAGATCCGCTGTCGCTGCCCGGTAAGGGCGCAAGGGGTTTCGCAGAGGTTTACTATATTCCGGGGAGTCGGGTAATTATTGACCATTTTGCCCCCCTAATAAACAGAACAAAGGAGGATGAAAATTGCCATTATTAAAAGAGAAAGACTTCATCGAATCTGGAACCCATAAGGGCGGCAGGTTCGTTGGAACGATGGGTAAGAATTGGGACAAACACAAGAAAAAGTATGACCAAGCCCGCAACAAGCGGCAAACTGAGCATGAGCGGCTAATTCAGAAGAGAATCTCGGACGCTGAGAAATTGGCGGAGAGTGTGGACTTCAAAACGCTGGAAATGGCTCTCACCATTAAGAGGCGAGGCTAAAAGATGACCGAGGACTTCGAAGATACATTCCAACGTGAGATGACAAATCTCATGAAGGATGCCGTCAAGCAGCGCAAAGAGATGGGTGATACCATCACGACCACCGATGATGAAGCCGACCATATTCGACAGGGCGGGTTTGCGATGCTCGAGGACTTGACGAACTCGGAACCGGGTGACGTAGAAAAGGAGCTAACCCGTGAGATGAATAAACGAATCGACAAGCTCGAGGAAGAAGACCCTCAAGGATGAACTATGAGGTTCGCGGGAACTAGCCCGAGAGCCGTGGCGAATCGGATGCGGCAGAGATGCCGTAGAAAGCCACCGCGCTCAGGATATCCGATACGGACCTTCATAGCCCGCGAAAGCTGCCGCCGTCTGGCATCATCTCCCGCGAGCTGCTCGACTCGCGTGTTCACAACGGCAGCCGCGAATAACATCCAAAGTCCCTCTGCCCCCTTGTGGGACGCCACCCGGACCCTTGGAGCGTAACAGTCTACGGCTGACAGCCGCGGACGCTCTAGGGGCTGGGAAGTGGTCAAAATGCCACGGTTAGATTTGGAAGCAAAACAACCCGGTTCGGGAGTTCCTAGCGTAGCCGCGATGATTCACGCGAACTGTCCGTTCACGGATTCCTCGAGGCACGGGCATCCATGTGGATATCGTGAGGAGTATATTAGGGGACAGCAAGCTTTAGACCCCTGCCCGGGCTGCGAATATAGGGAGTGATGGCTCGGGTTACATAGTCTCGCGTTTCTGAGAAACTAAAGACGGCGATATAACATTTCTGTTACCGAAATGGGGACGACTCTGAAGAGTCTGTGCCGGATGGCGAAGCCCGTTCAAGCCCTTTAGAAAGGTAAAATCCTCCGCACTAGGCGGGCGCACCCGTGCCTTCGGTTGCAATTGAGGCTGGGTATATGCCATCCGGGGATGGGGGTTATCGTTGTCGGCTTTACATGTGGAGGACGCGAGGTTGCTTGAAAAGCCATCACCCCCGAGGATGATAAGATTGGTTCAGGTTAAATTGGAAAAGGTCACAAACAAGGATAAAGGCACGGGCATGATGGCTCCGAGGTTGCCGCCGGGTTATCTAGGAGCGGATCTCAACCGGATTAAGAGCCGGAAGGATAAAGAAATCAGGGGGATTACAGAGAGCAGACTGCGGCATGAATTAGAGAAGAAGGGGTTGTCCCGGGATGAGATAGATGCCGTAATTCGTGCGCTGGCATGATGTTTCGCCTCTAATAATCGCCATAACTTTTATCGTATTTTCGTTATAATTTATAATTGTATATTTCCAGCATAAATGGGTGTTGACCTTTGCGGAGGGTGCAAGAAATCGGGACGCGAAATCGCCTGAATTTGCCGACATTGTTAGAATTAAGAGTGTAAACCACCCCAGCACACTTCGCAAGAAAACGATTATTTTCCAAGTAACGGGGGTCTCTAAGGGCTTTAATTTGCGAATATCACGCTAATAGGGCTTTTAGGAAATGGACGCTAAGCTCTAGCTTAGCGAACTAATTTAGATATTCATCGAAGTATCAAACCATCATTGACTGTAACAATTGTAGCAATCATACTCAAGTTAATTCGGAAAGTCGGTGTTATAAATGGAATAATTTCTACCAAATAAATTTTAATTTATTATTTCATAATGAAAATCTGTGAAATGGACCATTTGAGTCGCGAGTAGCACATAACCCCTTCCCCCTCTAATAATCCTCTATCTAAGCCACAATCATTTAGGCTCAGATGTAGATTTTTTACCTAGTTGGTTTTCAATATTTTTTAGCTGGCTATCAATCATTTGTTGTGCCAACCTTATTCTTGGTTTAAGGTTGTCTGTATCTTCACCTAAAGAATCTCGCGATTGCCAGAAAAAAGCTAAGTCTTTGTCATTGTGGACCATATCATTAAGGTCTTTTAGGAATACATCAAAATCTGTATAATCTCTTGATTGACTCTCTAGTGTGATAAACCAAGACTTATTCCAATCTTTAAGCCAAGATGAACTTATCTTCTGTTTAAATAAAATAGGTTCAATTAATACTTGACAGGCGTCTTGGAAACTTTTAACTTTTGAGAATAGCACATCCTTTGAATTTCCACCAAAATGTCTATCAATATTGTCTTTTATTAACAGTCTAATAATTCGAATAGAATTATCCTTGAGTCGATGGAAGCTCTTAACTGCCTCATTGTATTCATTTATTCTATTTTTAACATCCTCAGACATATCTGGAGCATCATACAGATTTATTATTACAGACTTACATGATTCTGCCAGATTCTTCGAATTAGCTACTAGGACTTTTATTGTCTCTCTATACCAAGAACTAAGGCTTAGTAATGATGTTCTTTTTTCTCCTAATTTTTTCTCAAGTTGTATTTTCTCGTCTTTTTTTCTTTGTTGATAAGGGATAACAATAAGTTTCCAAAGAGCGATTACAGCGAGTATTGCTGAGGAAAATGCTGTAAGACCAGTTAAATACGTATTCAAATCTTGCATATTATAACTCCAAGGGAAAGGGCTTCTGATTTTTTAATTCCTTGTCAACTATCAGATTTTTGCTCGGCAAGCCATCGCCTGACTTCGGCTCTTGCTACTTTACTTGCCTGTTCCTCAACTGTAATGAAGCTGTTTCGTTTCCATTTCGAGAATTTACATTCCTCATTAGGACACTTCCAATTCCATCCTCCAAGAAATTTTCTCGATTCATCCAATTCAGTTTTACATTTAGGACATAATGGGGGTGTAGTAACATCAACATTGGAATAGTTTGGGCGTTCACGCCAATCATTTTCTGCCCGAATAATCCATAAGGCATCGCTGTAAGGCAATACCCCTAAATTTGAATATCCATATAATGGCGATCCTGATAAGAAGAAAAATCCGCTTCCCTCGTTAAGACTGCGTATCCGCCCATATATGAAGACTATGACAATCCACAAAGCTATGATTATCCAGAACAGGGACCAAGGAACATATTCAAGCCATTCAAGCCATGATCCCTCCCTTACCTCTTCAGCAACAACCATTCCAATAGCTCCACCAAACCCTATAAGAATGGGGAATATCATCTTTTCAAATAAAAACTCCGATATTTTCATCCATAAACCTCATTAGGATTTGTCTAACCCTTTATCCGCAATTTTTTTCCTACGATTCTCGAGTGCCTTCCATAATGCTACACTCGAAGGACGCGATTCGTTAACAGCATCCCAGAAATCATCTGTGGCTGGCAAATGTTTGCTCAATGGTCTATGTTCGATGACTCGAGTTAAATGACCATCAAAATTTTGCTGATAACTAGAAATGAAATCGTCAAGAATATCATTATATTCAACTATGAATCTACTAAGAAAATCAGCAAGTTTTTCAGCTTTTGTGGCTAGATTCCTTTCATCAATACCCCCTGATTTCTTGTCAAGATTTTCTATCCATAATGAAACCTCAATCTCCGCACTTCGAAGGGCATCAAGTGCATTTTTAGTTCTTTCATCCTCACCTCCCCACATCCCCAACACACGGGTAATGATGGCTATTATGGTGCCGATGGCACCTATCATAGCTATGACATAAAGATTATATTGACTCGCACTCAAAACGTCAAAATCTTTTCTCCCCCATGAACCATCTTGTCCACGATAAAAGGCATAATAACTCCCCAATCTCGAAATAGATGTGGGGATATTTACCACGCGATTTGTATTGCCTCCTGTGAAATTGATTCGCCCATTCCATGTTTTTAATTCTGTATTATTCTCATGATAAAGTGTAATCGAAAAATCCCATTCAGGCGTGTCTTCCAAAGACATCTCTCCCTCCCATTTCAGAGTAATAGAAATAGTGAATCGCTGCATGATACGCACCGAATCTGGAACAGATATCGACACCAATTTCGCTTGGGAGAATACAGGGCTTGCTGCGGCTATCACTAGGATAACCATCACCCCAAACAAATATCCCCGTGCCATTGAAGAGACTAGAAGAGATAAATAGCTGATAACTTTTATGACCTTACCGCTCTTATAAGGTAAACCTCACTAAGGTGTGTGACTTTTTAACTCTCTAGTGGAATTTTGTTCTTAGTTTTAAGTTCCTTAAATTGGTCGAGCTGACCAGTTTGAATATCATATCCTTCACTTGGCGATATGAAAATATACGGACGTTTAGTATACTCATTAAAATATGCAAATCCGATTTTACCTGTTATGAATGAACGAGCAACTGTCAATGCTCCTGTCATTATCGGTCCAATGGCAAATCTCTTATACTCTGGAACCTCATCATAATAATGATAATTATCAATTATCCCCAGTTCATGATCATGAAAATAGGGGCTTTGAGTGCTTGGGAAACTTCCTGCAACGCAAATAATCTTCCCTGATGCTTTCTTATCATCTACTAATACTCCTTGGGAAGCTGCCTCTTGGTAAATGTCTAAATTCTCAATTACTTTCTTTAACTGATGTAGATCGTTTCCAGTTTTATTTTCTTGAACAATGACAACTTGCTCATAATGTTGGTAGGGTATGTTTTTCCCCCTATCAGTAAAATGGTTGAAATAATGTGATACAGCTGAGGGTATAATCACTAAATCAGGTTTTAACCTTTTATTACCCATTAATCTGCAAATACCATCAGAAAAAGTTGTCTTATTGGGAGTAAAAACATCGGCTTTCTGATCATGATAAATCTGGGTCCAAATCTCATCAACTTTTTCCTCTGACATTTTATTAGGGACAGGGCGAACTATAGGGTAAGTTCCCATAGATCGCCTCCCCCCAGATTTAACCATTGATATTGTAATAAATCTGCTAAATATAAACTATTTTGGGTTAAATGTATCGAAATGTTGCGACGTAACCCCTTGATGTGAGTTGCTGTGTGCCGTCTTTACTTGTTTCATCAGTTTCAGAGTAAACTATTTCTAATATTATCTATCAAAATTTTTGGACGGGGAGAACAAGATGATACTGGGGTGTCTATTTGTCGATTAGGTTGAAGAGGTTCTCATATCGTTTTGCTGAGCAAGTTCTGAATAGCAGGTTGTCTCTTAAACAGGAAATTGAAGAAACACTAACAGACTCCTCTATCGACATTCCTTCTCTATCCCGCCCTGTCTTCAATAAGGTGCTGGACGACGTATTTGTAGCAAAGGGATGGACAAGGCAACCACCAGTATTCAATGAGCCTAAAGACCCTTCTGCAAAGATGGACTTCCTTAAACAACGAGTAGGAATCGAGGTCGGTTTTGGTCATGCCTCATTTATGGGGATCGACTTGTTGAAGTTTCAGGTAGCCTCATATTCAGGGCTGGACAAGATTGACGTTGGGGTCTATGTCGTTACCACCAAGAACTTCCAGAAGCAGATGAAGGCTGAATACGACCAGAACTGGGAAGGATCACTCAGCTTCGAGAAGGTGACCAGATACCTTCCTCACTTCAAGAGTGCAATTCAAGTTCCGATCTATGTTTTAGGAATTGACCTCTAATCGAGGACTCAAAGCACCTACTTCACGAACTGATAAGTGTATAAAACTCCTAGAGTGTTGAGAGATACCCCAAAGGCTTATAGAGTTATTTTACAATTTTGTCTTTGGATACCGGTATCAAATAAACTTTCCGTATATTCTCTCTGAGAAAAACTATACTCTTAACATCATCTTCAAGTTTTTTGCCTATCTTTGTTATTTTGCTTTGATCAATATCTATAAAGGCGGGGTTCTTTAATACAAGCTCGTTCCCGCCTTCTTCTGCTATCCATTTCTTTATATGCCCAATATAGTGTTTATGCTTATCATCTTCAATGATAGCATAACCTCTGTGACTCCTTAATTCTGAGTTTAGCATATAGTTATGCGCAGATATTATGACATCTTCTCCTGTTAACCAATGCCTAATTCCTCGGAAATAATCATGGGTAATAAAAAGAAGACTTTGCACCAAACAAATT